>ERZ795050.57-NODE-57-length-148738-cov-17.878964_pt1 | contig 148738 bp, 146 predicted proteins | sample MGYA00375134_ERZ795050 | MGnify/ENA primary metagenome ERZ795050 (study PRJEB30179, sample SAMN05720221) | activated sludge metagenome | isolation source: Anaerobic digester | place: Japan | collected 2015-05-26 ... | reverse complement strand
ACCGGCTCCATTACGCCGATCACCCCTTGGACCCATTGCGGCGATCACAGAATGGCTCTATAGCGCCGATCAGTAACACCTGCTATTTCGCCTACCGCAAGGATAAATATCTCAGCAGGGTGACGAGCACCTTTCTGCAATACGCCGTCTATCAAAAGACTTCATAAATACAGGGAATTCGGTAACGTGTCGCGGAGGCCGGGGAGTCAATTCAAGGGTCTGTCCCCTCTCCGGAGCAACCGGTTGCGGTTATAAAAACCCGGGCCGGGAACGGGCAGGAATCGCTGTCATTCAGCAGGAGCTTTCCCCGGCCGATATGATGAACCTCCCGCACGGCAAGGCTCATATTTTCAACGAGATATATCCGCAGCTTCTATCCCACAGGGAAGTTCCTAATGGGTATCCGCGCGGGGGTGAAATAAAAGGATGAAACATGGAGGCTTGTTACGGTGATGAGAAGAAACCGGCACCGGGGATGGCGAATGTCTTCTGGGGGGCGGTGCTTTAGGGTGCCTTTGGGGACGGCTGGTTTGTCGGCACCGCTTGGATTATATATTCCCCGGTTGGCCCGGTAAAAAGACCCTGAGGGGGGCCGTCCAGGCGGTGATTACGGGGCTCGTAGGGGGTGAAGCCCTTGCAGCCCAGAAAAAACAACAGCAGCAAAAAGATGAAGACTGATTTCATTTTCCCGTTTTGAACCCCGTATCGGATCGGCGGTGGCGAATGGAAATATCCACAAGACGGTTAAAGTATAGTCAAAATACCGGAAGAGGTCAAAGGGAAATGCGTTTGCCTAAACCGAAAAGAGGGCTTACGGTAAGGAAATCCCGCGAATGTTCAATGAAACCCCCATGACGGCACGCCGTTACAAAGCAGGATGAAAACGGTGGGACGCGTCCCCCGGGTCCGCAGCGGCCCCGTTGATGATAAGCATTTGTAGATCAATAACATATGCGCGCATTTTGAGTGAATACTGAGGATATTGGGAGATGCCAAACCCCCTGCGCGCGGGTCAATTATCGTCGGTGAGGATCGTTCTTGCCCGGGCGGCCTTTTTCTCCCCCTGGCGGTGCTTGTCCTGGAGGATCTTTTCCCTGGCCCGCCGGGACCGCTTCCGTTTCTGGCGGCGGATCTTCTCCCGGCGCGCCTTTTCCGCCTCCACCAGCCCCTTCTGTAGGCGCTCGATCCGGTCCAGCAGCAGTCGCCTGGCGAGAAAACGGTTCAGGGCCTGTGATCTTTCCTGCTGACATTTGACGGCCAGTCCCGTGGGCAGGTGGAGCAACTGAACGCAGGACGAGGTCTTGTTGACCTTTTGCCCCCCCGGCCCGGAGGAACGGACGAAGGTTTCCCGCAGATCAGCCTCCGCCACCCCGAGGGCTTCCATCCTTGCGGTCAGGGCCGCTTCCTTTTCCGGGGAGATGTTGAACAGGGACATGTTTATCAGCAACTTTCAAAATAATTACCCGCCCGCCGGCCGACGGTGAGACCCTCGCACTTGGAATCATACCACCGTTTCTCCGGCGGATAAAGGGAAACGATTTTGACGGCTTGCCGCCATGAAGAAGAGTATAGATTGTCAATAATTACAAGAAGATAAGATTGAATTTTGAGGGAAACAGAAGAAAAGAGGATAGCCGGAAATTCCCCCGCTGCGGCGGGCCTTGTGCATGGGGATTGAAAATTTGTTTCATGGTTTGTTGTGTCCCCGCCGGGCATGGAGATTGGTAACGGCGGGCTGTGGGAAGCGCTTGTTGTTCTGAAAGGGAGGGAACTTCGGTTGTTCAGAGAGAGTAAATCTCGTCGCCGACGAAATTGACCCAGTGCTGGCTCAAGATCTCTACGGCCCGTTCGATACGGTCGCAGCCGATGATCATGATGGTTTCCTTGCCGAGGCGCTCGATGGTCGTGTAGATGTAATGGATGTTCACATCTCCCTCTGCGAGGGGTTTGACGATGGCGTTCATCCCCCCGGGATGGCAGGGGACCTCCACAGCGATGACGGGATCGACCTGGATATTGAAGTTGAAGCTTTCCAGGATGGTGACGGCCTTCTGGGGGTCGTTGACCACGACGCGGAGGGTGGAATGCTCCTCGGTGCTGGCGGCGGAGATGGCCTTGACCTTGATGTCCTCCTTGTCCAGGATGTCCACGAGTTTAGTCAAGGCGCCGGGAACGTTGTCGAGCAGCACGGAAACCTGTTGAATGGCCATGGCGTTGATGCTTCCTCTTTTATGATTTCAGTTCGTAACCGGCGGCGAAGGCCTTGCGGTTGATTTCCATGGCCGCCTTCTTTTTCTCCCCCAGGATCTGTCGCAGCCCTTTCAGAAACGCTTCGGGGGTGATGATAGAGGTTTTCCTGATAAAGGCCCCCATCATGACGATGTTCAATACCCGAGGACTACCGAGCTGTTCCGCCAGTTCTCCCGCCGGAATCCGATGGATATGGACGTCTTTCCGGGTAGGTTGATTGTCGATGATGGAAGAGTTGAGGAAGATGTCGCCGCCCGGGGCGACGCGGTTCTGGAAGGTGGCGAGGGACGGCTTGTTCATTACCACCAGATAATCCGGTTCGGAGGCGATGGGGGAGGCGATCTCCTCGTCCGAAACGGCCACAGTGCAATTGGCGGTGCCTCCCCGGACCTCGACGCCATAGGAAGGCAGGTAGGTCACATGGTAACCCTCGCTCATGGCGGCATGGGCACAGATGTAACCCATCATCAGCACTCCCTGGCCGCCGAAACCGGCAAAGATCGTCTTCTTGATCATTTATCCCCCGCCTGCGTTGTGATGTCCTTGATTACTCCCAGCGGGAACTCTTTCGCCATGACTTCCTTCACCCACCGGCAGGCGTCCACGGGGGTCATCTTCCAGTTGGTCGGGCACTGGGAGAGGATCTCGACGAGGGAGAAGCCAATGCCGTCCAGCTGGTTTTGAAAGGCCTTCTTGATTGCCTTTTTGGCCTTCACGATGTTTACCGGTGTATTCACGGCGCAACGCTCGATGTAACTGGTGCCGGGGAGGTGTCCCAAGATTTCGCTCAGGTGGATGGGATGGCCGTCCAGCAGGGCCGTCCGGCCCGGGGGCGTGGTGGTGGAAACCTGTCCCAGGAGGGTCGTGGGGGCCATCTGTCCCCCCGTCATGCCGTAAACGGCATTGTTGATGAAGATCACAGTGATATTCTCGCCGCGGTTGGCGGCGTGGAGGGTCTCCGCCGTGCCGATGGCCGCCAGGTCGCCGTCGCCCTGGTATGAGAATATCACCCGGTCGGGGAGAACGCGCTTCATGCCCGTGGCGACGGCGCAGCCCCGGCCGTGAGGTGCTTCCAACATGTCGAAATCGAAATAGTTGTAGGCAATGACGGCGCAGCCCGCCGGAGGGATGCCGATGGTACGGTCCTGGATGTTCAGCTCGTCGATGACCTCGGCGATCAGGCGGTGGGTGATGCTGTGACCACAGCCCGCGCAGTAGTGGAATACGGCTTTCTTCAGTGATTTCGGACGGCTGAATATCTTTTTCATGTCATTTCTTCCGGAGCTGATAGGCGATGACCTTGGCGAGTTCCGCCGGGGTGGGGATGACACCGCCGGGACGGCCGTAGAATTGAATCCGGGCCTTGTTGCCCAGGGCCAGTTGGACGTCTTCCAGCATCTGACCGGTGTTCATTTCGAAGACCAGGAAATTTTCCACCCGTTCGGCAAACGCCCGCAGGACGTCGCCGGGGAAGGGCCAGAGGGTGATGGGCCGGATGAGCCCCACCGACAGTCCGAGCTCCCGGCTGCGCTTGATCGCCCCCTTGGCGATCCGGGCGGCGGTGCCGTAGGCGACGATCAATATCTCGGCGTCATCGGTCCAGAATGTCTCGAAGCGCACCTCCTTCTGGGCGATAACCTGGTATTTCCGGTAGAGCTTCCAGTTGTGCTCTTCCATACGGATGGCGTCGAGAATCAGGGCCCGGATGAATTTGCTTTTCCCCTTGCCCATTCCCTTGAGAACGTAGCATTCCGGATACTGCCGGGGCGGCGGGGTATTGAACTCCACCGGTTCCATCATCTGTCCCATCATGCCGTCGGCGAGGATGATCACGGGATTGCGGTAACGGTCCGCCAGTTCGAAGGCGTCCATGGTGAGGTCGGCCAGCTCCTGGACGGAGGCGGGGGCGAGGACGATGGTGCGGTAATCGCCGTGACCACCGCCGCGGGTGGCCTGGAAATAATCGCCCTGGGAGGGGAGGATGTTTCCCAGTCCGGGACCGCCGCGCATCATGTTGACGATGACCGCGGGCAATTCGTCGGCGGCCAGGGAGGAGATCCCCTCCTGCTTCAGGGAGATGCCCGGACTGGAGGAGGAAGTCATCGCCCGGGCCCCGGCGGCGGCGGCCCCCAGGACCATGTTGACGGCGGCGATTTCGCTTTCCGCCTGAATGAAGACCCCGCCCTTGGCACGACGCATGTTGTCCGCCATGTACTCCGTCAATTCGTTCTGGGGGGTGATGGGATAGCCGGCATAAAAGCGGCAGCCGGCGCGGATCGCCGCCTCGCCGATGACGCGGTTGCCCTGCATCAGCACTCTATTCACGATACACCTCGATGGCGACTTCAGGACAGACAAGGGCGCAAAGGGCGCAGCCGTTACAGTCAGCGTCCGGCTTCACGGTTATGGGATGAAAACCCTTGGAATTCAGTTCGGCGGCGGGGTGAAGATTTTCGTTCTTACAGACCGTCGTACACAGAAGGCATTCCTTGCAGAATTCCCCGTCGATTTTTATCGTTCCCTTCAATGGCTTTGGACTCGCTTGGTCGTTGATTTTCGAGAATACGAGACGAGCTTCTTACGCAAATCGATGTCAATGTCAAGATTAAATTTACAAAATCAAAGCCTGGCGACCTGAAATCCCTCCAGCTTTATGGCCACGGAACGTTGCATGAGTTCGATGGTGATCACGAACAGCTCCTTTTCCGGGTCCGTGCTCACCACCAGTCCCTCGATGCCCTGGAAGGGTCCGTCGATGATCTTGGCATACTCACCGACCTTGGGATACTGGATCTGCTGTACCTCGACCCGGGAGTTGACGATACGCATGATGGCATCGATCTTTTCGTCGGGAACGGGAATCGGCTCCGATCCGTAAGGCTTGCCCAGGATCCGCACCACGCCGAAGGTCTTGAGAACGTCCAGCTTGGTGTAGTTGTCGATGGTTTCCAAGGCCACGAAGAGGTAGCCCGGAAACATGGGGATCATAATCTTCTTACGCCGGTCCTTCCGCCTGCTCCAGACCTCGATCTTGGGGAGGAACACCTCGAACGACTTCTGGATCAGGCCGAGATACACCCGGTCTTCATGACGACTTCTTGTATGAACGGCATACCAGGCCATGGCCGCCCGCTGCTCAGTAACAATAGGGTGAAGGCAGATCCTTCACCGTGATCAGCCCCGGTTTGGCTTCCAGGACCGCAGGAATGGAGTTCACGAGGATGGCCGCGGTGGCCTGATCTCCCGCCACTCCGCCGTCGATCCGCAGCTTGATGTCCGGGGTGCCCACGATCTGAATGGCGTCGTGGGGATCGGGGGCGCCGACATACATCCGCAGGGTCAGGGTCAGCACCTCCTTGCCCTGTTTTATTCCTTTGGCCAGATGTTCGATGCCCGCCACATCTCCCGGTGCGATCGTGAAATAATCCGTTTGGATGGGATGGGCGGCCGTCACGGGGGATACTGATTCCTCCACGAAATCGACGGTGAAGCCAAGCTTGTCGATGATGAGGTGCAGGGATTCCCGAAGGCCCACATGCCCCAGGGTTTTTTTGTCGATTTCCCGCTGGAACTCCGCGACGGTCATGCCGGTGCCGATCTTCTTCTGAAGGGCGTATCGCCGGCTGGCGGCATCCACGATGCGTTGCACATGTATTTCCCGCACTTCCTGACATACCCCGGTGAGAAACAGCGGCAGGGCATCCATGACAAAGCCGGGATTCACCCCGGTACCGAGGACCGTTACCCGTTTTTCCGTCGCCAACAGGTGGATCCTTTCCGCCAGCACCGCATTTTCCGCCGCGGGGAAGAGCAGCTCTTCGCTGGCGGAGACAATGTTGATCTTTTTCTCGAGGATGTCTTCGAACTGCTGGTAAATGGAGGGGATGCGGGAACCGGTGGTATGAATCACCACATCCGCCTTCACCTCGGCGAGAAGCTCCCGGGGCCGGTCACTTACCTTGATCCCCAGCGGCGCCCCCAGCTTCAGCAAATCCCCCAGATCTCTCCCCGCCAGCCGCGGGTTGGTATCCACGGCGCCGACGATGGTCAGGGCCTCCTTCTTCAGGATAGCCCGTACCGTTTCCATACCGATGTAACCCAAGCCGTACTGAATGACCCGTATCTTTCTCTTTTTTGGGAAATCTTTCTGCATGTCCTCACTCTGCTCGCTTTTAAAAAAGAAATCCTATGCCCCTGGGGTTTCAATTACCGCCGCTGTTGCCGTCGCCGATAAATAGGAGGTCCGGACCGAGGCGCCGCCATCGGTAAAGGTGGAACTTGAGAGCCTGGTCCATGGAGTTTATCCCCAGGTCGTTCACCGCTTCCACCCCGCATCCGACGATCTTGGGTGCCACGACCACGGCAAGACGGTCCGCCAGCCGGTTCCTGAGCACCGAAGTGATCACCGCCGCGCCTCCTTCCACGAGCACGGAACTGATTCCTCTTTTTCCGAGGGTCCGGAACAGGTCCGGCAGGCTGAGGCCTCCCTCTGTCGTCTCCTTTACAAGGAGTGCCTCAATACCAATACTTTTCAAACTTTTCAACCTGTTCCGTGGGGCCTGCGGGGAGGTGGCGACGATTGTCGGTACCCGGTCCTGTCCCTGGAGGATTTTTGCCTCCGGAGATATGCGCAGGCGGCTGTCCAGGACGATCCGCAGAGGATCTTTTCCCCGGACCAACCGGACGGTCAGCTCGGGGTCATCCTGCTGTACCGTCCCGACGCCGACCAGCACGGCGTCGTGGACGCTGCGCAGGCGGTGGGCGTAACGCCGGGCGGGCAGGGAGCTGACCCACCGGGAATGGCCGGTTGTTGTGGCGATACGGCCGTCGAGGGTCTGGGCGTATTTCAGAGTGATGAAAGGGAGGCCCGTAGTCATGTACTTGAAGAATTTTTCATTCAAGCGGCGGCATTCCTCCTCCCGGACCCCTACGACGGTATCGATGCCCTGCTCCCGCAAGGCGGTCACCCCCCGTCCGGAGACCCGGGGATTGGGATCGAGGCTGCCGATGACGACCCGGGCCGGCCGCTCTCTGATCAGGGCATGGACGCAAGGAGGGGTCCGTCCCTGATGGGTACAGGGTTCCAGGGTAATATAGAAGGTGGCGCCGGCGATGGGCTCCTGGGCGGCGAGGATGGCATTGACCTCGGCGTGGTTCTCCCCGCAGCAGGCGTGATAGCCTTCGCCGATGATCCGGCCGTCCCTGACGATGACCGCCCCCACCATGGGATTGGGGCTGGTCCGTCCTTCTCCCCTTTTTGCCAGCCGTAATGCCCGGCCCATGTAATATTCATCGTTTTCTTGCATGAAAAGCCTCACGTTTTTTTTCGTGTTCCCCCGCAGGGCATATAGCACTTCTTTGCGGGAATTACATCTAATGATTCAACCCCCGAGAAAGGGAGAATCACCGGCCGTATCCCTTTAAAAAGGTCGTTATTGGATTTTCGCGGGGGATACCGCGTCTTTTTATAATTGACCTTGAGACATAAACTGTAATAGAGGGGAAAGCAAAAAGCCGCGAAAGGAGATTTCTATGAAAGGCATCGTCCTTGCGGGAGGATTGGGTACGCGGATGTACCCCCTGACCAAGGTGACCAACAAACACCTCCTCCCCATCTACAACAAACCAATGATCTACTATCCCATCCGCACCCTCGTAAACGCCGGGATCGATGAAATCCTCATTGTCACGGGTGGTAACAGCGCCGGAGATTTCCTCCGCCTTTTGGGAAACGGTAAGGATTTCGGCCTCAAGCATCTGAATTATGCCTACCAGGAAGGGGAGGGGGGCATCGCCGCCGCCCTGAGCCTGGCGGAATATTTCGCCGATCAGGACAAGATCGTCGTCGTCCTGGGGGACAATATCATCGAAAAGAATATCCTTGCCGCGGTACAATCCTTTCGCGACCAGGAGGAAGGGGCGAAGATCCTCCTCAAAGAGGTTCCGGATCCCCAGCGCTTCGGCGTCCCCGCCTTCGAGGGCGGCCGGATCGTCCGGATCGACGAAAAACCGTCCTCCCCGGCGTCCAATTACGCCGTCATCGGCATCTATATGTACGACGGTAAGGTGTTCGATTTCATCAAGACCCTCAAGCCTTCGGAGCGGGGAGAACTGGAGATCACCGACGTAAACAACTTCTACCTGCGTCAGGATAAGCTTACCTGGGACGTCCTGGAAGGCTGGTGGACCGATGCGGGCACCTTTGAATCGCTGCTGAACGCCGGAAACATGGTCCGGCAGACCGGGGCCAACAAACTAGGCTGAAAGACGGAGCGGACGGCTTTTCCCCGGCTCTCGCCGGCCGGGACTTTTTTTAAAGGGGTTTTCCCCGGAATGGGGCCGTGTGGCGGCGGCCGGCCGGGGAGGGTTTATATATGGATTGGGTGTGGACGATTGGTGTGATGTCGCTGGGTGCGGTGGTGGGGAGCTTTCTCAACGTCTGCATTTACCGTCTGCCCCGGGGGGAATCGATCGTTTTTCCCTCCTCCCGGTGTCCCCGCTGCGGCCGGGGCATCACCTGGTACGACAATATTCCCCTGATCAGCTATGTCCTTTTGAAACGGCGCTGCCGTCACTGCCGGGAGGCCATCTCCGGTCGTTATCCCCTGGTGGAGGCCATAACGGCGGTTATGGCCCTTGCCGCCTACGGTAAGTTCGGATTTACCTTCGCTTTTCCCGTCGTGTTTCTTTTTTTGGCGACCTTGATCGTCGTTACCTTTATCGACATCGAACATCAGATCATTCCCCACGAGATAGTCCTCCCGGGCATCCCGGTCTTTCTCCTGACCTCGGTATTCGTGATGGGTCTTCCCTTCCTGGATTCATTTCTGGGGATCATGGTAGGGATCGGGACGCTCTACCTGATCGCCGTCTATTACGAGCAACTCACGGGCAACGAGGGCATGGGCGGCGGCGATGTGAACCTCATGGCGATGCTGGGAGCTTTTCTGGGCTGGCAGTCCCTGCTTTTCATCCTCATGGTTGCCGCCGTTACCGGTGCGGTCGTGGGTATTGTCCTCATGATCAGGAAGGATGCCACGATGAAATATGCCGTTCCTTTCGGTCCTTTCCTTTCCCTCGGGGCGGTGTTGTATCTTTTTTGGGGCCGGGATTTGCTGAAGTATTTCCTTTACTATCTTTATTGAATATCTCCGGGTTGTGTTCCCTGAAGCTCGCTTCGTCCCTCGGGGCTTTAGATACCCCGTAGCTTGCTTGCTATGGGGTGGTTCATTAGTCCCGCTTTCCCGAAACGTAAAAATCTTGACTTCCCCGGCCGGGAAAATATAAGGTGCAAGCCGGTTTTAGAATTTTGCACCGGCGGGCTGTTATCTAAACGGTAATGACGTCCGTGCCGATGATTGAAGGATGTAAACAATTTTTTTCGGGTGAAGAATGAAAAACCGTATCGTCGGAATAATTAATCAGTCCCTTCCGGATATACTGGATACATTGACGGCGGGAACGGATGCCGTGGCGCCTCCCGTCATCGAGGTGGAAACGACCCGGGATCCCGCCCATGGCGACTACGCCACGAACCTGGCCATGATCCTTGCGGCCAGACTGAAGAAGAACCCCCGTCAACTGGCCCAAACGATCCGTGACCGCCTCCGTGATGATGAGGGTATCCTGTCCCGTGTGGAAATCGCCGGACCGGGATTCATCAACTTTTTCATCCGGGAGGAGGTATGGAGATCCGCGCTCATGGGGATCGAGGCTGCGGCGGAACGCTATGGCTGTTCGGACAGCGGCGGCGGCCGGCGGGTGCAGGTGGAATTTGTCAGCGCCAATCCCACGGGGCCGCTCCATATCGGTCATGCCCGCGGGGCCGTCGTAGGGGATGTGATGGCCAATATCCTCCAGGCGGCGGGTTATGATGTTTATCGGGAATATTACATCAACGATGCGGGGAACCAGATGTATAATCTCGGCCGCTCCGTCCTGTACCGCTATCTTGAACTCCTGGGCCGGGAGGTCTCCTTTCCGGAAACCTGTTATCAGGGCGAATATATTCGTGATATTGCCCGGGAGATCGTCGTCCGGGACGGAAACGCCCACCTGGAGGCGCCGGAGGAGAAGGTGGTTCCCGTGTTTACCGATCATGCCGCGGCGGTCATTCTCGAAGGAATCAAGGAAGATCTGGCGGCCTTCGGGGTGGTCTTCGACTGCTATTTCAGCGAACGGGAGCTTTACCGGGATGACGGAGTCGCCAAACTATTACACCGTCTCGAGGAAAACGGTCATATCTATCGCGATGGAGAGACGCTGTGGTTCCGAACCACCGCTTTCGGTGACGAAAAGGACCGGGTGGTCGTCAGGCAAAACGGTGAGCCTACCTATTTCGCCGCTGACATCGCCTATCACAAGAACAAGTTTGAGCGGGGCTTCGCCTGGGTGATCGATATCTGGGGGGCGGATCACCATGGTTATCTGCCCCGCATGTCCGCCGGCATCCAGGCCCTCGGTTATCCGGCGGACTCCCTGCGTGTGGTTTTGGTCCAATTGGTAAACCTGTTGCGGGGAGGAAAGCCCGTGGCCATGTCCACCCGTTCCGGGGAATTCGTTACCCTCCGGGAAGTCGTGGATGAAGTGGGACGGGATGCGGCCCGGTACAATTTCTTGATGCGGAGGACGGACAGCCATCTCGATTTCGACCTGGAGATCGCCAAGCAGCAATCGAACGAAAATCCCGTCTATTATGTCCAGTACGCCCATGCCCGCATCGCCAGTATCCTGCGCCTTGCCGCCGAGCGGGGTCTGGCGGTTCCCCGTGCCGAGGAAGTGAATATCGGTCTTTTGGTCCTTCCCGAGGAGTTGATGCTCATCAAGACCCTGACCCGCTTCCCCGAGATCGTGGCCGGGGCGGCCGAAGCCCTGGAACCCCATCGCCTGACCTTTTTCGCCAATGACCTGGCGGGGCTTTTTCACAGTTATTACAATAAATACAAGGTAGTTTCGGAAGACCGGGACTTGTCTCGGGCCCGGCTCTTCCTCACGAAGGCGCTACAGATCGTTTTCAAGAACAACCTGAAGTTGCTGGGGGTTTCCGCGCCGGACAAGATGTAGGATGAAGCCTGCAAAAAACATCCGTTCCCTGGAAGTCAAACTGGGTAAGATCGGGTTGCTCGTCCTGGTGGTGGGGATGGGGGTCCTGGTCCTGCTGACCTTTCTTTTCGGCGTCCAAGTGGGTAGGGACATCGACAATTATCCGGAAAAGATCGCCCGGGTGATGCCGGCCCGGATTGCCGACCGTATCGGGTCGTTCTTCGCCCGGCCGGCCCGGGAAGGTGATCCGAAGACGCAGGAGAATCAACCTCTGGATTTGGCCTTTTTCGAAATCTTGATGAAGAGGGGAAAGAATACCGGTGGTGATATGCTGCCGGAGGAGAAAAAAGATACGCCGGCACCCCCGGCGGTGATCCTGGCGCCGGGGATGCCGGCAAAACCGCTGGATAAGGAAGCGCCGACGGTGCCTGCCCCTCACCCCCCGCCGCTCGCTCCGGCTACCGGGGCCCCTCCGCCGGGAGGGGTAAGCGCCGGGAACGGGAAGAATCCGGCGCCGGCGGCGCCGGGGGCCGTAACTCCGGAAACCCGGCCCCCGGTGGCGGAGAAGGAAGGGAAAAAGACAGAGGCCGGGGGCTTTTCCGTTCAGGTGGTGTCATATCAGGAACGTGAGAAGGCGGAACAATTACGCGCCAAACTCCGCGGCCTGGGGTACAGGGCGGAGATTACCGAAACGGATATCTCCGGGAAAGGCAAATGGTATCGGGTAGTCGTGAATGGTTATCAGACCAGAAAGGCGGCGGAGAAGGCCGCCGTTGACATGGCGGCCAAGGTCAAAGGGCTGAGCTGCGCGATCAAGAAACATTGACGATGATCAAATGAATAGTCAATGAAAACATGTATTTGTAAGGTGGTTTATGTTTGAAAATCTGACGGAAAAACTCGACGCCGTATTCAAGAAATTGAAAGGCCGGAGTCGTCTGGATGAAGAGAACATCCAGGGCGCCCTCAAGGAGATCCGCATGGCCCTCCTGGAGGCGGACGTAAATTTCAAGGTGGTGAAAGGGTTTATAGAAGACGTCAAGAAGCACTCTTTGGGCCGGGAGGTTATCGAGAGCATAAGTCCCGGTCAACAGGTGGTGAAGATCGTTCATGACCGCCTGGTCGAATTGATGGGGGGAACGAGCAGTCAACTCCGCTTCGGGAACCGCTTCCCGGCGCCGATCATGCTGGTGGGGCTGCAGGGGAGCGGTAAGACGACCACGGCCGTCAAGTTAGCGAAATATATAGTTAAACAGGGAAAGAGGACCCTGCTTGTCTCGGTGGATGTCTATCGACCGGCGGCGATGGAGCAGCTCCGGATCCTGGGAAACAACGCCGCTATGCCGGTGTTTGATGCCGGAGCGACCGGGGATCCCGTCGCGATTTGCCGTCAGGCCGTCGAAGATGCCCGGAGCCGGGGATACGAGGTCCTCATCATCGACACCGCCGGACGGCTGCACATCGACCAGGAAATGATGGCGGAGCTGATCAGAATCAAGGATGCCGTCCAGCCCGCCGAGGTCCTCTTCGTCGCGGACGCCATGACCGGCCAGGAAGCCGTAAACGTTGCCGCAACGTTCAACGAGCGTCTGGGGATCGACGGGGTCATTATGACCAAACTGGACGGTGACGCCCGGGGAGGGGCGGCCCTGTCTCTGAAAGCCGTCATGGGGAAGCCCATCAAGTTCGTCGGCGTAGGTGAAAAGGTGGAGGCGCTGGAGGTATTTTACCCGGAGCGCATGGCGACGAGGATCCTGGGGATGGGGGACATCATCTCCCTGGTGGAAAAGGCCCAGGCCACCGTGGATGAGCAGCAGGCCCGGGAACTCGAAAAGAAACTCCGGAAAAACGAGTTTACCCTGGAGGATTTCCGTAACCAACTGGTGCAGATCAGGAAGATGGGATCGTTGAAGGAAATCTTTTCCATGATCCCGGGGATGAACAAGATCAAGGCGTTGAAACAGATCAATCCCGATGAGAAGGAACTGGTCCGGGTAACGGCGATCATCGATTCCATGACCAAAAAAGAGCGTCAGAACCATCTCCTCATCGACGGCCGGCGGAGAAAGCGCATCGCCCTGGGGAGCGGGACAACGGTCCAGGATGTCAACCGCCTGCTCAAGAACTATGGGGAGATGCGCAAGATCATGAAAAAGATGACTTCCAAGGAAGGGATGAAGGCATTGCGTCGGGGAAATTTTCCCTTTTAAATGAAAAAAAGATGTGATAAACAACTTGATCTTTCGGTCGGCAAAAGAAGGAAGTACAAACATTAGGAGGTGATCGGTACAAAGGATGGCGGTAAAAATCAGATTGACCCGCATGGGTGGACACAAAAAACCGTTTTACAGGATTGTGGCGGCGGATTCGGAATCGCCGCGGGACGGCCGTTTTCTTGAGGTTCTGGGGTATTACGATCCGGCCAAGGATATGGAGGGCGTAAATCTCAAGAAGGAAAGGATAAATGACTGGCTGTCCAAGGGTGCCAAACCCACCCTTACCGTGTCTCAGCTGCTGAGAAAAAAGGGATAGCAAGCCGGGGAGGGCCTGATTCGGTCGAAATCTTGACGAGGTTCAACGGACTAATCCAGTGGAGGTGAAGGCGATGAAAGAGTTGATCAAATACATGGCGCAGGCATTGGTTGATCATCCCGAACAAGTAGAGGTGTCGGAGGTGGTCGGCGAGCAGACTTCTGTCATCGAACTGAGGGTAGCAAAGGAAGACCTAGGCAAGGTTATCGGCAAGCAGGGAAGAACGGCCAAGGCCATGCGCACTGTTTTGAGCGCGGCATCTACCAAGATCCGGAAACGGACCGTTCTGGAAATCATCGAGTAGGGTGGCGGAGCTCTTTGAAATTGGTGAAATCGTAAAGGTCCACGGATACCGGGGCGGCGTCAAGGTTCGTTCCTATCTGACGGAGCCCGGAAATCTGCTGCCCCGTTTGGAGGCGGTATATCTGGAAGGGAATGGAAAAGAGAGCGTTTCTTTTCCGTTGCGCCGCTACCGGCTGGGGAAAAACACCCTTTTCCTGGAGCTGGAAGGCGTCGATGCTTCCGCCGCGGCCGCCCTGGTGGGTTGCCGCGTCCTGGCTCCCGCTGATAAGCTGGCGCCGCTTCCGGAAGGAGAATATTACTGGCACGAACTCCTCGGGATGGCGGTGTTGACGGAAGAGGGGGAAGCGCTCGGCACCATCGGGGAGATATTTTCCGCCGGCGGTAATGACGTATATGTCTGCCGGAGTGGAAATACAGAGCGACTGCTGCCGGCCGGCGGGGAGGTGATCAGGAACGTGGACAAGGTCAAGAGGATCATTACGGTGCGCTTACTGGCAGGATTGTGAGGCCGGCTGATGAGGTTTGATATCCTTACCCTTTTCCCGGAGATGTTTGCGTCTCCTTTCGCGAGCAGTATCCTGGGTAAGGCGCAGGAGCGCGGGCTGATTGGAATCCACGTCACCGATATCCGGATGTATGCGCCGGGAAAGCATCGGGTCACCGACGACGCGCCTTACGGCGGCGGCGGCGGCATGGTGATGAAGGTGGAACCCCTGGACCGGGCCCTGAGCGCCCTGGCCCTTGCGCCGGGTGAGGGGCCGGTGATTCTCCTGACCCCCCAGGGAAAGCCGTTTTGCCAGAAGATCGCTTTGGAACTCGCCGGCTGCCGACGCCTTGTCTTGATATGCGGTCACTACGAAGGGGTGGATGAGCGGGTGCGGGAACACCTTGTGGATCTGGAAATCTCCATCGGGGATTTTATCCTCACCGGCGGCGAGCCGGCGGCGATGGTCGTCGTCGATGCCGTGGCCCGCCTTGTCCCCGGCGTCCTCGGCAACAGTGAATCGGCGCGTACCGATTCCTTCTCTGCCGGGCTCCTCGAATATCCCCAATACACGCGTCCCCAGGAGTACCGGGGCTGGGAGGTTCCGGAGGTGCTGGTGAACGGTAATCACCGGGAGATAGACAACTGGCGACGCCGGCAGTCTTTGCTGCGGACTTGGCGACGCCGTCCCGAGCTGCTGGCGGCTGCCGATCTTTCCGCTGCCGAGCGCTCGTTCCTCCAGGAGTTGGCAGTGGCGAAGGAGAAGGGCTGACCGGCACGACCATCGCCGGTCACGGTGCGAAGGCACTGCGGCCCCCGCCGGCCGGGGGAAAACAGATGTCCGGAAGATAGACGGACGTTGATCCGGGGTATGGCAGTGGCGTTGAAGCCGGTAAGTTATCTCGCTCTTTTACATTATCCGGTCCTGAACAAGCACCGGCAGATAGTGACTACCGCGGTGGCCAACATGGACATCCACGATATCGCCAGAGCGGCAAGGACATACGATGTCGGCCGCTATTACATCGTGACGCCCGTCGCAGCGCAGCGGACCCTGATCCAAACCGTTCTCGATCACTGGCGGCAGGGATACGGGGCGGAATACAACGGCTTCCGCCGGGAGGCGTTTTCCCGGGTGTTTGTCCGGGAAACGTTCGAACAGGTATGCCTTGACATCAGGGAACAAGCAGGGATACCCCCCCTGGTGGTGGTCACCGGCGCCGCCCTGGACAGGAATCTGATCTCCTGCGAAGAGTTGCGGAAACTCATCGCGGGGGCGGGGCGCCCCTGCCTGCTGGTCTTCGGGACGGGTTGGGGACTGGCGGACAGCATAATTTCCCGGGCTGACCGGTGTCTGGCCCCCGTGCAGGGGGCAACTGATTACAACCATCTTTCCGTCCGCTCCGCCGTGGCCGTGGTTCTGGACCGGCTGTTCGGTCGCTGACAGGGAAGGGATATTTTTTTTCTGAGGATGTAAATAATCACACGAGGTGTTGAGAATTATGAATGTAATGGAAATGATTGAGAAAGAACAAATAAGGACCGATCTGCCCGATTTCAAATCGGGGGACAGCGTCAAGGTGTTCGTGCGCATTATCGAAGGTCAGAAGTCCCGGATTCAGGCCTTTGAAGGCGTGGTCATCAGAAAACGCCGCGGGAGCAGCCGGAGCAGTTTCACGGTCCGGAAGATTTCCTACGGGATCGGCGTGGAGCGCACCTTTCCGTTGAATTCCCCGATCATTGACCGCATCGAGGTGGTCACCCGGGGGCGGGTCAGGCGATCACGTCTGTATTATCTGCGGAACCTGAAAGGAAAGAAGGCCCGGATCAAAGAAGAAGGCAAGTCCTGAAAACCGGCTTTAATGCATGGATTATTTTGAACAACGGGCCCGGCAGCGAGGATTCGGAATCATTGCGGGCATTGACGAAGCAGGCAGGGGTCCCCTGGCCGGTCCTGTCGTTGCCGCTGCCGTTGTTCTTCCGGATAATTACTCCTATCCCGGTATCGACGATTCGAAAAAGCTTACCGCCCGAAACCGGGAACGCCTCTTTGAGGTGATCCGCGCTGACGCCCTTTCCGTAGGGATCGGCGTCATCGACGCGCCGATCATCGACGAGATCAACATCCTCAGGGCAACCCTCCTGGCAATGAAGGAGGCTGTTGCCGACCTCCATATCACCCCCGACTATCTGCTTGTGGACGGCAACCGGTACGTGCCCGTGGACGTTCCCCAGGAGACCATCGTCAAGGGGGACGGACGGAGTATCTCCATTGCCGCCGCCTCCATCGTCGCCAAGGTGAGCCGCGACCGCATCATGGAGATTTATCACCGCCAATTCCCCTATTACAACTTCTTCAAGAACAAAGGTTATGGAACGGTAGAGCACCGCCAGGCAATCAAGGATCACGGCTTCTGCAAACTTCATCGCCGTTCCTTCCATATCAGAGAAACAAGCCAGGAAAATTATGAGCTTGCCTTGAAATGACCAGAGAGAGGATCAGCACCGGCCGGCTTGGGGAAGACATCGCCGCCCGGTATCTTGCCCGGTGCGGTTATGAAATCCTGGCGAGGAACTGGCAATGCCCCCTGGGCGAGCTGGATATCGTGGCCCGGGACGGCGGGACCCTGGTCTTTGTGGAGGTCCGGAGCCGACGGTCCGACAGTTTCGGAACCCCCCTGGAAAGCGTAGGTAGGGTAAAGCAGCGGAAACTGTCTCTGGTTGCCGCTTGTTATCTTAACAGCCATGGGCTCGTCAATGCGGCGGCGCGTTTCGATGTGGCGGCGGTGAAGCTCCTGCCGGCCGGTCCGGAAGTGGAACTGATCCGGGACGCCTTCGACGTGAGGTACTGACGGGGAGAAAGATGTCGGGCCGGCTTCTTTTTCCGGAGATTATCGCGAGCTGCACCGCTGCGCTTCCGGACCGGCGCGGGCAACAAGGTGACGATGGGAGACAGCCATACATGGAAAGCATACCCGTTTCGTCGCCCGGAGCGGTGTGGCGATCGGCATCCCGTTTCCTCCGGGGCACGGAAAGCGGGCATAGCTTTAGGGGAACGACGACAGGGTATCTATGGAATTGAATACCGGGGAGGGCAGGATATGATCAGAACCACCAGTGCGAGCTACAGCATCCTGATGCGGCTCGAGTTGAGCAACCGGCCGGGGATGCTGGGCAGGGTCGCCTCCGCCGTCGGCAGGGCCGGCGGGAACATGGGGGCGGTGGATATCGTCGGCTTCAAAGGAAATTGCATCATTCGCGATTTTGTCGTCAGCGCCGCCGATCACGAGATGATGGAGAAGATCCTCGCCGCGGTGAAGCAGATCGGCGGCGTTACCGTCATCGATATCGCCGACCGTACCTTCATGGCCCATATGGGCGGCAAGATCGAGATCAAGAGCAAGATCCCCTTGAACAGCCGCGACGATCTGGCCATGGCCTACACGCCCGGCGTGGCCCGGGTCTGCGAAGCCATCCATGCGGACCCGGAGCGGGCCCATGACCTGACCATAAAGAAAAACTGCATCGCCATCGTCAGCGACGGCACCGCCGTCCTGGGACTGGGGGACATCGGCCCGCAGGCCGCCATGCCGGTCATGGAGGGCAAGGCCCTGCTCTTCAAGAACTTCGGCGGGGTGGATGCCTTCCCCATCTGCCTGGACACCAAAGTCCCCGACGAGATCGTGGAAACGGTGCACCGCATCGCCCCCGGTTTCGGCGGCATAAACCTGGAGGACATCTCCGCCCCCCGCTGTTTCGAGATCGAGGCGCGGCTGAAGGAGCTCCTGGAGATCCCCGTTTTCCACGACGACCAGCACGGCACGGCGGTGGTGATCCTGGCGGGGCTCCTCAACGCCCTGAAGATCGTCGGCAAGAACATCGAGGACATCCTGGTGGTGGTGAACGGGCTGGGCGCCGCGGGAGTAGCCGCCATCAACCTGCTGCGGGCCGCCGGGGTGCGGCGCTTTATCGGCTGCGACCGCAAGGGCATCCTCTACCGGGGCCGGAAGGAAAACATGAACCCCGTCAAGGAAAAGCTCGCCCTGGAAACCAACGAGGAGCAGCTCCGGGGGGACGTCTTCCGGGCCCTCCGGGGGGCGGACCTGTTCCTGGGGGTTTCGGAGGGCAACCTCCTCCGTGCCGTCCACATCCGGAAGATGGCGAAGGACCCCATCGTTTTCGCCATGGCCAATCCCACGCCGGAGATCATGCCGGAGGAGGCGGGGAAGCACGTGCGGATCATGGCCACGGGCCGCTCCGATTATCCCAATCAGATCAACAACGTCCTGTGTTTCCCCGGGCTCTTCCGGGGGGTCCTGGACTGCCACGCCCGGGAGATCAGCCGGGAGATGCTCCTCGCCGCCGCCCGGGCCATCGCCGCCGGCGTCGCACCGGAACAGTTGCGGGAGGACTACATCATCCCCGGCGTCTTCAACCCCCGGGTACCGGAAAACGTAGCCGCGGCAGTAAGGGAGGTGGCCGTCCGGACCGGCCTGGCCAGGGACGTCCACGAATTTTCCCTGTTCTGAGCCCCCGATGAAAAAGATATCACCGTCGCAACAGATCTTCATCGGCATGGCCCTCGGGCTGGTTCTCGGCCTGGTCTTTCCCCACCTCGCCCCCTATCTCGAACCGCTCGCCACCATCTTCATCCGCCTCGTCAAGACCATCGTGGTGCCCATCATCATCGCCTCCCTGATCGTGGGGATCGCCGGCCACGGCGACATGAAGGCCGTGGGCCGCATGGGTCTCAAGGCCATCATCTACTTCGAGATCATCACCACCTTCGCCCTGGGCATCGGGCTGCTGGCCGTAAACCTGCTGCGTCCCGGCGACGGGGTGGATATCACCGGCGACCGGGAAGCGGTGGTGGCGGGCAAGGTCCACAGCTTTTCCCAACTCCTGGTCCACATGTTCCCGGAAAACGTCATCGAGGCGGCAGCCCGGGGCGATCTTCTCCAGGTGGTGGTGTTCACGGTGATTTTCTCCGCCGCCCTGATCATGATCGGGGACAGGAAAAAGCCCGTCATCGACCTGTGCGAGTCCGTCACGGAGGTGATGTTCAAATACACCAATATCGTCATGCGTTTCGCCCCCATCGGGGTGGGGGCGGCCCTGGCCTTCGTCGTGGGCAGCAAGGGGATCTCCGTGGTGATACATCTCCTGGGATTGATCGCCTGCCTCTTTCTTTCCCTCGCGGCCTTTCTGATCTTGATCCTGATCCCCGTCATGCTCATCCTCCGGATTCCCGTCGGCAGGTTCTTCGCCGCCGTCAAAGAGCCGGCGGTCATCGCCTTTTCCACCACCAGCTCCGAGGCCGCCCTGCCCAAGGCCATGGAGGCCATGGAGGCCTTCGGCGTACCCCGCCGCGTCGTATCCTTCGTGATTCCGGTCGGATACAGTTTCAACCTCGACGGCACGACCCTCTATCTGCCCATGGCCGCCGTGTTCGTGGCCCAGGCCGCGGGGGTCGAGATGAGCATCGGTCAGCAGTTCTTCCTGGGTCTCACCATCATGCTGGCCAGCAAGGGGGTGGCGGGCATCTCCCGGGGCTCCATGGTCATCCTCGCCGGTCTGCTCCCCACCTTCGGCCTGCCGGTGTCCGCCGTGGCGGTGCTCCTGTCCATCGACGCCATCGCCGACATGGGAAGAACGACGGTGAATGTCATCGGCAACTGCCTCGCCTCGGTGGTGGTGGCCAAATGGGAGGGACCGGCGCGGTCGCCGGAAGCCCCGGCGGTGGCGGAAACGACCGTCCCGGCCGGCTGAACGGCAACCGGGGAACGGAACCGGAAATAGAATTTATGCCTCACCCTTGCGGGGGAGGGGCGTTACGGCTTGCTTGGAAAACGTCATTTGCCTTTTTCTTGATGCGCCACGGGTTATGAGTATTACACGGGCCGCAAGATCAGCTTGAGGAGAGAACGATGACCACCCGAAAGATTCGCATCGAACACGATCTGCTGGGAGAGCGGGAGGTACCGGCCGCCAGCTACTACGGCGTGCAAACCCTCCGGGCGGTGGAGAATTTCCCCATCAGCGGCATCACCCTGGGCCGCTACCGGTTCATGGTCCGGTCCCTGGCCTACATAAAAAAGGCCGCGGCCGCGGCCAACGCCAAACTGGGGCTGCTGCCGGAGGAAATCGCCGCCGCCCTCGCGGCGGCCTGCGACGATGTCATCGCCGGAAAATACGACGAGCAGTTCGTCGTCGACATGATCCAGGGCGGCGCCGGGACGTCGTCCAACATGAACGCCAACGAGGTGATCGCCAACGTGGCCCTGGAAAAGATGGGTTACGACAAGGGCCGCTACGACATTATCCACCCGAACAACCACGTCAACATGTGCCAGTCCACCAACGACGTCTATCCCACCGCCATCCGCCTGGCCCTGATCTTCAAGATCCGGGGGCTTCTGGAGGCGATGCGGCACCTCTATGGCGCCCTCGAGGATAAATCCATCGAGTTCCGGGACATAATCAAGATGGGCCGGACCCAGTTGCAGGACGCCGTTCCCATGAGCCTGCGACAGGAATTTTCCGCCTTCGCCGTCATGGTGGGCGAAGACATCGCCCGGGTAAAGGAAACGGAGCAACTGCTCCGGGAGATCAACCTGGGGGGCACGGCCGTCGGCACGGGACTGAACGCCCACCCGGAATACTCGCCCCTGGCGGTGCTCTATCTGCGCCAATTCACCGGCATCGAATTGGAAGCGGCGGTCAATCTCGTGGAGGCCACCCAGGATTCGGGGGTCTATGTCCAGCTCTCCGGGGTACTGAAGCGCGTGGCGGTAAAGCTGTCGAAAATATGCAACGACCTGCGCCTCCTGTCCTCGGGTCCGCGGTGCGGCCTCAACGAGATACACCTGCCCGCCATGGCCCCCGGTTCCACGATCATGCCCGGCAAGGTGAACCCCGTCATCCCCGAGGTGGTGAATCAGGTGGCCTTCTATGTCGTCGGCAGCGACACGACCGTCACCTTCGCCGCCGAGGCGGGGCAGCTCCAGTTGAACGCCATGGAGCCCATCATCGCCTTCAGCCTCTTCAACTCCATAACCTTCCTGAAAAATGCCTGTCTTACCCTGACGGACCGCTGCATCAGGGGGATCACGGCCAACCGGGAGCAGTGCCGCCTCAACGTCGAAAGGAGCATCGGGCTGGTGACCGCCCTCAATCCCCATATCGGCTACGAGAAGGCGTCGGAGGTGGCCCGTGCCGCCCTGGAGACGGGACGGTCGGTGGCGGAAGTCGTCCTGGAAAAGGGGTACCTGACGAAAGAGGAGCTGGCGGACATCCTGTCGCCGGCAAACATGCTCCAACCCCGGTATGTTCCCGGGAACTGAAGGGGCGGCGCTACGGACGGGGTAAAAGGTTTCCGGACGGCGGGGCGCCGCAATCTCCGTCGCCGCGGTAGAAAAACCGCCCTGCTCCGTGGGGCGCCACGAAGCGGGAAAACGGCATGATCATAGAAAAGTGACCGATGCCCGACGTTCATGATTTTTGTGATGATCCCCCGGTTTTTCTTAACCCGGCCGTTGCCGTGATGAATTGTCGTGAAAAGAGGGCTTCCATGCTGCGGGTCGCTCCCCGGACCAAAAGTTTTTCGCGCCCGCCGATGTCCGGCCGGAAGAGAAGGCTCTTCCTGCCGGCGGCCGCGGCGCTGCTGCTGGCGCTGCTTTTTACCGCCGGTTGCCCCGGTCCGGACGGTGGCGATCGCTCGCTGGAGATGGTGAAATTGAAGGGCTACTTTGTCGTCGGTCTGGACGACAAGTTTCCCCCCCTGGGCTTTCGCCGGCCCCTTCCCGACCGGACCGTACGCTATGAGCTGAATCCGGCGACGAAAAAGGTGGAACGGTTCACCGCCGGCGACGAACTGGCGGGCTTCGATATCGACCTGGCAAAAAATGCCGCGGCGCGACTGGGGGTGAAGGTCGTTTTCCGTCCCGTGGCCTGGGACGGGGTTATCGACCGCCTCGCGGCGGGGGAAATCGACATGATCTGGAACGGTCTTTCCATAACCCCGGAACGTCGGGAGCGGATCATCTTCTCCCGGCCCTACCTCGACAACCGCCAGACCGTCATGGTCCGCAGCGGGGCGGCGATTTCGCGCCGGGCGGATCTCCGGGGGAAAAGGGTCGGCGTCCAGCTCGGCTCCTCCAGCGAAAAGGCCCTGCAGGCCGATCGGCGGCTTGCCATGCAGATCGCGGCATGCAAACGCTACCCCGACGATATGGCCGCCATAGGCGAGCTGGCGGCGGGACGTATCGACGCCGTGATCATCGACGAGGTGATGGGGCGTTACCTGGCCGCCCGGCAGCCGGGGGTCTTCACCGTCCTGGCCGAGGATTTCGGGCGGGAACAGTACGCCGTGGGCTTCCGCAAAAAGGACCGGGCCCTGCGCGACGCCGTCGACCGGGTCCTGACGGAAATGAAGGCGGACGGCAGCGCCGACGCTATCTCCCGCAAGTGGTTCGACGCCGTGATCGTAACGAAACAGGAGCCGACACCGGACTGAAGGACGGATTGATTTTGCCTGTTTTCCATTGACATACGGGTGAATTTCATATAGTCCCTTCCCGGAAAAGCAAGACCTGTTTCAGCAGTAGTCCGCAACAACCACTACAGAAAAGAAAAGGAGGTAATTCTATGTCGTATCGAGTGTCCCGCTTGAACCGTTGGATCGTATGCCTGGCCGTTATGGCGCTGCTTCTCGGTTTCGGTCCGGGTACAGGATCGGTCCTGGCCGCCGAAAAGGTCATCAAGATCGGCACGATCTTTCCCCTCACCGGCCCTGTAGCCACCGCCGGACAACGCTGTCAGGCGGCCGTCCAGACGGCCGTGGAAATCATCAACAACAAACATCCGGAGATAAAGGTCCCCCTCGCCAAACAGGAGGGTCTCCTGAAAGGATACAAGATCGTCCTGGTACATGCCGACAGTCAGGGCAAGCCGGATGTAGGTAAGGCGGAGGCCGAACGGCTCCTCAATCAGGAGGGTGTCTGGGCGCTCATCGGTTCTTACAACTCTTCGGTGAGCAAACCTGCCAGCTTCGTCGCGGAGCGGATGAAAAAGATCTTCATGTGCGGTTCCTCCAGCTCGGCGGCTCTCACCCAGCGGGACATGAAGTATTTCTTCCGCCTGGCCCCCACTGATGCCACCGAATCGGTGGACTTCGTCGAGGTTCTGAAGTGGGTCAACAAGAAGAACAAAGCCAACATCAAGACCCTGGGTGTCATTTACGAAAACAGCGAATTCGGCAAACACGCCGCCGAGGAGGCAAAAAAGGCGGCGGCCGCCGGCGGTTTCAAGGTCGTTACCGATGTCCCCTTCACGCCCGGGGCCACCAATCTCAACAGCGAGGTTCAGACCCTGAAGAAGGCCAATCCCGACGCGGTGTTCGGAGCCGTTCTCGGCGCCGACTACTCCCTGTGGGTCCGGACGATGAAGCAGGCGAACTTTCTGCCCAAGATCATCATCAACTACTGCTCGGGCTACCAGGACCCCGTCATCACCAAACAGCTGGGTGACGACGCGAACTATTTCATGGGTTCCTCCGGTTATTCGCCCCAATTCGCCGGTTTGATGCCGGCGGTGGCCGCTGTCGAGAAGATATTCAAGACCAAGACGGGCGGCGTACCTTTCGACGGCAACAGTATTCAGGAGGCGGTGGCCATGCTGGTCCTGGCCCAGGCTATCGAGAAGGCCGGGAGCCTGGATACGGAAAAGGTGGTGAGCACCCTTTATGCCAATACCTGGGATTCGCCCCTCTCCCTGGGCGGGAAGGTGAAGTTCGTCAAGGGCGGCCAGAACGTCATGGCGAAAAGCATCGTCACCCAGCTCCAGGGCGGGGAGTACAAACGGATTTATCCGGAAAAGATGGCGGACGGCAAGATCGTCTTCCCCATGAAGCCCTGGGACAAGAGGTAAGGGACCGTTAACATCAAAAGACAGTTTGACCAGGACGATGACCGGGGAGGGATTGCCGTTTGTGGACGCCAGCCCCGGTTTTTGTCCTTGTAATCGCAAAATCTTGACCCTGTTGGGGACGGCACGGAGAGAGGTTTGAGGTGTGCCGCCTCCCGCTCCGCTTCCGGAGAGGGGGTCAGGGAATGGAAACGGGTGCCTGTGCGGTTCCCTCATAGGATTGGGTTTGCGGCAGGAAAGCGGTAGGTTATGGAGACACTTGTTCAGGTTCTGATCGACGGCATGTTGAGCGGCATGGTTTATGCGCTGGTGGCCGCCGGGCTCTGCCTTATCTGGGGCGTCATGGATGTAATCAATTTCGCCCATGGCGAGTACCTGATGGTGGGGATGTATGTAAGCTATTGGTTGGGGTTTCTCGCGCGCGTCGATCCCGTTGTTTCGGTATTCGCCGCCGGGATTTTCGTTTTTCTGCTGGGCGCCCTGACCTACAAGCTGATCATCCGCTACACCATCGGCCGGCCGGGGCTGGTGGCCCTGTTGGCCACCTTCGGTCTCGCCATGTTCCTCAAGAACCTCTGCATGAACCGGTTTTCTCCCAATTTTCTCATCCTTTCCGATACCTGGCTGGGGGGTAAGACCTTTCTCTTGGGCAGCCTCATCGTCCCCGTTCCGCAGCTGGCGGCAGGGGTTCTCTCCCTGGTCGTTGTCGGACTGATCTATGCCCTCATCAATACCACCCGGTTCGGCTGGGCCGTTCAGGCCACCGCCATGGACCGTGAGGCTGCGGAACTGATGGGCATCAATACGGAACAAATCTATGTCCTGATCTTCGGCATCGGCGGGGCCTGCGTGGGCATTGCCGGCGGTATCATGCCCTCCTATCTGGCGGTGCATCCCGAGGTGGGCTCCATGTTCGGGCTTATCGCCTTTGTCTGTGTGGCCATGGGCGGTTTCGGGAGCATTCCGGGGGCCTTTCTCGCCGGACTCCTGGTAGGAGTCGTGGAGGCCCTGGCAGGTTTTTATATCGCCCCTGTTTTCAAATACATCGCCGTGTTCGGCCTCTATCTCGCCGTGGTTTTCCTGCGGCCGAAAGGAATCTTCGGCTGGTGAGCTACGGACAAGGAATACCTGTACAGAGAAAAGACGGGGCCTGGCTCGTTTTAATCGCCCTCCTGGCCGTCCTGCCCTTCATGCCGGCATTGGGCGAGAATTCCTTCCGCATGCACATCCTGATCCTCATTATGCTGTTCGCCAGCATGTCCCAGGCCTGGAACATCATCGGCGGGTACTGCGGCCAGGTGTCCTTCGGCCATTCGGTGTTCTTCGGCATCGGGGCCTACGGCGCCGGCATGGCCGTGGTTGCCTACGGCGGCACCCCGTGGCTGGGGATCCTGATCGGCATGGTCCTGGCGGCCGTCGTCGCCGTGGTCATCAGCTACCCCTGCTTCAAGCTCACCGGTCACTATTTCGCTATCGCCACCTTTGCCATCGTCGAGATCTTCAACCGCGGCTTTCTCGTCTGGGACTGGGTCGGCGGCGCCCTGGGCCTGGATTACCCCCTGGTGGAACAAGGCCTGGGGAATCTCATGTGGCACGACTCGAAGACCGGTTACTACTATTGCGTCCTGGTCCTTTTCCTGCTGACCTTCGGTCTGGTCCGCTGGCTGGAAAGTCATCGCTTCGGGTACTATATGCGGGCGGTCAGGGAGGGGCAGGAGACCGCCGAATCCCTGGGGGTGAACAGCACCGCCGTGAAATTGTCCGGCATGGCTCTTTCGGCGGCCTTGGCCGCTCTCTGCGGGTCCTTTTTTGTCCAGTACAATCTCCGTGTCGATCCGCCCATGGTCATGTCCCTCGACATGTCCATGAAGTTCGTGCTGATCACCGTCCTGGGCGGTACCGGCACCCTCGTCGGTCCCCTTCTCGGGGCGGCGGTACTGATCCCCCTGCAGGAGTATTCCCGCGCCCTTTGGGGCGGTCTCGGCGGCGGTGTCGATCTCATCGTCTTCGGGCTTTTGATCATTATTATCGTCGTCAAACAGCCCGCCGGGATAATCGGCATCATCCATGACCTCCGGAGGCGGTACGCGCGGCGCCGGAGTCCCGGAAAAGAGGAGGCTCCCCATGGCTCTTCTTGAGGTTCGGGAGGTGACCAAAAAATTCGGCGAACTGGTAGCCAACGACCGGGTGAGCTTCACTGTGGAGGCCGGGACCATCGTGGGTCTGATCGGTCCCAACGGCGCTGGAAAGACCACCCTCTTCAACTGTATCACCGGACTATTTCCGGCGGACGGCGGCGCTGTCTTTTTAGACGGCCGGGAGATCACCGCTCTGAAGCCCTATGAGATCGCCCGCCGGGGGGCGGTACGGACCTTCCAGGTGGTACGTCCCCTCAAAGACATGACCGTCTTCGACAATGTCCTCGTCGGCGCCTTTCTCAAGACCGGAGACAAAAGAGAAGCCGCCGCGCGGGCGGCGGAGTGTGTCCGGCTCTGCAACCTGGATTCCCTTCAGGACCGTCCGGCGGGCGAGCTTTCCATCGGCGGCAAGAAGCGGCTCGAGATGGCACGGGCCCTGGCTACCCGTCCCAAGCTGCTCATGCTGGACGAGGTCATGGCCGGCATGACCTCCACGGAGATCAAGGCCTCTCTGGATGTGATCCTGCGCCTCCGGGAAACCGGCCTCACCATGATGATCGTGGAACATGTCATGGAGGGGATTATGCCTATCGCCGACAAGGTGGTGGTTCTCGACGGCGGTGTGAAGATCGCCGAAGACGTACCGGGCAATATCGTCAACGACGAGCGGGTGATCGAGGCCTACCTGGGCGCTAAATACAGCCAGCGCTTCAAGGCACGGAAGGAGGGCGGCAACCTTGGCTGAACCGATCCTGAAGGTCGAGGAGCTCCATGCCGGTTACGACGGAATACCGGTACTCTTCGGCATCTCCCTGGAGGTCATGCCCGGGGAACTGGTGGCTATCGTCGGTGCCAACGGCGCGGGAAAGACCACCACCATGCGCACCATTTGCGGTCTCGCCCATCCTCTCCAGGGCCGGATTGTCTTTGCCGGACAAGACATCTCCCTGTTGCCGGCCCATCGGATTTTGAAACTCGGGATCAGTTACGTACCCGAAGGGCGCCGGCTTTTCGCGAAACTGTCGGTGGAGAAGAATCTCGCCCTGGGGGCCTATGCCGAGGTATCACCGGCGGAGATCCGCCGCCGCCAGGAGGAAATAATGGAAATCTTTCCGATCCTCCGGGAACGTTCCCGGCAGACCGCCGAAACCCTGAGCGGCGGTGAGCAGCAGATGCTGGCCATCGCCCGGGGGCTCATGTCCCGGCCCCAACTGCTCATGCTGGACGAAATGTCTCTGGGGCTCATGCCGAGCATGGCGGAGAAGATGATGGAGACCGTCGTCGCCGTCAATCGCGCCGGAACGACCGTGCTGCTGGTGGAGCAGATGGTCCAGGAGACCCTGGAGATCGCCCACCGGGGCTATGTGATCCAGAACGGCAGGATCGTCCAGTCGGGATCCGCCCGGGAGCTGCTGGATTCGGAAGAGGTGCGCAAGGCCTACCTGGGAATGTAGTATCATCTGCCCCGTAACTCGGGAGTCCTGCCGCGCGAAAATATCTTCCGATACTTGAAAGCTTCTTGCGGCGGCCTCAAACGGCAAGGCGGCCGGCCAGCCAGAAGAGCCCCATCCCGATCAGGACGGTGCCGCCCAGAGATTTTGTTTTCCAGGCAAACAGAAAGGTAGGGAGGGCGACGATCAATTCCGGCCGGGTAAGATCCAGCGTCCGGGGATGACCGCCCGTCACCAGGGACGGCATCAGCAGGGCGCTCAGGATCGCAGCGGGAATGAAATCGAGCCAGGTCGCCAACCACGGGGGCAGCTTCTTTTCCGACAGGTAACGGAGGGGCAGCCATCGGGGGAGATAAGTCACGACCCCCATCCCGGCGAAGGTAAGCAGCAGCAAGGCGTCGCTCGTCATGATGCACCTCTGCTTTCCGTCACACCTCTTTTTCCCCCCGCCGCAAAAAGACATATGGTCGCGCTGATCATGGCGGCGATGACAATGTACATATTGCCCTCCGTCACCAGGGAAATACCGACGGCCAGGAGGCCGGATACCGCCGCCGCCAGGATATGCAGGCGGCTTTGCATCTGCAGGATGAGGAGGCAGATGAACATGGCCGTCAGGGCGTAATCGATGCCGTAAGCCCCGGCGGGGATGAGTTCTCCGGCATAGCAGCCGACGACGGTGCTGGCGATCCAGGTAAGGTTGGAAAAGATATTGACGACAAGGGCCCGACGCCAGTCCCAGTCCCCGGCGCGGAAGCGGGTCATGTTTACGGCGAAGCTTTCGTCCGTCACCCCGTATGCATAAAGGGGCAGTAACCGCTTCGGGAGATCTTGCAGGTGCACGGCGAGGGAGGCGCTCATGAGGAGATGGCGGAGGTTGACGATAAAGGTCGTCAAAATGACGGCCAGGGCCCCGGCCCCTGTGGAAAGCATGGAAACGCCTATAAACTGGGCGCTGCCGGCAAAGACGAGGAGGGACATTATCCCCACGTCCCCGGGGTGCAAACCTGCTTTCTGGGCCAAGACCCCCAGGGCCATGCCGATGGGGATGTAACCCAGGCAGATCGGCCAGACGGCGGCCAGCCCCGGACCGAGCGATTTAGACAAACCATTTACGGCGTGTTCGATCCTGACCTTGTCGAACCTCAATAGCCGCTGCCGCCCTTATCCAGCCTTTGCCGGTCCTGTGCCTTTTCGAAATTCGCCTCGTTGCGGTAGGTTTCATCGCTGGTTGCCTTCTCACGGGCGGCTTCGCGTCCCCCCGCACACCCGGCAAAGGATAGAAAAATGGCGCCAAGAAGGATGACGAGCACCCAGGAAATCGTTTTTTTCAACTGACCAGCCCCTTTCTTTGCTAGAGATGATGGATCAGGTAATCATGATTACGTGAGCTTCTTATCGCCGGCCGATTCCTGGATAAACTTCAGAATCCAAAGCATCCACAGGGTGACGACGGCGATCAAGAACAGGAATGTCGCCGCCAGGGGATAATCGATCTGGAATTCGAAGGCGTTGAGGATTCGGGGATCATAACGCCCGGCGTCTACCAGGGGGAGGTGGAACTTGTCTCCAAGATTATAAAAATAATCGAAGACATTGGGAGGCTGCAGGATAGTGTGAAAGCCCCAGTATTTACTGATGACGGTCGTGCCGATATGAAAAGAGCATTTCCAGGGGGGATTGAAACCCACGAACAGCATTGCGATGGTGGAGGTCAGCAGGACGACGATCCTGGCGATGGTCACGTTCATGTTTCTCCTTCACGGAAGTTGTTTCAAGGTCTTGCAGGCCTGTTCATAGCCGAGCCGGCAGGATTGTTCGGCATCCTGTCGGGCTTCTTTTCTTTTGCCCTGCTGATAATAGCATCGTCCCCGGTGATAGTAACCCCAACTGTTGTCGGTCTTCAGGGTGACGGCTCTGGTGAGATGGCCGATGCAATCGTCGTAGCGTTTTTCCTGTTCCGCCAGCCAGCCCAGCCAGTTGTATGCCTCGGCGTGTTTAGGGTTCAACGCCACGGTTTTGGAAAAGTCCGCGGCCGCCTTGTCCGGACGGTTCATCTTGTAATATGCCCGACCCCGCCAGTAAAGAGCGGCACTGTTGTTCGGGTCGGCGACGAGGGCCCGATCGTAGGCGGCGACGGCCTGGGAGAAATCGTTTTGCCGGAAGAGGCGGTGTCCGGCGGCCATGTCGTCTCCACCGGCGGCCGGGGCGGGCAGCGGCGCCTCACCCCTGATTTTTCCCGGCATCAGGTTGTTCCATCGTCCCTGACGGTTTTCGTAAACGACGGCGGTGATCTGCCAGTTATTGAGATGGACGAGGGAGATAAAGGCCTTTCCGGTGCCTTTGCTTCCTTTGATCCGCAAGGTCAACCTGAGCCGCACGGAGTTGTCCGCGGGCTGTAGGGAAACCGGCAGCCAGGGGGAGATTTCCTTGATTTCACCGAGATCGTCCCGGATCGCCGGGCTTTCCCTCACGAAGGATGAGGCAATCTTGAACGGTTCGGAATCCCTGATAAACTCACTTACGGCAAAAACAACGGCAATCAAGGCGAGGCCCAACAGGAACGGCCAGGTCCGGGAGGCCCCTCCTTTCGGCCTTATCGGTTGACGATCCCTTCCCACCTGGCCGGGTTGAACCGGATCATAGGCTTTTCCGCTCCCCTGGGTCCCGGTCCGGTCTTTCCGCAGATATTGCGCCAGGATGTCCGGCAGTTTCATGTCGGGCAGATTGGTCATGACTTTTCCCCTCCCCCCTTTCATGACTCGGGGATCATTATAGAGGTAAAGACGTTTCTGTCAAGCACGGAGCTCATTTACCCGGAAGGCGAGGATGGTGATATCGTCGTATTGAGGGGCGTCCCGGCAGAATTCCTGCACATCTTTAATGAGTTCCAGGCACAACCTGTCCGGGTGTCTCTCCCTTTGCCCGTCAAACCAATCCACAAGCCTTTTTTCCCCATAGAAGCTTCCATCCGTGGTCTGGGCCTCCGTGATCCCGTCGGTGTAAAAGACGAGGGCCTCACCCGGTGCCATGGTGAAGCTCCCCTCGGTGAAGAAGCTGTCCGGGAAAGGCCCCAAGAGTGGATCCGGTTCGCTTTCGACCAGGCGGGATCCCGTGGCAGTGCAGAGCAGCGGCGGGGAATGTCCGCCATTGGCGACGACCATTTTGCCGCTCCTGAGATCGTATTCCGCATAGATGACGGAGACGAACATCGTCGTTTCGTTGTCGGCGGCAAGCATCCGGTTGGTCTTCAAGAGGGTTCGGGCCGGGCCTTCCTCTTCCAGACCGTAAACCCTGATCAGTGCCCGGGTCATGAACATGAACAGAGCGGCGGGAACTCCTTTTCCGGAAACATCGCCGATGACGATTCCGAGCTTATCCGGACCGATGAAGAAAAAATCGAAAAAATCCCCGGCCACCTCTTTGGCGGGGAGCATCTTCCCGTAGATATCGAACTCCCTGATGCCCGGGAAGGGTGGATAGGTGTGGGGGATTATTGACTGCTGGATCTCCCGCGCGAGTTGCAACTCCCGTTCCAGCCGTTCCTTGGCGGCTGTTGTCTCCGTAAGGTCGGTAATGTACGCCTTGAGGTCCGCAGACATCTTGTTGAGGACTTCCGCCAGTTCCTCCAGTTCATCCCCGGAGGGGATATGGAGCCTCGCTGTCAGATCCCCGGCACCGATCCGGCGGGCATGGACGGCGACCTGGTGGATGGGATTGGAAAAGCTCCGGGCGATGAGCACCGAGACGAGGATGAGGACGACGGTGGCAAGGAAGGATGAAAAAAGAAAGATTCTGATGGAGGTTTCCTTTTCCCTGATGATGATTTCCTGGGCTTGCCGGAGAGGTTGATAAAATTCGTCCACATAAACTGTAGCAAAAAGGATGCAGCCGGTCCCCTTTACCGGGATGCCCACGAAGAATTTTTCCCTTAAGCTTCCATCCTTTTCCTGCCAGAGGTAATAACGGCTTACGGGCCGCCCCTTGAGATTCACCTGGATCGCCTCCCAGAGCGCCGGGAGCTGATAGCGAAAAGACGACAACGATTTTCCTTCGATATCGGGATTGGGGTGCAACAGATATTTCCCGTCCTTTTTCCCCACCCCGTCGTGGAGGCCGCTATAGCCTGTCTTCTGGATCTTTTGTACCGCGATCCTTCTCAACTCCGGGTCCCGGGGATCGAGAGGATGGGAACGAAGATATATCTCTATTTGCCCGGCCAGGGCCTGTGCCTTTTCGCCGAGAAATTTTTCCAGCCCGTCCCTGATGACGGTTTCCATCCTTGCGGCGTTGTCTCTGGCATTCTCGGTGATGCGCACGACGCCGATTACCGAGAAAAGGGTAGAGAAAAGGATGGCCAGGGCTCCGTAAACAAGAATGAGTTTGGTGCGAATAGCCATAAGGACAAGGATTCCGGCAATTTTTTTAGGCGAGTGTCTCTTATGTCGGTCATGCCGGCAAAAGTCAATAGAAAAACGATGAGATGAAGAAATTGCTCATCTCATCAATGAGGGCAGGTAAAGGGCGATTTCCGGAAAAAAGAGGAGCAGAATCGTGAGGATGATCATGGCGCTCATCAGGTATAACGAACCTTTGAAGATGACCTGCAGGGGGACGTCTCTGGCGATCCCCGCCACCACGTAAGCGTTGATCCCCACCGGCGGGGTTATGACGCCCATCCCGCCCACCAGGACGATAATCACCCCGAACCAGATGGGGTCGTAGCCCAGGGTGTTGACCACAGGATAGAAAACCGGGATCGTCAGCATGATCATGGCCAGGGAGTCCATCAGACAGCCGAGAAACAGATACGTGAGAATGATCAAAGCCATGACGGCCGCCGGGGGAACGGAAAGGCCGGCCACCCAGGCGCCGATTTCCATGGGGATGGTCGTCACGGCCAGAAAGTGACCGAAGACGGTGGCTCCGGCCACAATGACCATGATCATGCAGGAGATGCGCACGGTCTCGATGAGAGAGCGGAGAAAGGAACGCCAGGTCAGGTTGCGGCCGATGAGGGCGATGAGGTAGGTTCCCAGGGCACCGATGCCTGCCGCCTCCGTGGGGGTGAAGAGGCCGATGAATAGACCGCCCATGACGATTACGAACAGGATGATGGTTTCGATCACTCCGGTCAGGGAGGCAAATTTCTCCTTCCAGGTGGTTTTTGGCGCCTGGTCGCACAAGTCGGGCTGCAGGCGGCTCCAGATTAGAATGACGAGAGAAAAAAGGACGGCCAGCAGGATTCCGGGCAGGACGCCGGCCACGAAGAGCCTGCCGACGGACTGCTCCGTCATGATCCCGTAAATGATGAAAATGGTGCTGGGAGGGATGAGGATCCCCAGCGTTCCCCCCGCCGCCACCACGCCGGTGGCCAGGGCCGGGTCGTAGTTGTATTTTTTCATCTGGGGCAGGGCGACGGTGGCCATGGTTGCGGAGGTGGCGGTGGTAGAGCCGCAGATGGCGGCAAAGAAGGAACAGGCGCCGATGGTGGCTATGGCCAGGCCGCCGGGCAGATGGCCGATGAATTTATGGGCGGCGTTGAAAAGGCGGGCGCTGATCCCCGAGTAGTGTGCTACCTGTCCCATGAGGATGAAGAGGGGAATGACGGTGAGATTGTAGGAGCTGAATATGGAAAAGAAATCCCTGGCCAGCAGACTCAGCGACGCCGGCCAGGACACAAGGACGCCGAAGCCGACAAAACCCACCATGGCCATGACGAAGGCGACGGGGATGCGCAGGAACATGAGGGTGATGAGAACCAGAAACCCGACAATGCCGGTGGTGACGGGCGTCATGAAAGCATCCTCCGGATAGAGCGGCTGAAATCGGTGATGAGAATCAGGCAGAGGAGGGCGCAACCGAAGGCGATTCCGGCGGCGAAGGGATAAACGGGCATACCGAGGGTGGCGGAGACTTCGCCGCTTTGGCGGAGATCCAGGGCGTAAAGGGAACTCTGCCAGGTCAGGGCGGCGAAGAGGACGAATCCGAACAGGGAGCCGCCCGCGTCGATAAGGATTTGCAGCCGCTGGGGAAAGCGGTTGACCAACAGATCGACGGCGATATGACCCTTTTCCACGGAGGTGGCAGCCAGGGCGAGGGCAACGGCGAAGGTGCCGAGAAACCCGACGATCTCATAAGTTCCCGGCAGGGGCCGGTTAAAAAACCGCATCACCACGTCGGTGCAGGTAAGGAGCATCATGAGGATCACGGCTGCCCCGGCGGTGAGACCGGCCTTTCTGCTCAGATTGTAGAGGATGCTTTCGATTCTTTGCATCATCCCTTATTTGTATATCTTCGAGTATTTCTTTATCATTTTTTCCGTCTCGGTGACCGCCGTCCGGCCGGGGAGACCCTTGGCCGTGGTGGTTTTAATATATTCGTTGAGGATGGGGCGGACGGCGTTTTTCCACTTGAGCGCTTCCTGTTTGCTCAGGGGGATGATCTTGTTGCCGAGACTGAGGGTGTAGCGGCGGCCTTCCTGATCGAGATCGTCCCAGACCTTGCCGTGAATATCGATCCACCGGCTGCTCACCTCTTCGAAGACCTTCTGGATATTCTTGGGCAGGGAGTTCCACTTCTTGAGGTTCATGACGACGAACATGACGGTGGTGTAGCCGATCTCGGGGCAGTCGGTGGTGGACTTGACGACCTCCGCCTGTTTCCAGCCCTTGAGGACCTCGATGGGTCCGAAGGTCCCCTCGACTACACCCTTCTGCAGGGATTCATAAGTGGAACCCTGGGGCATGGCTACGGGAACGGCCCCCAGCGCGGACACCACTTTGGCACTGAGTCCGGTGGAACGGATCTTCATGCCCTTGAGCTGCTCGAGAGTGGAAACGGGGCGGGTCGTGTGGAGCAGGCCCGGTCCGTGGGCGTGGAGATAGAGGACCTTGACGCCGCTGAGTTCCTGGGGGTTGAATTTTCGGAAGTAATCGTTGGCCACAGCGGTGGCGACGCGACCGTTGGGATAGCCGATGGGAAGATCGAGGACTTCCATAACGGGAAAACGCCCGCGGGTATAGGCGAAACAGGACATGCCCAAATCGGAGATCCCCTTAAGGACCCCGTCATAGACCTGGTCGGCCGGGGTCAGGGATCCCCCGGCCAGGATCGTGATCTTCACCTGCCCGTTGGTCCGCTTCTCGATCTCCTTGGCCCAGGCTTCTCCGGTTTTGGCCTGCCCGTGGCTCGCCGGGAAAAAGATGCTGTAAGTCAGCGTGGTGGCGGCGCGGGCGGCGCCGGCACTGAATGTCAAGATCATGGAAACGATCGTCAGTACAGTGAACAAATGTTTTTTCATTAGCATTTTCCTTTCTTCGTTTATTTACGGGATGTTAAGTGCCCCGTAGTTATTGCTGCCTTCCCGCCGGGTCGGATGCCCCCGCCGTGCGGCGGTCAGGTTGGCGGTGGAAAGACTTATACCGGGCATATACGTATAAAGACACCTCGTTTATTGATCCTTTTTCGTTATTATGGAGACAGGTTGGGGATTTTTCTGGAAGCGGCCTGCTTTCCCGCCTTACGGCGGTAAGCAGGCATCAATACATATAGATGTATGCGGGGGCAGGATCGGCTGACATTTTTCCGGACATGAGCTGCATATACGTTTCTTCCCTCAGGTAAGACAGCGGGAAAATAAGAGATTTCCCCGCTGCTGTCAAGGATTATTTTCCTTTGATTTCAGAGCCTCGATGCGGAGGCGTTCGAGCTCCTCCCGGTACAGCTCCGCTTTGGCCCGAATCTGTTCGATTTCTTCCTGGGCCTTTTCCAATTTGTCGTCCTGCCGCTTTCTTTCCTCCCTGATTTTCTCCTGGATGTCGTCATAGCCCACATAGACGGCCAGGCCGCCGCCGAGGATCATCAGGATGGGCAACGCCCCCTTGATGACCTGGGCGAAGGCGGACCACCAGACGATCAAGCCGATCAGACCTAAAATGGCAGCGACGGCGCCGCCCACCAGCAGGGGCATATTTATCGCCTCCTTAATAATCAGGTTCCCGATGGGTGAGCACTATCAAAAAAAAAACCGCCTGGCAAGGTGAAAGTTGCGGGCGTCGAAAAAAAAGCTTGATAAAATAAAGATGTTCTATTACCATCCCCGCCCGATTCACGGATGGGTCCCAGGGAACGGATATTGGGCCGTCAGGAGAGAAACTTAATGATAACACCGGATTTTGACCGCGCCGGCGGCTTGGTGCCGGCAATTGTTCAAGATTATGAAACAGGAGACGTACTCATGCTGGCCTATATGAACAGGCAAGCGTGGGAAAAGACGCTGGCAACCGGACGGGCGACGTTCTGGAGCCGGTCGCGGCAATCCCTGTGGGTGAAAGGGGAAACTTCGGGGCATATTCAGGAGATCAGGGAAATCCGTATCGATTGCGATCTGGATGCCGTTCTTCTCAAGGTCCATCAGCGGGGTGGGGCGGCTTGCCACACCGGTTACCGATCGTGTTTCTACCGCCGGCTCATCGACGGCGACTTTGAGGCGGACGGCGAGAGGATATTCAACCCGGAGGAAGTATATAAATGAAAACGCTGCGTTTGGGAATACCGAAGGGCAGTCTGGAGGCCGGCACCGTCGATCTGTTCAAGCGGGCCGGCTGGCGTATAACCTATGACAGCAGGAACTATTTCCCCGATATCGACGATGAGGAGTTGACCTGCATCCTGGTGCGGGCCCAGGAGATGTCGCGGTATGTCGAGGAAGGCATCCTCGATCTGGGGCTGACCGGCAGGGATTGGATCATCGAGAACGGCTCCGAGGTGGTGACGGTTTCGGACCTTATCTATTCCAAAGCCTCGGCGCGGCAGGCGCGCTGGGTTTTGGTTGTCCGGGAAGATTCGGAAATAAAAACGATAGAGGATATGGAGGGGAAACGTATCTCTACCGAACTGGTCAATTTTACAAGGAATTATTTCAAGGAACGGGGAATAGGCGTCCATGTGGAGTTTTCCTGGGGGGCTACGGAAGCCAAGGTGGTGGAAGGGCTCGTGGACGCCATCGTGGAGGTTACCGAGACGGGTTCGACCATCAGGGCCAACAAGCTGAAAATCATCCATGAGTTGATGAAAACGAACACCCAGCTGATCGCCAATCGCAGCGCTTGGGAAGATCCGTGGAAAAGGCAGAAGATCAATCAAATCAACACCCTCCTCACGGGTTCTCTTCTGGCGATGGGGAAGGTGGGACTTAAACTCAACGTCGCCAAGGAGAACCTGGGCAGGGTCATCCTTTTGCTTCCCTCACTGAAGGCGCCGACAATCTCCGGACTGTACTCGGAAGAGTGGTTTGCCGTGGAGACCATCGTGGACAGCGCCATTGTCCGGGATCTGATCCCCATCCTTCAGGAAGCGGGGGCGGAAGGAATCATCGAGTATGCCCTGAACAAGGTTATCTGAGCCATATCGATACCGGGGAGGGAAACGATGCGGAGAGGAGAGATAAAAAGAAAGACCAGGGAGACGAACATCTCTGTAGTCATGGATCTCGACGGTTCCGGCCGGGGCGAGATCGAGACGACGATTCCTTTCCTGGACCACATGTTGAACCTGCTGGCCCGGCATGGTCTTTTCGACCTCGAGATCACCGGTGAGGGAGACCGGGAAGTCGACGACCATCATCTGGTGGAAGATCTGGGGATCTGCCTCGGGGAGACCCTCAAACAGGCCCTCGGTTCCAAAGAGGGGATCAGCCGTTATGGAGCGGCTCTGGTCCCGATGGATGAAACCCTGTGCAGCGTTGCCTTGGATCTTTCGGGCCGGCCTTATCTAGTCTACAATGCGGAGCTGGGAGAGGCTCGTATCGGTGCTTTCGACCCGGCGCTGCTCCGGGAGTTTTTCAAGGCCTTTTCTGATCACAGTGGAATAACCTTGCACATCAATGTCCTGTATGGTAAGAACAACCATCACATTGCCGAGGCCGTCTTCAAGGCCGTTGCCTTGGCCCTGCGCCGGGCGGTGCAGTTCGAGGCGCGGATTCAGGGGGTCATGACCACCAAGGGGACACTCTGAATCGAACCGATAAAACACCCCCTCTTCGTAAGCTTGCAGCTACTCATGATTGATTACAGGGTTTTAAATTTGACTTCAGCAGGAAAAAGGGGATCGGCATCCGTCCCGGTAAGGAGTTTATCGTCGGACGGGAGGGATTGCCTCGGCCTGGGGACGAAAACGGCCCGTTTCTTGTTGCTGTGGGCGCTGATACTCATGTTCATGGGTTGCCAGGGTGCCAGCGGGGTATCGACATCGCTGCTGAAAGACAAGGATATCACCTTTCGACGTCTGGCCGTCATGCCTTTTCAGTATGTTGCTCCGGAAGTTGTGGCGACATACTCCGCCCGCAGCTCCCTGCCGGCGTCGGTCCTGAAAACGGATAACGCCGCCGGGAGTCACGAGAGGTATCTGCAGGACCTCTTCCTGGAAATGATGTCCCGGCACCGGCAGTTCGACCTCGTTTCCCCCGACCGGGTAGGCGGCACCTATGAAGGGATCGGCACCGGCTCTTTGAGAGCCACCCTGCCCCAGGCCCTCAGGGAGGCGGGGAAGGAACTCGGTGCGGACGGTATCGTCGTCGGTTACCTCTATCGCTGGCGGGAAAGGCGTGGTTATGACTATTCGGTGGAGAAACCGGCATCGGTATTTTTTGAAATCCATTTGTACCGGGTTCTGGATGGCGCGCTGGCCTGGAAAGGTGTCTTCGACAAAACCCAGAAGTCCCTTATGGAAAATGTCATGGGAGCCGGGTACTTTGTCAAGGATCGGGGACGCTGGCTGACCGCGAAGGAACTGGCGGCGGAGGGGATGGCCGAAATCGTCGGCAGTTGGCCCGGGGTGGGCAAGGAAACGGGAAAGGCGGTTTCGCGATCTGAATGAACCGCGTCCGGTTCGGATCCGTCACCGCCGGATCTTCCTGCTTGCGGCCGGCGGTGATGCCGGGAAGGTAAAGACATAAGGATGGTTGTTTTGCCGGGCGGTGTCGATAAGGATCGGAATTCCCAAGGGGATTCCGAAATTTTTTTCCGGGGAAGCGATGATAGTAATTCCCGCCATTGACATCAAAGAGGGACGGTGTGTACGCTTGGCCCAGGGTGATTTCCGGCGTGTAACCGTTTATGGCGACCATCCGGCCGCTATCGCCCGCCAGTGGCAGGCACAGGGCGCCGAACGGATTCACGTCGTGGATCTGGACGGTTCCCTTGCCGGATCACCGCGGAATCGGGAGGCCATCCGTGAGATTATCCGTGAGGTAGATATTCCCGTAGAATTGGGTGGGGGGATACGGGATCTGGAGACGATTGCCGATTATTTGGGCCTCGGTGTCCGGTGGGTGATCCTGGGAACGGCGGCCCTCAGGAATCCGGGCCTGGTCCGGGAGGCAAGCCGGGTTTTTGCCGATCAGATCATCCTTGGCATCGACGCCCGGGAGGGAAAGGTCTCGGTACAGGGCTGGACGGAGACTTCTTCGCAAACGGCGTTGGAATTGATCCGTTCCTACGATGATTGCCCCCTTTCGGCCGTGGTCTATACGGATATCAGGCGTGACGGTATGGAAACGGGGGTGAATGTGGAGGCGACCAGAGACTTTGCCGAGGCGGCCGGAGTTCCTGTCATTGCCTCGGGGGGGGTGAGCGGTATGGCCGACATCGAAAAGATCATGGCGGTCGAGGCCGCCGGGATTATCGGTGTGATCGCCGGCCGGGCCCTGTATACCGGCGCCCTTTCCCTGGCGGCGGCGGTCCTCCGGACAAAAGCGAAACAGTAGCGCCGACAAAAATGATGCCCTCGCAAAGAATACTCATGCCCCGGGGAAAATTACGAAGCACGACAATGACGTTTTTTACATTGCCGGCATGATGTCTTGAGACAAACGGTTTAAGACAGGAGGGATGAATGATGGACGATTGTATCTTTTGTAAGCTTGTCCAAGGTGCGATACCCTGCCGAAAGGTCTATGAAGATGAGACGGTGCTTGCCTTCGATGACATCCATCCCATGGCGCCCGTACATGTGGTGATCATTCCCAAGCGACACATCGCCACCCTTCTGGACGTCGCCGATGACGATGCGGTTTTGGCGGGGGCTATGATCAGGGCGGCCCGGAAAGTGGCCGAGACGAAGGGCATAGACCGGCGCGGCTTCCGGACGGTGATCAACTGTAACGAAGAGGGGGGGCAGGTTGTCTTTCATCTCCACATGCATCTGCTGGGGGGGAGGAAACTGGCGGACGGGCTGGGATAACGACTTCCGGCATTGACAAAGGACCAAGGGTGGATAATTTAGTTACATTGCGTGAGGTGGATCGCACAATAGATACTTGAGGATGGAAGGATATGGAACTGAAAACCAGAATGGAACAGGAGTTGATAAAGGCGGCGAAGGCCCAGGACAAGATTCGCCTGTCGGCCCTGAGAATGATAAAGAACGCTGTTCACAATAAGGAAATAGATCTGAAACGGGAATTGACCGAGGCCGAATTTCTTCAGACCCTCGCCGCCATGGTCAAACAGCGTAAGGATTCCATTGAACAGTTTGAAAAGGGCGGACGGATGGACCTGGTGGAAAAGGAGACCGCCGAGCTCAAGGTCGTCCAGGAGTTCATGCCCCGGCCATTTACCGAAGAAGACCTCGATGCGGCCATAGCTAAAGCCATCAAGGAAACCGGCGCGGCGGGACCGAAAGATATGGGGAAGGTGATGAAGGCCCTGATGCCCGTTATCAGCGGCCGGGCCGACGGCAAGGTGGTCAGCGAAAAGGTCAAGGGACGCCTGGCAGGTTGATGCCATTATATGATGAAAGGCTCGATTCCTGAAGACAAGATCGACGAAGTCAAAAGCAGGATCAACATCGTGGATCTGGTGGCAGGTTATGTGAACCTTAAACAGGCGGGTCGTAATTTCATCGGTCTTTGCCCCTTTCATCAGGAAAAGACCCCCTCTTTTACGGTGAACCCGGAGAAGCAGATCTTTTACTGTTTCGGGTGCGGGGAGGGGGGCAACGCCATCACCTTCGTGATGAAACAAAACAACCTTTCCTTTCCCGAGGCCGTCAGATACCTGGCGGGGAAAACGGGAGTGGTTCTTCCCAGCCGTACCCTGAGCGATCGGGAAAAGGGGCGGCTTACTCTCCGGGAACAGATGCTCCGTCTCCACGGCCTGGCGGCGGCCTATTTCACCGATCGCCTGGAGGGAGGGGAAGGCCTGACGGCTAGGCGTTACCTGGAGCAGCGGGGGATCGGCAACGGGATTGTCCGGGAGTTCCGACTGGGTTATGCCCTGCCGGGTTGGAATCATCTCCGGGATTATCTGGTGCGGAAAAAGATCCCTCTGCCCCTGGCCGAACAGGCAGGGCTCCTGGCCAGGAATGAGCGGGGGGATTATTACGACCGTTTCCGGGGCCGTCTTATCTTTCCTATCGAAGATCAATCCGGCCAGATCATTGCCTTCGGCGGCCGTATCATCGGGGAGGGGACGCCCAAATATCTGAACTCGCCGGAATCGGTGCTCTTCAGCAAGGGGAAGAACCTCTACGGGCTCAGCAGAGCGAGGGATGAGATACGCAAAAGCGGTCATGTGATCCTGGTCGAGGGTTATTTCGATCTCCTCGCCCTTTGGAACGCCGGCATCGGCAATGTCGTGGCCACCCTGGGAACGGCGCTTACCAGAGAACATGTGGAGCTGCTCCGCAGGTATACCCGGCAGGCCGCGATCGTCTTCGATGCCGATGAAGCCGGGAATAAGGCGCTGGCACGGAGTCTGTCGCTGTTTGTCGAGGGCGGTCTCCATATGCGGGCGGTAATGCTCCCGGACGGTGCCGATCCCGACGACTTTGTCGGTAAGTCAGGCCGGGAAAAATTTCTGGCCCTGGTTGAAGGAGCGCCGCCGGCGGTGGAGTATTATCTGGATAACTTCATCGGCGACGTCAAGTCCCTGGAGAGCGGCCGGGACGCCCTCCGGGAGGCGATGGCTTTCATCGCGAAGATGGAAAACGAGGCGGAGAGGAATCTCTTCATCAAACGCGTTGCCCAGCGCATCGGTCTGGATGAGGATGTGCTCAAGGCGGAACTGAACCGGGGACGGTCGAAAAGGACCACGACGACGGGAAAGGAATCCGGGGGTAAGACCACCGCCGTCCCCGTGCCGGACGCCCTGGAGGTCACTTTTATCGCCCTGATCCTCGATCATCCCGAGAAGATACCGGCGATGATGAGCCTGGATGCCCTGAGGTATTTTCAGAACGACGAATTGCGAAAACTGGGAGAGGAGGCGGCGGCAAGCTATGAGCGGCAGGGGCGGATTGATCTGGGGAAATTCGTTGATCGTCTTGCCCAGAGGTCGTTGCGGGAAGAGATCCTGGGGAGGGTTGTCGATTCCGTATCCTGGGACGGAGAGACTTTGGACAGGGTATGCCGTGATACCGTCCGGCAGATAAAACGCAAGTGGTTCAAGGAAAAACGCCGGTCTTTGAATATGTTGCTGGTCCGGGCCCAACAGGCGATGGATACGGAGTCGTGCCAGCGACTGCTTGCCGAAAAGGCGGAACTTGTCAAATACGAACAATCCATGCTGTTGCAGGGATAAGCTGGAGGCTTTTTATGGGTAAAGACATCCATTCCGAGGAGTTCAAGAAACTGATGTCCTTAGGAGAGGAAAAGGGTTTTTTGACCTATGACGATGTCAACGATCTGTTGCCGTCGGATATCATCTCTTCGGATCAAATCGACGATATCATAATGCTTTTCGGGGAGAAGAACATCGATATCATCGATACGGACAAAGGGGAAAAACTCGTCGTGAAAAAATCCCCCGAGGAACTGGCGGGTGCGAAGGACGACGACCTCCTCGGTTTGCTGCCGGTGGCGGGAAAGACCGGCGATCCGGTGAAGATGTATCTTCGGGAAATGGGAATGGTTTCCCTCCTGAGCCGGGAGGGCGAGGTGGAGATCGCCAAAAGGATCGAGGAGGGTATCCGGGACACCATGGATTCTGTTTTCAGCGTCGAGGTCTGCGTCAAGGAAGTGATGGATATGGGCAGGAAGCTCCGCAGCGGCGAGATGCGCATCAAAAACGTCGTCGACAACCTGGAGGACGAGGACGGTTTTGTGGAAGAGGATCTCCACCGTGACCGGGTGCTGCGTTTGATCGACAGAATAACCGCCTCGAGCAGAAAGAACGACCGGATAAAAGAGGCGCTGAAGGACCGGAGCATCACCGAAGAAGAACGATCCAATCACGAGAAGGCCCTCGAGAAGAACACCAGGGCCATTATCAGAGACTGCCGGAAGATAAGGTTCAGTAAAAAACAGATTGACCGGCTGGTGTCCATTCTCAAACTCTACATCGCCGAAGTGGAAAAGGCGGAAGAAGATATCCGCCGCTGCAAGGAAGAAACCCGTTTGTCCCTTACCCAGCTGGAAAAGTCCTGGAGTCGCCTGCGCTTGGATCGGAAAATCCAGACGCAGACGGCCAAGGAATTAGGGGTGCCTCTGGAAAAGCTCAAAGCGGCGGAGGTGACGATCAAAGAGGCAAATCGCAGGAAGAAGAAGGTTTCTCAGGAAACGGGACTGACCGTGACGGAACTGAAAAAGGTCGTCGCCACCATCGAGGAGGGGGAAACAAAAGCGGAGTTGGCAAAGAAAACCCTTGTGGAAGCGAATCTGCGGCTGGTGGTCAGTATCGCCAAGAAATATACGAATCGGGGCCTGCAGTTTCTGGATCTTATCCAGGAGGGTAATATCGGGCTGATGAAGGCCGTGGATAAATTCGAGTACCAGCGGGGCTATAAATTTTCCACATATGCCACCTGGTGGATCCGACAGGCCATTACCCGGGCCATCGCCGACCAGGCCCGCACGATCCGCATCCCCGTGCATATGATCGAGACGATCAACAAGCTGATCCGCACTTCCCGTTACCTGGTGCAGGAGTTGGGGCGAGAACCCACTCCTGAGGAGATTGCGGCCAAGATGGAGTTTCCTTTGGAAAAGGTCCGCAAGGTCCTGAAAATAGCCAAGGAGCCCATCTCTTTAGAGACCCCTATCGGTGAGGAGGAAGACAGCCATCTTGGCGATTTCATTGAAGACAAGAAAATCATGTCACCTTCCGAGGCGACGATCAGTATGGATCTTGCGGAACAGACACGGAAGATCCTCGCTACCCTGACACCCCGGGAGGAAAAGGTACTCCGGATGCGTTTCGGGATAAGTGAACGGGTGGATGCCTCTACCGATGAGTTGCGGGAGGCGCCGGTCGGCCTTTCTTTGGAAAGGTCCCGGCAGGCGGAGAACAACGGCGTCCGGAAACTGCGAAATCCTTCCCGGCGGAAACTCATCCGTCCGGCGGGATAGCCACGGCGACGGGAATGCCGGACAGGGCTGCGGCAGCCATCCGGTTTCCCATGGCTGCGCAACGGGTCATCGGGCAAATAGGCTATTGACATCAAGGCGGCTTGAGTATATTTAGACGGATCAGCTTGTAAAGGAGGGTGTTGGGGCCCATAGCTCAATTGGTAGAGCCACCGGCTCATAACCGGTAGGTCCCTGGTTCGATCCCAGGTGGGCCCACCAAGATATATATGTACAGCGGTTGTAAACAAAAGAAGAAGCCGGCGCAGAGAGGGATGACAGGAAGTACCGTCACCCCGGGAATCAAAGTGCACCTTGTCTAAGGTGCACTTTTTTTGTTTTGGGCGGCTCGAGAAAGGGGTAAATCATCTTGAATGAAAATCTGGTGCATCTCATCGCCTTGCAGAAGGTCGATACGGAGATGCAAAGAATTCTCCTGAGCAGGAAGGAACTCCCGTTGCGGCTGGCAAAGCTCGATGCCGATTTTGCCGCCGTCCAGGCGGGTCTGGAAGAGGAAAAAAAGCGTCTTGAGGAAAAAAACAGGACTCACCGGGAGCTGGAAGATGCCCTGAAGAAGGGCATGGAGCAGCTCCGGAAAACCCGGGACCGGATTCATGACGTAAAGTCCAACAAGGAATATCAGGCGGTGTTGAAGGAAATAGAAACCCTGGAACAAAAACACGGTGCTGTGGAAGACAGGATCATTACCGTCCTCGAAGAGATCGACGCCATGAAGACCTCCTTGACGGCCCGGGAAGGTGAATTCGACGCCGCCCGGAGGAAGTACGATGAGGAAAGGGAAAAGATTGCCGGTCATCTCGGGTCCGTCGAATCGCGACTCCGGGAGGTTAATCTTCAGGGCGAGGCGCTGCGGGGCAAGATTCCGAAGCAGCTTTTGAAGAAATATGATATGACAAAAAACGTCAATAACGGCCTGGCGGTGGTTTCCGCCTGGAAGGAAACCTGCGAAGGGTGTCATATGAACATCCCTCCCCAGTTGTACAATGAGTTGCGGGAAGAGACGGAGGAGCTGATCGTTTGTCCGAACTGCCGCCGGATCATTTATTGGTACGACCAGAGTAAGGAAAATGTCTGAGGAGGACAGATGATCGCTGGTCCGGCATTGCCGGACGGGAGGAAAGTCCGAGCTCCGCAGGGCAGGATGGTCGCTAACGGCGACTGGGGGCGACCCTAAGGAAAGTGCCACAGAAAATATACCGCCCGCTTCGGGGCTTCGCTCCGGGCGGGTAAGGGTGAAAAGGCGAGGTAAGAGCTCACCGCTTCTCTGGTGACAGAGGAGGCACGGTAAACCCCATCCGGAGCAAGACCGAATAGGAGGACGATCGAGGACGGCCCGTCCGATGTTCTCGGGTAGGTTGCTTGAGGCGGCGGGTAACCGCCGTCCCAGAGGAATGATCATCGCCGGCTGTCGGGGTGACCCGCGGTCGGAACAGAACTCGGCTTACGGCCTCCTCAGACATCTCATCAAAGCAAGGGGGGTGCGGTTCCCGGGAACCGCACCCCCCTTCTTCATGTTCTCATCGCCGCTTGCAAATCAAATCCGAAACATTGCCGTTATCGGTCCTTCCTCGGGTCACGCCCCGGGGCATGACCCATGTCCGCCGCCGGCCGGCATTTCTTCCGCCGGTCGGGGGAAAACCTCTATTTTCCCAGGGCCTTCTCCGTTTCTTTGATGTCGATGGTGGTCTTGATCACCGTGTCGGAGTTCAGGGAGATGCTGCTGATCCCGCATTCCACCAGGAAGCGGGCAAATTCCGGATAATCGCTGGGGGCCTGGCCGCAGATTCCGATCTTTTTCCCCATCTTGTTGGCCTTGGTGATGGCGATCCGGATAAGATCCATGACGGCCTGATTGCGCTCGTCAAAGATGTGGGAGATGAGGAAGGAGTCGCGGTCCAGACCCAGGGTGAGCTGGGTCAGGTCATTGGAACCGATGGAGAAGCCGTCGAAGATCTTGCCGAATTCCTCGATGAGGATGACATTGCTGGGAATCTCCACCATCATGTAGATCTCCAGATTGTTTTCCCCGCGCACGAGGCCCTTTTCCGCCATCAAATCGACGACCTTCTTCCCCTCCTCCACGGTGCGGCAGAAGGGGATCATCAGTTTGGCGTTGACGAGCCCCATTTCGTTGCGGACCTTCTTCATGGCCTCGCATTCCAGGGCGAAGGCGTCGCGGTAGCGCTCATCGTAATAGCGGGAGGCCCCCCGAAAGCCGATCATGGGGTTCTCTTCGTCCATTTCGAAATACTGGCCGCCGATGAGGTTCTTGTATTCGTTGCTCTTGAAGTCGCTCATCCGGACGATGACGTCGTGGGGGTAGAAGGCGGCGGCGATCTTGGCCACCCCCTGGGCCAGCTTATCCACGAAGAAGTCGGCCCGGTTGTCGTAGCCGTGGGTAAGGGCGGCGATCTTTTCCCGGATGGCGGGATCCGTCACCTTCTCGAACTGGATCAGGGCCATGGGGTGGATGCTGATGAACTGGTTGATAATGAACTCCAGCCGGGCCAGACCGACGCCGTCGTTGGGAATGGCGGCGAGGTTGAAGGCGTTTTCCGGGTTGCCTACGTTCATCATGATCTGTGTCTTCGGACGTTCCAGGTTTTTGGCGTCCACCCGCTGGACATCGAATTTCAGAATGCCCTCATAGACATTGCCGATCTCGCCTTCCGCGCATGAGACCGTCGCTTCCTTCACACCCTTGAGGGCGGTGGTGCCGTTTTCCGTGCCCACAATGCAGGGGACGCCGAGTTCACGGCTCACGATGGCGGCATGGCAGGTCCGGCCCCCTTTGTTGGTGACGATGGCGGCGGCGATTTTCATCACCGGTTCCCAGTCCGGGTCCGTCATGTCGGTGACCAGGACCTCTCCTTTCTTGAAGTTCATGATCTGATCCACGGACTCGATGATATTGGCCGGACCGGCGCCGATTTTGGAACCCACCGCCGTACCGGTGACCAGGGGTATTTTCTGTTCCTGGAGGACGTAGCTTTCCAGGACGCTGGCGTCCTTCTGGGACTGAACCGTTTCCGGACGGGCCTGGAGGATGAACAGTTCACCCGTGCGTCCATCCTTGCCCCATTCGATGTCCATGGGCTTGAAATACCCGGCCTGCTGGGAGTAGTGATCTTCGATGATGGTGGTCCAGCGGGCCAACTTCAGGATCTCGTCATCGTTGAGACAGAACTTGCGCCGCTGTTCCACGGGAACCGAAACCGTTTCGGTGGCCTCCCCCCCCTGATGCGCGGCGTAGACCATCTTGATTTCCTTGGTGCCGAGCTTTTTCTGGACGATGGGGCGGTATCCCTGTTTGAGGGTCGGCTTGAAGACGTAGAACTCATCGGGATTGACCGTTCCCTGCACCACCGTCTCCCCCAGTCCGTAGGCACCGGTGATCAGTACGGCTTCCTTGAAGCCCGATTCCGTGTCGATGGAGAAAATGACTCCCGAGGCCGCAAGATCGGAACGGACCATCTTCTGCACGCCGATGGACAGGGCGATGGACATATGGTCGAATCCCTTGTCCACGCGATAGGAAATCGCCCGGTCGGTGAAGAGGGAGGCGAAACAGCGCTTGCAGGCCTCGATCAGCGCCGCTTCCCCGGTGATGTTGAGGTATGTCTCCTGCTGACCGGCAAAGCTGGCGTCGGGGAGGTCCTCCGCCGTGGCGGAACTTCTTACCGCTACATCGGTGTTTTCTCCGTATTCTTCACAGAGCTTCCGGTAGGCCTCGATGATCGCGGCGGTCAGATCTGCGGGGAAGGGCGCGTTGTAGATGAGTTCCCGGACCTTGTGGCCTCGGGCCTTGAGATTTTCGATGTTATGGGTATCCAGGTCGGATAAAACCGCCTTTATTTCGTTGAAAATGCCCGCCGATTGCAGCAGGTAGCGATAGGCATGGGCGGTGACCGCATATCCGTCGGGGATGTTCACTCCCTTGGGAATCAGCTCCCGGCGCATTTCGCCCAGGGAGGCGTTTTTCCCACCCACCTGAGGGATGTCGCCAAGTTGCAGTTCGTCGAACCAGATGACCAGTCTGTTATCATTCATGGGATTCCTCCTGTCTGTAGATGTTTACCGAGGTATTAAGAAAGACACGGCTGCATTTATCAATAATCAATTGTGAAGTCAAACGGAAAGATATTACACCCCCCCGGGGTGGGGGGAAAAAAAAAGGCCGGATCAAATCCGGCCTTTTTTCATCGGTATGGGGCTTTATTTATCTTCTTCCTCGTCATCGTAGAAAGGTCCCTCCCCCTGGGCGTCGGCCGGCACTTCGGCCGCGATGGAGCGGGAGATACCTCTGGACAACAGCCCGGCAATGGCGAACAGGAGGATAATGGATATCACCAGGATCAGGATGATCGTCGTGGACCAGGCTTTCGCCTCCTTCTGGATGTTCTGGGTTGCCTTGGCGGCGGCCTCGTTGAATTTCTCGACATCCACACCCATGCCTACCCATCCGAAACCTCCCGGAGCGGGATATTCCTGGGTAAAGAATTTTATGGGTGCGTACGCCACGAACTTGGTGTGTCCGGCAAACTTATAGGTCTTGATGCCGGCTTTCCCCGCCGCGGCATCCTTGGCGATCAAAGGCAGATTGGGATCGATAAAACCCATGAGGTTGAGGTTGAGTACCTCTTCACCCTTTTTCGTCATTTCCGCCGAGGTCTGCTCCGTCAGCGCCGGTACCGGCCTGCCGTCGGGATAGAGCCCTTCGATGTGATAATCGTTGGGGTGGGAAATCATCAGTCCCCGATTATCGACCATATAGGCGTAATTACCGGTTGAGGCGTCCGCTTCGAAGACCGGCGTCGCCTGAGTGGGAATTACGTGGTCGGTATAAGCGGCGAGATGTCGGTAATCAAGGGCCAGTTGCACTACCCCCTGCAGACCTTCCCGGCCGTACAGCGGCGTGGCAAAACGGATGACCCCGGAGAAGCGCTTACCCTTTTCGAAATCGGCACGGTTCACATACCATCCCGTCACCGGGGAAACATGGACGTCGCCCTTGTTTATGGACTTGGCCGAGGCGAAGTATGTTTCCGATTTGTAGGTGGTGTTCGCCGGGATGCTCACGTTGGTGAGCCGGGATTTGGGTGCGATTTCGCCGTTGGTGATCTTGATGACCTCGTTGCCGCTTTTGTCGATGAGAGTCATTTCCGTGTACACGGGGACGGATATCTGTTTTAACTTGTCGCCTTCCTTGATCCAGATATTGCGGCGGTTCTCGTTGACAAACTGTTTGTATGCCGATTCCGTGGCCGGGATGATCGTGGCGATGAGGGCGTCCTTCTTTCGTTCCGTAAGGAAGTTCGACACTTCATCGGCGATGTTCATGGCACGTATCTTGATTTCTTCCTGAGATTTCTGGTCCAGAACGGTCACAGCCCGCTCTTTTACTGTAACCCCTAATTTGAAAATCCCATTGGCGATGAGGATCGCCATCAGTGATAAGGGGATTACGATAAGCAGGAAGAATACCCTCGCGACAGTGAAAAACTGCTTATCTTGTTTCTTCTCTGACATTCTTTTTCCCCCTAACTGTAGTTCATTTTGAAGTTAATTTCATTGGTCGGATTAACCCAAAAAGTACTTTACGTAGGGGTTGGCATAGAGAAGAACCAGCGCCACAACCAGGGCATAAATACAAACGGATTCCGCCATGGCCATACCGACCAGCATCACGGTCATGATCTTACCCTGAACCCCCGGGTTTCTTCCGACGGCCTGGCAGGCCCCGTTGGCGGCGTTACCGATACCGGCGCCGGCGCCGATGGCGCCCAGACCGATGGCAAAACCGGCGGCAACCATGGCCCCCACCGCGTAGATCACCTTAACGTAAGAATCGCCGGCGGCAGGCAGAGCTTCCGCTGCAAATACGACCGGTGATGATAAAAGTACCGCTGCCATCGTCGTCATGAGTGTTAACAACTTCTTTCCAAATTTCCCTAACATCTTTTCTTCTCCTTTCGTATCTTGAACTTAAGATCTTTTCCCCCTCCTTAACACACTTCCGGTGTCCGGGGAAGGGAAATATTTTTTTAAACTGCGCCGGGATCTGCAACAGACATGCCATTACCGACGGCATCGGAACCGATGGTCCTTAAGAAACTACAAACACACGACAATTTTTTTAAATTCGACCTTGCCGCCCCCCGGTGGGGCAACAGGAACGTTGAACATTTCATTAAATTGCGGGCCGGCGTTGAATGAAACGTCCAATCCCCACGTCCCGATTCGCGGGAAGAAAACTTTGGCCCCCGGGATCCATATAGCATATAGTTCAATATATTCAACAACATAGGATTGGTTTCACATAAAAGTATATTTTGATTGAAATTTCAGGAATAGGCAAGTATTATCAATGAGCTGTCAAATGATCCGACGGGATCATAAATATCCTTCAAGAGGTTTGATGATGCAAGAAATATTGACGGCCGTCACTTATCTGGTGGTGTGGCTGATTTGCCAGCGGGTGATAGGCATTGAAAGCGGCCTGGTCAACCTTATCATCTCCCTCGGCGCCGCCGTGGGCGTTTACATCCTTATGGCGATAAAGGAGCATAGGGATAAAAAGAAAGAAAAGGGATGAGAAACATGACGCGGGCCGCCGAAGAAAAACTCGTTCAGGAACGGAAGGTGATCGTCGGCATCATCGAGGGTTCGCCTATTCCTACCTTTGTCATCGACCGCAAACATGAGGTGATCTTCTGGAACAAGGCCTGTGAAGAACTCACCGGTTTTGCCGCGGCGGACATGATCGGCACCGACAAACACTACATGCCCTTTTACGGGACGAAAAGGCCGTTGATCGCCGATCTCATCGTGGATCAGGACATTGTCGGCCTGGAAAAATACTACGGCGGCAAACGGGTGAAAAAATCCCTCAAGGTCCACGGGGCTTACGAGGCCCGGGATTTCTATGTCGATCTGGGAGGGCAGAGCCGTCACCTCTATTTCCTGGCCGCCCCTATCTATGACGAGCGGGGGGAGATCATCGCCGCCGTCGAAACTCTGCAGGACGTCACCCGGGAAAGGCTCATGGAACTGAGCCTGAAGGAGTATGCCGATAATCTCCGCGACGAGCTGGAGAAGAACATTACCCTGCGAAAGACGATCGAAGGCATCATCGAAGGCTCGCCCATCCCGATGTTCGTCATCGGTAAGGATCACCGGATTATGTTCTGGAATCGGGCCTTTACGGAATTGAGCGGCTATGATGGGAAGCATTTCATCGGGACGGATCGCCAGTACGTGCCCTTTTACCCGGAAAAGCGTCCGGTGATTGCCGATCTCATCGTGGACGACGACATCGAGAAGCTGGAAAAATTCTACGGTAAAAAGAATGTCCAGAAATCACCGATAATCGAAGGGGCCTACGAGGCCTGGGACTTCTATCCCAATATCGGCGGACGAAGCCGTCACCTTTATTTCCTGGCGGCCCCGATTCGTGATGACAAGGGGCAGGTCATCGCCGCCGTGGAAACCCTGCAGGACATCACCCGGGAAGAGGAGATGTCCCGGCATTTGAAGGAATACGCCGAAACTCTGGAAAATGAACTGAAGGAAAACATCCGGCTCCGTAAGGAGATCGAGGGGCTGTACAATTACATGCAGACGGTTTTGGAAAGCTCGCCGGACACCCTCTTCGAGCTTGACAGCGAAGGGATCATCACCTTCGTAAGCCGGGACCGGAGGAGCGACGGGCTGCTGGCTTCGCAAATCAAGGGGCGGCATTTCACGGAATACGCACCGGCACATAAAGATTTTTTGCTGGAAAGGTGGGAAGAGATAAAAAAGGGCAATTTCAAACCTTTTGAAATGGAGGTGAACGGCAGTGATGGTAAAAAGCAGTTTCTGCTGATCACCCCCTGTCCCCTCAAGGGCGCGACGGACCGGTACGTGTTGGTACGCCGGGAGATTACCGAGTTCAAGGAATTGGAAAAGAAATACTACGAAAGCCAGAAACTGGCGGCCATCGGTCAGCTTTCGGCGGGAATCGCCCATGAGGTCCGCAACCCCCTTTCCTCGATCAAAATGAGTCTGCAGATTCTCGAAAAGCGGCTGCAGCCGTCGGGCAACGATCTGAAGCGTTTCCGGATCGCCCAGCGGGAAGTGGAACACCTGGAGGAGCTGGTGAACGATGTCCTGATCTACGCCAGACCGGGAGAACCGAAACGGATGCCCACGGATCTGCGCCGCACGATCGAGAATGCCCTGGAGATGGTGCAGAAATCCCTTAGCGACAAGCATGTCGCGGTCACGTTGGCAGTGGAGGAAGAGCTCCCCCATCCGATCATCGATGGCGCCATGCTGGAGCAGGCCTTACAGAACATCTTCCGTAACGCCATCGAAGCCATGGAGGCGGACGGGAAACTCCATGTTTCCGCCCGGGAATCCGGCAGCCAGCCCCACGCCGTTACCATCGAGATAACCGACAACGGTTGCGGGATGGACGAGGAGACCCTGGCCCATCTCTTCAACCCCTTTTTTACTCAGAAGCGATATGGGACGGGCCTGGGCCTGACCCAGGTAAAAAAGATCATCGACCTTCACAAGGGCAACATCGACATTGAAAGCGCGAAAGGGATGGGAACGAAGGTACTCATCACCCTGCCTCTGGACATGTAGGCAAAATTTTTCAGGAGCCCCTCATGGCAAAGATTCTCGTTATCGACGACGACAGTTCCATTGCGGAGAGTCTCGAACTCTATCTAACAGAGGAGGGATACACGGTCTATACCGCCGCCACGGGAACCGAGGGTCTCAATGCCTACGTGAAACACAACCCCGACCTCGTCATCCTCGATATCCGTCTCCCCGACATCGACGGTTTCACGGTTCTGGAGGATCTGCGGGATGAGGATGAAAACGTGAAGGTGGTGATGATCACTGCCTATCACGATATGGACTCGACGATAAAAGCCATGAAGGGGGGGGCCTTCGATTATATCCATAAGCCCATCAATGTGGAAGAACTGGATATGGCCATCAAGAAGGCCCTGAAAACCCTGGAGATGGAAAAGAAGATCAGCGGCCTTCTCAACGAGCCGTCCCGGAGTTTCAAGGTCGGCGACATCATCGGCAAAACCAAGGAGATGAAGGAGATCTTCAAGACCATCGGCGTCGTCTCCCAGAGCCGGACCACCGTCCTCATTCAAGGGGAGAGCGGTACGGGAAAAGAACTCATCGCCAAGGTCATCCACAACAACACCTCCCCGGAGGAACCATACATTGCCGTCAACTGCTCGGCGATCGTGGAAACACTTCTGGAGTCGGAGCTCTTCGGCCACGAAAAGGGATCGTTCACCGGGGCGATCACCCGCAAACTGGGCAAGTTCGAACTGGCCCGTTACGGCACGGTGTTTCTCGACGAGATCAGTGAAATGTCATTGAATTTACAGGCGAAACTCTTGCGCGTCCTCCAGGAGATGGACTTCGAGCGGGTGGGTGGCAAGGATTCCATCAAGGTCAACGCCCGGATCATCACCGCGACCAACAAGGATCTCAAACAAATGGTCAAGGAGGGCAAGTTCCGTGACGATCTTTACTACCGACTGAATATCGTTTCCATCCGCATCCCCCCCCTGCGGGAACGGCGTGAGGACATTCCCGTCCTCGTGGATTATCTCCTGACCAAGATCAACCGGGAGTTGCACAAGAAGGTAATCGGCGTTTCCGACGAGATGATGGATATCTTCATGAAATACCGCTGGCCGGGAAATGTCCGGGAGCTGGAAAATCTTCTCACCCGGGCGGTGGTGGTCGCCAAAAGCCAGGTGCTGACCAGGGGTGATTTCCCCGATCTTTCCGAAGATGCCTTTGCCGCCGCGGAGAGCAAACCGGTGGATTTTACGGAAACAGGCAGCGGCCGGCCCCTGACTCTGGAAGAGGTGGAGGAACAGTATATAAGGAAAGTCATCAAGGAGAACAACCACCGCACCAAGGGTGAACTGTGCGATATTCTCGGTATCTCGCGGCCTACTTTCGAGAGGAAACTGGAAAAGTTCGGCATTACCATCGAACGGGATTGAATTGAGGCCATGAAGATCACCTCCGCTGCTTTTGTAAAGACGGCGATTCTCCCTGCGCACTATCCTCCCCCACTGCTTCCGGAAATCGCCTTCGCCGGCCGTTCCAACGTCGGCAAATCCAGCCTTATCAACGCCATGACGAATCATGGTGATCTGGCCAAGGCGAGCCGGACGCCGGGGAGGACTCAGGCCATAAATTTCTTTGTCGTCAACGAAAAGGTTTCCTTTGTCGATCTGCCCGGGTACGGCTTCGCCAGGGTCCCGGATAAGGTCAGGCAAAGCTGGGGCCCCATGGTGGAGACCTATCTGGCCGGGAGAGAAAACCTGGTAATGGTGGTGCTCATACTCGATGTCCGCCGGGACCTTAGGGACGACGACCGCAATTTTCTGCTGTGGATGGAGGAAAAGGGTATCCCCTGGCAGCCGGTTTTGACGAAAGCGGACAAGATCTCGAAGCAGCAGGCCCTGAACCGTCTTCAGCTCATCCAAAAGCAGGCCGGTGTCACCGGCCGTCACGATCCCATCCTCTTTTCCGTCCGCACCGGCCAGGGAAAAGAAACCCTGTGGCGGATCATTGCCGGCGCGGCGAAGATTTCCTGAGCCGTTATGCATGATTATCTCCCGGTTCCGACACCGGATGCTTCTTGGTGGGGGAAACTTTTACCCTTGACAGGTTCGGCAAATCGTGATAGCGGCTCCGACGGTTATAAACCGTCAACAGTATAGGGAAAAAGGTCGTTGTTGAAGACTTATTTTGCATATAAACCCGCATATACCCATCTTTTGAGGTGTCTCACGTGATCAATGACAATGAAAAAATCGGTGCAGTTATGGTGGTCGGTTCCGGTATCGCCGGCATCCAGGCTTCCCTGGATCTGGCCAACTCCGGCTTGAAGGTCTATCTGGTGGAAAAGGACATCAGTATCGGCGGCGTCATGGCCCAGCTCGACAAGACCTTTCCCACCAACGATTGTTCCGCCTGCATCCTGTCCCCGAAACTGGTGGAGGTGGGCCGCCATCCCAACGTGGAGATCCTTACCCGGCGCACGGTGAACGCGGTCGAGGGGGAGGCGGGGAAGTTCAAGGTCCGGATGACAAAAGCCCCCCGGTTCATCGACCTGAACAAGTGCACGGGCTGCGGCGACTGCGCCAAGGTCTGCCCCATCAACGTCCCCTCCGATTTCAACGAGAATCTCTCCGAGCGCCAGGCGACTTATCGTAAGTTTCCCCAGGCGATTCCCAGCGGTTACGCCATCGACAAGCTGGGCACCTCTCCCTGTAAGGCGGCCTGTCCCACCCACATCAGCGTTCAGGGCTATGTGGCCCTGATCGCCGCGGGAAAATACAAAGAGGCCCTGAAGCTCATCAAAAAGGACAATCCCTTCCCCATCGTCTGCGGCCGGGTGTGCAACCACCCCTGTGAAACGGCGTGTATGCGGGGCAAGGTGGAAGAGCCCATCGACATCATGCATCTGAAGCGTTTCGTCGCCGATTTGGATCTGAAAGACGAAACACGTTTCATCCCGGAGAAGAAGGAGAGCAAGGGCAAGAAGATCGCCGTGGTGGGCGCCGGTCCCGCGGGCCTCACCTGCGCCTACTATCTCGCCGCCGAGGGTTACGACGTGGAGGTCTTCGAGTCCCTTCCCGTGGCGGGCGGCTGGCTGGCCGTGGGCATCCCCGAATACCGCCTCCCCAAGGACGTCCTCCGGGCGGAGATCAAGGTCATCGAGGATCTGGGGGTCAAGATCCATCTCAACACCGCCGTCGGCAAGGACATCCCCTTCGCGAAACTCCAGAGCGACTTCGATGCGGTGTTCATCGGCTGCGGCACCGTCAACAGCAGCAAGCTCAACATCCCCGGCGAGGATCTGCAGGGGGTCATTCACGGTGTCGATTATCTGAAGCGGGTCAACCTGGGGGAGAAGGTCTTCCTGGGTGACAAGGTCGCCGTGGTGGGCGGCGGTAACGTCGCCATGGACGCCGTCCGGACGGCCATCCGCACCGGTTCCAAAGACGTCTTCATCCTCTACCGCCGTTCCCGGGCCGAAATGCCCGCCTCCCCCGAAGAGATCGAAGAGGCCCTGGAAGAGGGCATCAAGATGGAATTCCTCGTGGCCCCCAAGCGAGTCGTGGGCGAGAACGGCAAGGTCACGGGCGTGGAATGCACCCGCATGGAGCTGGGCGAGCCTGACGCCAGCGGCCGCCGCCGTCCTGTGGAGATCAAGGGTTCGGAATTCATCGTCCCCTGTGACGCCCTGATCCCCGCCATCGGCCAGGAGGCGGACCTCGATTTCGTTCCCAAAGAGAGCGGCATTTCCATCAACAAGTGGAAAAATTTCGAAGTCGATCCGGTGACGTTCGCCACGACCACCCCGGGTGTCTTTGCCGGCGGCGACGTGGTTACCGGTCCCGCGACGGTGGTGAAGGCCGTCTATGCCGGCAAGGAGGCGGCGGTTTCCATCGACCGGTATCTCCGGGGCGAAGACGTGGCGGCGGGCCGGGCGAAGGACTGGACCAAGGGGCTGGCCGACAAGGCCGACGTCTCCAAGGTCGCGAAGGTCCCGCGGAGGAAATACCCCCACATGAAACCGGAAGACCGGAGAACGAACTTCCAGGAGGTGGGTATCGGCTTCACCGAGGAAGAGGCCGTGGCGGAAGCCAAGCGCTGCCTTGCCTGCGGGATCTGCTCGGAATGCTATCAGTGCGTCGAGGCCTGTATCGCCGGGGCGATCAATCATGACGATACCTTCGAGGAGGAGACCATCGAAGTCGGCGCCGTCATTGCCGCGCCGGGTTTCGAGGTTTTCGACGCCCGGCTCCGGGGCGAATACGGCTTCGGGATTTACCAGAACGTGGTCACCAGCATCCAGTTCGAGCGGATCCTCTCCGCCTCGGGGCCCTATTTCGGCCATGTCCAGCGCATCTCCGACGGTCGGGAGCCGAAGAAGATCGCCTTCATCCAGTGTGTCGGTTCCCGGGACACCTCCTGCGGCAACAGTTGGTGCTCCTCCGTCTGCTGCATGTATGCCACCAAGGAGGCCATCATCGGCAAGGAACACGCCAAGGAACTCGAACCCACGATCTTCTTCATGGATATCCGGGCCCACGGCAAGGATTTCGACCGCTTCGTCAACCGGGCGAAGGACGAATACGGGATCCGCTACATCCGCTCCATGCCCTCGACGATCAAAGAACTGCAGCAGTCCAAGAACCTGCTGCTGAAATACGTACAGGAGGACGGCAGCCTTATCGAAGAGGAGTTCGACATGGTGGTCCTCTCCGTGGGCCTCTGCCCGCCCCCGGAGGCGGCGGCGCTGGCCCAGGCCCTGGGGATCGAACTCGAGGAGCACGGCTTCTGCAAGACCGCCCTGGAGAACCCGGTGGAGACCACCCGGAACGGTGTCTTTGTGTGCGGCGCTTTCGGCGGCCCCAAGGACATCCCCGAGACGGTTATGGAAGCCAGCGGCGCCGCGGCCTGCGCGGCGGGGATCCTGGCCGCCCGGCGGGGGACGATGATCACGGAGGAAGAGCTGCCTCTGGAATCCGATCTCCGGGGCCTCGGCCCCCGGACCGGCGTCTTCGTGTGTCACTGCGGCATCAACATCGGCGGCGTTGTCAATGTCCCCGAGGTGGTGGAATACTGCAAGACCCTGCCCAACGTCGTCTTCGCCACGGACAACCTTTTCACCTGTTCCCAGGATACGGCGGTGAAGATGGGCGAGGTGATCAAGGAACAGAACCTTACCCGGGTGGTCGTGGCCTCCTGCTCCCCCCGGACCCACGAAGGGCTCTTCCAGGAGAACTGTGAAAAGGCGGGGCTCAACCGCTACCTCTTCGAGATGGCCAACATCCGCGATCAGAACTCCTGGGTGCACATGCACGAACCCGAGGAGGCCACGGAAAAGGCCAAGGATCTCGTGCGGATGGCCGTCGCCAAGGCCCAGTTCCTCAAGCCCCTGAAACCGGGGCAGTTGACTGTCAACCACGCCACCCTCATCATCGGCGGCGGCCTGGCCGGCATCACGGCGGCCCTCTCCCTGGCCGATCAGGGCTACGAGTCCTACATCGTGGAGAAGGAGCCGGTCCTGGGAGGCAATTACCGGAAACTCTATTACACCCTGGAAGGACTGGACACCCGCAAGCATCTGAAGTCCCTTTTGGACAGGGTTCAGGCCAGCAAGCTCATCCATGCCTACACCGGGGCGACCATCAAGAAAATCGAAGGCTTCATCGGCAACTACAAGACCACCATCACCACCCGGGACGGGGAAGAGCAGTTCGAGCACGGCGTGGTCATCGTGGCCACCGGCGGTTATGAGTTGGAAACCAAGGAGTATCTCTACGGTCAGTCTTCCCAGGTCGTCACCCAGCGGGAGTTGGAAAAGCTCATTGCCGAAAAGGAAGACAAGGCCCTCAAGGCCCGCAGCGTGACCATGATCCAGTGCGTGGGCTCCCGGATTCCCGAACGGCCCTACTGCAGCCGTTACTGCTGTTCCGAGGCCATGAAGAACGCCCTGAAGCTCAAGGAGCTGGATCCGACCCGGGAGGTCACCATCGTCTACCGCGACATCCGTACCTTCGGCCTGAAAGAGGACTACTACAAGAAGGCCCGGGAGCTGAACGTCCGGTTCATCCGCTATGACGAGGACCGGAAGCCGGAGGTGATCCAGCAGGGCGACCAACTCTCCCTCCGGGTCTTCGATCCCGTCATGAACGCCCCGGTGGAGTTCAAGACGGATCTCCTGGCCTTGAGCGTCGGTACCGTGCCCAACCCGGAAAACGAGGAAATCGGCAAGATGCTCAAGGTGCCCACGAACCAGGACGGCTTCTTCCTCGAGGCCCATGTGAAGCTCCGTCCCGTGGATTTCGCCACCGACGGCGTCTTCATGTGCGGCATGGCCCATGCCCCGAAGCTCAGCGAGGACGCCATTGTCCAGGCCAACGCCGCGGTGTCCCGGGCCAGCACCATCCTCACGAAGGATTTCATCGAGGCGGAGGGCAAGACGGCCTACGTGAACAAGGAGCGTTGCGCCGCCTGCGGTCTCTGTGAACAGAACTGCCCCTTCGGCGCCATTTCCGTGAACGTCGTGGAGGCCTGTGCGGAGGTGAACACGGTGCTGTGCAAGGGCTGCGGGGTGTGTACGGCCTCGTGCCGGATGAACGCCGTGGATCTCAACGGTTTCACCAACGAAGAAGAGCTGGAGCAGATATACAATATCTTCTGAGTAAGTTCCCCGGATTTACTCTTTGATAAAGCGCCGCCTTGGTGGCGTGGGTTGCTAACTAAGGTCAACGGCCGCCAAGGCCGCCTAGCCACGGGAAGGAGAATATATGGGTGAAAGTGTAGCAAACAAGGAGTGGGTGCCCAAGATCGTCGCCATCGTCTGCAACTGGTGCACTTACGCGGGCGCCGATCTGGCCGGCATCAGCAGGATTCAGTATCCGCCGAACGTGCGCATCGTGCGTGTCCCCTGCACGGGAAGGATCAACCCCTTTTACGTCGTGAAGGCCCTGCAGACGGGGGCCGACGGCGTGCTGGTTTCCGGTTGACACCCCGGTGAATGCCACTACATTTCAGGAAATATGGTGGCGCGCCGCAAGTTTGCGACGTTGAAAAGTTTCCTGGACTACATCGGCGTGGAAGGTGACCGGGCGATCTTTACCTGGATTTCCGCCTCGGAGGGAGAACGTTTCGCCAATGTCATCAAGGGTGTAACCGCCAAGGTCCAAGCCCTCGGTCCGGCGACGAAGCTGGTGAAGAACCTGTAAAGACCGTTTTGAGGATGCCGGGCGCGGCGACCGAACCGGCGTCGGCCGTGCCATAAAGAAAATACAAATTCGAGGATTCATATAAAGTGGAAAACATCGAGAAAAAGCTAAGGGAAGAGGCAAAACGGCTCCTGGAGGAAAAGAGGGTGGATGCCTTGGTGGGTTACGAGGCGGGCACCCTGCCCCTGACGGCGACGCCCTGTTTCATCACGAATCCGGAGGATGCGGACAAACTCGTCTGGAACGCCTTTTGTACCCAGAATCTGGCCAAGTATGTTCATGACCTGATCTCCCAGCACCGGGAGGCCCAGAAACGGGTCAAACCGGAGGACCGGAAGAAAAAGGTGGTGGGCGTAGTGGCCCGGGGCTGCACCACCCGTTCCCTGGTGCTCCATCTTCAGGAGCGGCAGTACGGGCGGGATGAGGTGGTGATCATCGGCGTGCCCTGCACCGGTTATGTGGATCGCAAGGCCCTGACGGCGGTTCTGGACGGCGCGGACATCCGGGAGGGATCCCTGTCGGGAGACAAACTGGTCATCCAGACGGCGGCGGGGCAGAAGGAGGTTCCCCTGGCGGACGTCCTGGCGGACAATTGCCGGACCTGCAAGTTCAACAACCCGGTCATCAGCGACGTCATGATCGGCGAGCCGGCACCGGCCATGGCGGGGGCGGCGGAGGAATACGCCGAGGTGGAGGCCTTCGCCAACCTGCCCACGGAGGAACGCTGGGCATATTTCACCAAGGAGATGTCCAAGTGCATCCGGTGTTACGCCTGCCGCCAGGCCTGTCCTTCCTGTTACTGCAAAATATGTTTCGTCGAGCAGACCCAGCCCCAGTGGGTGGGTCTCGGTGAGGATGCCACGGATACCCAGGTGTTCCAGTTCATGCGGCTGTACCACATGGTGGGACGTTGCGTGGACTGCGGTTCCTGTATCTCCGTCTGTCCCATGGGGGTGGATTTGAGAAAATTCCTCAAGAAGCTCGACAAGGACGCCTTCGACTTCTTCGGCAACCGGGCCGGCGCCTCCCTCGACGATCCGCCGCCCCTTTCCACCTTCAAGGAGCACGACCCGGAAGAATTTATCTATAACCCCTAAAGATCAACGGTAACAGGGTACCGGTCAGCGCCTGCGGCGGCCCGCCCTGGACCGAGGATGAACAAACGGCGAATGGAGTCAACATGAAGACCTTTCTGGAAGAAGTAAACGAAAAGATCAACGGCGTGCCCCTGCAGCGCTGCTATCACTGCCGGAAGTGCACCGCCGGGTGTCCCCTGGCCTTCGCCATGGAACACAACCCCAACAAGGTCATCAGGATGATCCAGATGGGGATGAAAAACGAAGTCCTGGGAAGTTCCACCATCTGGCTCTGCGCATCCTGTGAAACCTGCATCACCCGCTGCCCCAACGAGGTGGATATCGCCCGCATGATGGACGTCCTCCGGGAAATGGCCATCGCCGCCGGCATCGGGGCGAAGGAAAAGAACGTTCTCTCCTTCCACGAGGCGTTCCTGGCCAGCATCAAATCCCGGGGACGGATCAACGAACCGTTTATGATGGTGGACTACAAGCTCAAATCCGGGGATCTCTTCTCCGATATGGGCATGGGCATCTCCATGTTCATGAAGGGCAAATTGTCTCTGTTCTCGCCCAAGACCCGGGATCTCGATGCGGTCCGGAAGATATTCGACAAAACGAAAAACGCGTGACGCGGCAAGCGACAGCAAGGAGGAAGTGTTGAAAGTTTCATATTATCCGGGATGTTCCCTACACGGGACGGCGAAAGAATACGATCAGTCCGTCAAGGCCATGAGTCGCGCCCTGGGGATCGAGCTGAAGGAACTCGACGATTGGTCCTGTTGCGGCGCCACCTCCGGCCATGCGACTAATTTCAAGCTCTCCGTGGCCCTCCCCGCCCGGAATCTCATGATCGCCGGGAAGGGGGAACCCAAAGAGATCATGGTGCCCTGCGCGGCCTGCTTCAACCGTTTCAAGTCGGCCCAGCACCATCTCGAACACGATCAGGGCCTCAAGACGGAGGTGGAAGCTGTCGTGGGACAGAAATACGTTTCGGGACTGAGCGTCAAGAATCCCATCGACATCCTCTATAACGACATCGGTCTGGACGTCCTGAAGGCCAAGGTGGTCAAGAAGCTCACCGGGCTTCGGCCCGTGTCCTATTACGGTTGCCTCCTCGTCCGTCCCCCCGAGGTCTGCAACTTCGAGAATTACGAAAATCCCTATATGCTGGACGAGATTCTCGCCACCTTGGGGGCGGACGTGAAAAACTGGTCCTACAAGACGGACTGCTGTGGCGGCAGTCTCACCATCAGCCGGACGGATATCGTCGGAAAGCTGGTGGACAAGCTCATGACCATGGCCCGGGAGGCCGGGGCCAACTGCGTCGTCACCGCCTGTCCGGTCTGTATGGCCAATCTCGATGCCCGGGCCAGTGAGAATCTGCGGCTGCCGGTGTTCTACTTCACGGAACTCGTCTCGCTGTCCCTGGGTCTGCCGGGGACCGCCGGGTGGCTCAAACTGCACAATGTGGACCCCGTACCGCTGGTGAGCAGCCTCGGGCTCCTTTAAGAATAATATATCCAAAAATTCTCATACTGAAGGACGATATGGAAAAACGGTTGATCAAAAAAGACGCTCTGACAGGGATCATCGGGAAGATCGCTCAAGAGGCAACAGTTTTTGCCCCGGTGAAGGTGGAAGACAATGTCCTCTTCAAGGCGCTGGAGAAAGGGGAGGAGGCGTTCCTGAGTTATGCCAACAGCAAAAACGCCCCCAAGAATTTCTTCTTTCCCCGCAGCGAGGTCATGCTGCGCTATACCCGGACGCCTAAAGGCGTGGAATTCACCGCCGGTCAGACAGAGGCGGAGCAAGCGGTCCTCTTCGGCATCCGGCCCTGTGACGCCCGAAGCTATGTCCTGCTGGATATGCTCTTCGATCAGGAGAAATACCGGGATCCCTATTACATCGACAAGCGGGAAAAGACCACGATCGTCGCCCTGGCCTGCGTTCATCCCCCCTATGCGACCTGTTTTTGCACCTCCGTGGACGGTCATCCCGTGGCCGCCGACGGGGCGGACGTCCTGCTCACCGATCTGGGAGACAATTATCTGGCGGAATTCATCACCCCCAAGGGGGAGAAACTCCTGGGTCATTTCGGCGGCGATAAGGCCGATGCCGCCGCCGAGGCGAAGAAGGAAGCCATCGCCGCTCAGGCGGCGGCGGAGATCAAATCCCACATCCCCGGCCGGGAAGTCAAACCGATCATGGACGCCAACTTCAACAGCCCCTTCTGGAACACCGTCCATCAGCGCTGTCTGGCCTGCGGAACCTGCACCTTCCTGTGTCCCACCTGCCATTGCTTCGACATCTCCGACGAGATGATAAGGAGCGACGGCCGGCGTCTGCGCAACTGGGATTCCTGCATGTTCCCCATGTTCACCAAGGAAACGTCGGGGCACAATCCCCGCCCCACTCAGAAGGAGCGGTGGCGCCAGCGGGCGATGCACAAATTCAGTTACTACCCGGAGAATTTCAACGCCATTGCCTGTGTGGGATGCGGCCGCTGCGTCATGTACTGTCCCGTCAATATCGACATCCGGAAGATCGTCACCGATATATCGAAACTATAGAGCTGGGAGAAAGTCATGCAAAACCCCTACATACCCTATCCTGTCGAGGTCATAAAGATCGTCACCGAGGTGGATACGAAGGATATCAAGACCTTCCGTCTGGCCTTCGTGAACAAGGAAGACGAGGAGAAATTCAAGTATATCCCCGGCCAGTTCGCCGAGTTGTCCCTTTTCGGCAAGGGGGAGTCACCCATCGGCATCGCCTCTTCGCCGACTCAGCCGGGCTATGTGGAATTCACGGTCCAGAAGGCGGGCGTCGTCACCTCGGCCCTCCACGAGATGGAGGTGGGAACCCGAATGGGACTCCGGGGGCCCCTGGGAAATTCCTGGCCCATAGAATATCTCGAGGGGAAGAACGTCGTCATCGTCGGCGGCGGTTTTGCCTTTACGACCCTCCGCTCCCTGATCAATTACATGACCTTCGGCGACAACCGGAAGCGTTTCGGAAAGATCACCGTGGTTTACGGCGCCCGTAATCCGGGACTTCTCATTTACAAAGACGAGTTGGAGGCCTGGAGTAAAAGGGACGACATCGATCTGAACGTAACGGTGGACAAGGGTGACGCCAACTGGAAGGGCCGGGAAGGCTTTGTGCCCACGGTCTGCAAGGAGGTGGGTCCCAGCCCGGAAAACGCCGTGACGGTCATCTGCGGCCCCCCCATCATGATCCGCTTCACCCTCCCCGTATTCTTCGAACTCGGTTTCTCCAAGGAGAACATCATCACCTCCCTGGAGATGCGGATGAAATGCGGCATCGGCAAATGCGGCCGCTGCAACGTGGGGAGCAAGTATGTCTGCAAGGACGGGCCCGTGTTCACCTTCGCCGAACTGGATAAACTGACAAGGGATTTTTAACCGCGTCGCAAACAGTTTCCCATATTCCATGGTTGATCAGAAGGAGCCCGGCCGGCTCCTTCTGCGCATCTGAGCACAGCAAAAAAGGAGTCAATTCTTGAGCAGGATCGTTTACAAGGAACAACTTTCGGACAGCGTGGTCCGGATGGACCTGGAGGCGCCGGAGATCGCCCGGAAGCGCCGGCCGGGTCAGTTTCTCGTTCTCAAGGTGAACGAGCGGGGAGAGCGGATACCCCTGACCATTGTGGATTCCGACGGGGAAAAGGGAACCGTGACGATCATCTACCAGATCGTGGGCAAGACCACGGCCCTCATGTCCGAACTCGCCGTAGGGGACGAGATCCAGGATGTCCAGGGCCCCCTGGGCAATCCCACTGAGATCGAGAACTACGGCCACGTGGTCTGTATCGGCGGCGGTGTGGGGGTGGGGGTCATCTATCCCATCACCAGGGCCCTCAAGGATGCGGGCAACCGGGTCACCTCCATCATCGGGGCCCGGAACAGGTCCCTGATCATCCTGGAGGAGGAGATGCGGGCGGCGAGCGACAAACTCGTCGTGGCCACCGACGACGGCAGTTACGGCGTCCACGGTTTTGTCAGCAATGTCCTCCAGGGGATTATTGACGGCGGGGAAAAGATCGACCGCGTCTTCGCCATCGGTCCCGTTCCGATGATGAAGGTCATCGCCAACCTCACCCGGCCCTACGGGATCAAGACCATCGTCAGCCTCAACGCCATCATGGTGGATGCCACGGGGATGTGCGGGGCCTGCCGGGTCGCCGTGGGAGGGAAGACGAAATTCACCTGCGTGGACGGACCGGAGTTCGACGGTCATGAGGTGGATTTCGATCTGCTTACGAGCCGGCTCCGCATGTACTGTGAGCAGGAAGGGCAGTCCTACGAACGGCACCGGTGCGGCTGGCAGGGAAATTGAGGAGCACGGCGCCGGGTTTCCCCGGGGATCCCGGGTCCGGGGCTTCTCGTTGCGGGGCCCGGCGGTATCGTTTTTGCACCCGGGGAGGCCGCGGCCTTAAGGACCGGTAATCGGCAGCGGCTCGATGAGGAAGAGATGGAAGGAAATACAGAGAAACCCAAAAAAGAGAAGATCCCCCGCCAGGCCATGCCGGAGCAGGACCCCGGGAAGCGGATCGGGAATTTCGATGAAGTGCCCCTCGGTTATCCCCCGGAAACGGCCATGCGGGAAGCGGCGCGCTGTATCCAGTGCAAGAAGCCGGGTTGCGTGGCGGGATGCCCGGTGGATGTAAAGATCCCCGAATTCATCAAGCAGATCGCCGCCGGCGATTTCCTGGGCGCCGCCCGGACCCTGAAGGAAACCAACAGCCTCCCCGCGGTCTGCGGCCGCGTCTGCCCCCAGGAGGACCAGTGCGAGAAGACGTGCATTTTGGGCAAGAAGGGGGAGCCGGTGGCCATCGGGCGTCTGGAGCGGTTCGCTGCGGATTACGAACGGAGCAGCGGGGCGGTCGCCCTTCCGGAATGCGCGCCCCCGAACGGGAAGAAGGTGGCGGTCGTCGGCGCCGGCCCGTCCGGGCTGACCATCGCCGGCGATCTCGTGAAACTCGGCTATGACATCACGGTTTTCGAGGCCCTCCACAAGGCCGGGGGCGTCCTGGTGTACGGGATCCCCGAGTTCCGTCTCCCCAAGGCCATCGTCGAGGCCGAGGTGGATTATCTCCGCCGCCTGGGCGTCAAGATCGTCGTCAATGCCGTGATCGGCCGCCTGAAGACCATCGACGAGCTGTTTGCCGAGGGGTTCGACGCCGTCTATGTGGCGGTCGGCGCCGGGGCACCGGTGTTCATGAATATCCCCGGCGAAAACCTCAGCGGCATCTATTCCGCCAACGAATACCTGACCCGCTCGAACCTCATGAAGGCCTACCGTTTCCCCGAATACGACACCCCCATCGTCCGGGGCAGGAACGTCGCCGTCATCGGCGGCGGCAACGTGGCCATGGATTCGGTGCGGACGGCCCTGCGCCTCGGGGCGGAAAACGCCTTTATCATCTATCGGCGCAGCGAGGTGGAGATGCCCGCCCGGAAGGAGGAGGTCCATCACGCCAAAGAGGAGGGGGTGCAGTTCCATCTGCTGACCAACCCCGTGGAGTATCTGGGGGAGGGCGGCTGGGTGCGGGGGGTGAAGTGCCTCCGCATGGAGCTGGGGGAACCGGACGCCTCGGGTCGCCGCAGTCCCGTCGCCGTGCCCGGCTCGGAGTTCGTCATCGCGGTGGATACCGTCGTGGTCGCCGTGGGCACCATGGCCAATCCCATCGTCCCCGCGACAACGCCGGGCCTGGAGACCAACCGCCGGGGCTATATCGTCGTCAAGGGCGAATCGGGAGAGACGACCCGTCCCGGCGTCTATGCCGGGGGGGATATCGTCACCGGGTCCGCCACCGTCATCCTGGCCATGGGGGCGGGCCGCAAGGCCGCCCAGGCCATTCACCGGGCCCTGGCGGGAGAAAATACGGAAGCCTGACCCCTGGTTAACCGGAATACGGCGATGCATGATCGCCCCATAAACCCAAATTGCTGTCCCGACCTTACCGACGGTATCTTTTGCGCCGGGGCTTGATCTTGTGATGTGACCCGCTTATGCGGCTGCCGATGCCATACACCCGGACCGAGGAATTATTTCACAGCATCACCCACGGCATCGGCGCGGCGCTGGCCGTGGCGGGGCTGGCGGTGCTCGTGCTGCCCGCCCTGCGGCAGGGCGACGCATGGCGGGTCATCAGTTTTTCCATCTACGGCGGCTCGCTCATTATCCTCTACCTGGCCTCGACGCTCTATCACGGTTGCCGCGACGAACGGCGCAAGCTCTGCTTCCGCCACTTCGACCATCTTTTCATATTCCTCCTGATTGCCGGGACTTACACCCCCGTTGCCCTCATCAGCCTCCCCGGGGTATGGGGTTGGACGCTTTTCGGCCTCATCTGGGCCGTCGCCCTGGGCGGCATGAGCTACGAATTTTTTTTCCTGGGCCGTAGGCGATGGATATCATTGACGATCTATCTGGGAATGGGATGGTTGGCCGTGATCGCAGCAAAACCAATGATCACGATGGTGCCGCGGGGCCTCTTATGGTGGCTGCTGGCAGGCGGTCTTTTCTACACCGGCGGCGTTTTTTTCTATGTCCGCAAGCAGATGCGGTATCACCACGTGCTGTGGCACATCTTTGTCCTCCTCGGCAGCGCCTGCCACTTCCTCGGATTCCTGTTTTTTCTGACGTGAAAAACGCTTCCGGCGGGCGGGAAAAACAGTTTACCGCCGCAAACCCGTATCCGTACCGACCGCTTCCCGATGCTTAACGGCCGGGCCGTCCCCGGCGCCGGCACCGGCGGCAAAAATCGACACGAGTAATGACAAAAAGACAGGGTACCGCCGGCGATTTTGTTCATGACCTTTTCCTTTCTCTGGATACTGTCGTTGCCGAAATTGATTTCCGAGCCGGCGGGACGGCCCCTCTTTTCACGCCGCGCCGATGCTTCGGGAAGCGTGCCCAAAAGCTTCCGCAGCTGTTTCCCTTCCCGAGGCTGCGGGAAAGGTCATTGCCTGGTGCCGGTCTTTTCCCGAAGCCACCCGTCGATCTCCTGCGCCGCCTCCTCCCACCCCGGCTCGGCGATGAGGAAATGGGAGTGGTTGGCGAATTCCCGGTAGGTGGACACGTGCCGGTATTTGTCGTGGATCTTCCTGACGATTCCCGGGGGGACAAGGCGGTCCTGGCCGCCGGCGATGGTGAGGACCGGGCAGGTTACCCGCTCGGCGTCCACGGCGGTGCTTTTCTTCGGGTCGAAGAACCAGAAGCTTATCTGCCCGGCCGCCCGGGGGGATTCGTAGGTGAAGCGGGAAAAGACCTTTTCCCGGTCTTCCGGGGGCAGCAGGTGGAGGGAGGAATAAACGGCGCCGGCAAAGGTGGGCCGCAGGGGCTCCCCCCAGTGGCCCAGGCGCTGCCGGTTCATCCAGGCGCTCTTGATCCCCGTCCAGGAGACGGGGCTGATCCCCCGGGGAACCGCCGGGGCGATGAGGACGGCGGCCCGGGCCAGGCCCCTGGCGGCGAGGAGCTGGGCGATGAGCCCGCCCATGGAATGACCGATGATGACGGGCTTGTCACTCAAGGCGCGGATCTCTTTTTCCACGTCGGCGGCGTAATCACCGATGCCGGTCTGCATCAGCTCCGCCGGCGGCGGGGCGCTCAAGGGAAGGTCATGATGGCGGAGCGTGGGGGTGAGGACCCGGTAGCCCCGCTTTTCGAAATAACCGCGGTATTCATCCCAGCACCAGGGCCCGACGAACATGCCGTGGATCATCACGATGACAGGTTGCCGGCGGTTGTCGGCGATCGTTTCCCCTCTTTGTCCTCGGACGTTTCCGGGTAGGCAGAGAACCACCAGGACGATCACCATGGTCAGGAGAAAGATAGAGCTGTCGGCACTGCCGGGTCTCTTGTTCGGTGGCCTGTGCAACTTTACCCACCTCCTTTCTCCGGGCTTGCCGCGATCTTTTATTTGTTGCCCCCGGTTCGGCATCCCTATCCGGCCTCCGGCCCCCGAACTATAGGAAAAGACTTCACAGCAGTCAATGGGATTGTGACCTGGCCGCAGCATATGCGGGGGATGAGAAGACCTGCATGAAACCCCCATGACGGCACGCCGTCACAAATCAGGATGAAAATGGCGGGACGCGCTCCCCAGTGTCCGCGGCGGTTCCGTCAATGATAAACCGTTGTAGATCAATAACATATGCACGCATTTTTGAGAGAAAAGGAAACCTTATGACATCGTTAGCGGTTTGTATACAGCGCACGCGCTTCCTCCCCCGGGACGGCGACACACTCATAACTGATTGTCATTCCAAGGTATTTACAAGCCTTGCCTCGGAATCTTCTTTCTTCGTCGTTGCCATGATGACTTGCTGTGCGAACGTCATTTTCATGCTGCATGATGCCCCCCGGGGCATGAGTGTTTTTTATGAAGGCATCAGGATGCACTTTATGAACATGAAGCCGCGCTTTCATCCGCCTTTTTGACGGCAAGCCGTAACCGTCTGGTGAACCCATTTTGGTATTTGTTTCAAAATTGATTAAGGTGCGGCAGTCGGTCAGAGATAACGGCTGACGGCGGTACGATCTTTGACAATCTGAAAAGCAGCCGTCATGGCTTTCCAGGTTTTGTCTTTTTGAGAGCCTGCCGGTGTGGGGCTATGACAACAGTGGGCCGGGGAGGTGGTATTGTCTGCCGGCGGTGCGGCGTTTCCCGGGGGAAACTTTCATCATCCCGGCACGGCGGCCGGGATGATGAAAGTCAGGGGAGATGGTTGCTATGCGCTCTTGATTTCGATCTTTTTCCCTTTGGTCCGGGCGCTTTCCAGTTTCGGCAGGTTGATGCTGAGGACGCCTTTCTTGAATTTGGCCTCGACCTTGTTGATATCAATACCCTCGGGGAGGGGGATCACCCTTTGGAAGGAACCGTAGGATCTTTCCATGTGGTAGTAATCCTTCCCCTTATCTTCCTTCTCTTCCTTCTTTTCGCCCTTGAGTGTCAGGCTGTTTTCCGTCACGAGCAACTCCACATCCTTTTCGTCCATGCCCGGGAGTTCGGCCTTAATGGTTACTTCCTTGTCGTTCTCCCGCACGTCCAGGGAGGGGACAAAACGGTTCAACCGTTCCCGGGCGGGCATCAGGTCCGCGCCCCGGAAAAAGTCGTCAAAGAGGCGGTTCATTTCCCTCTGAATACTGAAGAAAGGATTATCGTCCGCCGGCCGGGAAGGAGCAGCGGATGAATTCCAGAGGGATGGTAAAAAATCTCTTCCGATCATAAACTGTTCCTCCTTTCTCTTTTATTACATTGGAATTGCGCTCCGGCCCGGAAGCCGGAGCGGTTATTTTTCTCCCTTGATGGCGATTTTCTTGATCTTTGCCTTTTCGACCTTGGGAAGGGTCACCCGCAGCACGCCGTTTTCCACGGCGGCCTCGATCCGGTCCTGGTCGACTTCATCGGAAATGGTGAAGGCCCGCTGGTAATCGCCAATATCATACTCGGCATAGGCCAAGGTTTTGCCTTCAAAGACAGCGGCTTCTACATTACCGGTTATCGTGAGGATGTTCTTTTCCAGGGTCACATCCACCGATTGTTCATCCACTCCCGGCATGTCGGCGATCAAGACCATGGCATCCTTCGTCTCATATATATCCACCTTCGGCACATAGACCTTACGGTTTCTCGTCCGTTCCGTTTCCAGAGGGTTTTGCGCCTGCTGTTTCTGTAAATCCAATGCCTCTTTTTCCATATCCACTCTACCTCCTTTCCCTAAGCCGCCTTGATCGCTATCTTTTTGGGCTTGTCTTCCGCCGCTCGCGGCGCTTTGACCTTCAGGATCCCCTTCTCGTAACGGGCCTCGATCCCGGCGGCGTCGATACGGAAGGGAAGCTGCAGGGTTCTCGAAAAGCGACTGCCGTTTCTTTCTTTACGATGGTAGGTCTCATTCTCCTTCAAGACATCCTGCTTTCGGCTTCCCGCAAGGGTGATGCTTTCGCCCAGAACCGAAATATCGATCTCCTCCGGGTTCACACCGGGCAATTCCGCCGTAATTACGGCTTCCTGATCGTCAACCCATATATTCACTGCCGGATAGACCTGTACAAAGGGATGGGTTGACCCGGTAAACAAGCGGTTCATCTCGTTGCGCAGACGCGACAGCTCTGCATATGGATCTAATAACCTCCCAAATCTCCATGCTCCCAACATAGTCTGTCCTCCTTTCCTCATCTATAAATAATTATTTGATTCATCTTTGCCGTCCCCAAGCCGCACCGGCCCGGTAGAAATGTTCAACATCCTGTTTTATAAGGGTTATTGTCTTTGCGGCCCTAATATATTCACCAAACGGAGGTTGTCAAGAGGGGCCTCGTGAGTCGTCGCCCGTCTTTGCCGGCGCCCTTTTGTTAGTGCCGTAAACTGTCCAGAGCCGCTTTCTTCTTGACAAAAATGGGGATCACTATTCATATGTAGACCGGGACAGCCTTGACGGGCGGCGGGCGCAAATTGGAAGCGCATTTTCGCCCCGGACTGAAAAAGAAAAAAGGAGAATTGCGATGCAGAAAAGACTTCGGCGAGTGGTTGTTTTTTGTTTTATCCTGTCGGTGCTAATTGGTTGTGGAGGTTCCCACTATTACAAAATAACCGATCCCGTATCCAAGAATGTATATTTTTCCAAGGAATACGAGAAAACCAAGACCGGCGGGGTAGAATTCAAAGATGCCAGGACGGGGGCGGTTGTTACCATTCAGAGCTCGGAAATCAAAGAAATCTCTCGAGATACCTTTGATGAAGAGATAAAGAAGTAAGTTTTCGTTCCGGGGACGCACCCACGAACGATGAAAATATCGCCAGGGAAACGTCGGGGGCGATTTTCAGACTAAAACGGCGCTTTGCCGTTTTCCCGGTTCTGGCGATGCGGGACGGTTCCCCCTCAGCGGTGTTGCCGCCGGCCGCCGGGAAACCGGAGACGGCTTTTGATCTGAGGATATCCGCAAGCAGGCGGGTATGCTCACCTTTCGCTCTGCCCGCCTGCAGGCATAAGGCCCGGTTCGAGACGAAATACGGAATCTTGGTTCGGCAGTAAAAAAAAAGCGGGGGACCCCCACGGGTCCCCCGCCTGTCTTTTAGTGATTACGGATACTTTTGTTTCGATACCGGTGAATCTTCTTCGCTTAATGATGTTCTTCCATTGCCCCGGCGATGTACATCATGGACAGGAGCATGAAGACCAGGGTCTGGATGAAGGAAATCAGGAGTTTCAGGACGAGAATGGGCAGGGGCACCAGCAACGGGACGAGGATGAACAGAACGAAGAGGACGATGTGACCGCCTTCGATGTTCCCGAAAAGACGCATGGAGAGGGAGACGGGCCGGGAGATGTGGCTGACGAGTTCGATAGGCAGCATCAGGGGGGTCAGCCACCAGACCGGGCCAAGGAACTGTTTGAAGTATTTGAGGCCCTGGATTTGGACGCCGACGATGTGGGTCAGGAAGAAGACCACAAGGGCCATGGCCACGGTGGTGTTCAAGTTGGCCGTCGGGGACTCCAGCCCGGGAATCAGACCGATGAGGTTCGAGGTGAGGATGAAGAAACCCAGGGTGGCGATAAGGGGAAAAAATCTCTTCCCATGAGGGCCCATCGTGTCGATGAGCAACTTGTCGATGGCGCTGACGAAGACCTCCATAGTGTTCTGGAACCCCCCCGGCGTCAGAGAAAGACGACGGGTGGCCAGGAAGGAAAAGAGGGCCAACAGGACCATCACGAACCACGTATACGTGATATATGTGGGAACCCCCGGTAATATCAATTGCAGGAAAGACAGACTGTGCATCTTCTAATTGACCTCCTCAACGCAATTTTTTTTTGATAGCGCCATGACGGCAGTTAAAACGATATTGACAATGACCGTGGAAAGTCCGATCAGCAGGCCGATGACGTCCACGATGCCGCTGGAAACGATGAAATAGAGGACGACGGCAGTCACCCCGAAGCGGATGTAGTATTTGAACATGATCCGGGACTTGGCACGGTCGGTAAGGTGTTGAAAGACCTTCTTTACGTCCCGGCAGAGCCAGTGATAGTTGACGATGCTGATCAGACCGCCCAGAAGGATGCCCAGGGTGAATTTCAGGGAAAACAGGAAGGCACCGGTGAGGACTAAAACGGCGAGGACGACCCAGTTGGCGATTTCAAGCCTTTGCTGGAGCGGGTCTTTTCCGGTGAGGTTCACTTTTTATGCTCTTGATGATAATTTTATCGTCCTGAAAAGATTTGTTGATCAGGACATAAATATTTCTAAAACCGCCGACGACGCCCATAATAAAAAGCAAGACGGTGAAGAAGAAGGAGGTGCCCATCTTCTTGTCCAGCCAGTTGCCTAGAAAGAGGCCGCCAAAGATCAGCAGGACGAAGGCGAAGCCGATACTGCTGGCATAGGCCATCTGTACGTATGCTTTCCGGCCTTCTTTATCCATCGGCGCAGCGCCTCTTAACACGACAGGTTGGGGAAGTCAACAAAAAATGACGGGCATCTTTAGTCATATTTTCTCTTGATCCCTTCGGTTTCATACCAGGAGATGGTTCGCTTCAGTCCCTCCCGGAAATCGGTTCGGGCCCGGAATCCTATTTCCCGCGAGGCCCGGTTCGTATCGAGCATCCGCCGGGGCTGGCCGTCGGGCTGACTGGTATCCCAGTCTATTCGGCCTTTGAATCCGGTCAGCTCGACGATCAACGCCGCCAGTTCGCGGATGGAGATCTCGAAACCCGCGCCGATGTTGACCGGTTCAGGGCGATTGTATCTTTCCGTGGCCATGATGATGGCTTCGGCGGCATCTTCCACATAGAAGAATTCCCTGGTGGCCCGGCCTGTGCCCCAGACGGTGATTGCTTCCTCTCCCATCCTTTTAGCATCCACACATTTTTTTATCAAGGCGGGGATGACATGGGAGGAACGGGGGTCGAAGTTGTCTCCCGGTCCGTAAAGATTGACAGGGAGGAGAAAAATGGCATTGAACCCGTATTGCCGGCGGTAGGCCTGGGCCTGAACCAGCATCATCTTCTTGGCCAGTCCGTATGGGGCGTTGGTCTCTTCGGGATAACCGTTCCAGAGGTCCTCTTCCCGGAACGGTACGGGGGTGAATTTGGGATAGGCGCAGATCGTGCCTAAGGCCACCAGCTTTTCGATCCCGTGCAGATATCCCTCGTGGATGAGCTGGGTGCCCATCATGATGTTTTCGTAAAAGAGGGCGCCGGGATGTTCCCGGTTGAATCCGATCCCCCCCACTTTGGCGGCCAGGTGGATGACGATATCCGGTTTTGTTTCCGAATACAGCCGCCGGACGTCTTCCAGACGGATCAAGTTGTATTCCGGCAAATCGGCGATCATGATGTTCTCGTAACCCCGCTCCCGGAATCCCCGGATGAGATGGGTGCCCAAAAAGCCTTTGCCGCCGGTGACGGTAATGCGCTTGTTCTTCATTCCCTGCCGCTGCCTCCCCAAAGTCGATGACTTTCCAAACCGGTTGGGGGTGGAAAAAAATGTGCCTTTCCATCCGGTTGCTGTTGTTTTCAAAAAACTCTCACGAATGACCGTCCGCGTGCCGGCCCCGTAACGGTCCGGAACGGCGGCTCAAAGCTGATTGTGATTCCCCGTAACATACCCGGCGTTGCACAGGGTCTTTTCCTTTTCCGCACTTTCCATGTCGGCGGCGATCATCATGTCGATCAGGCCTTCAAAGCTTACCCGGGGCTGCCAGCCGAGCCTGGTCCGGGCCTTGGTGGCATCGCCGAGGAGGACGTCCACCTCCGTGGGCCGGAAATACCGCCGGTCGATGGCGACGTATTTTTCATAGTCCAGATCCAGCTTCTCGAAGACGCGCCGGGCAAATTCCCGCACGGAGTGGGTTTCGCCGGTGGCGATGACGAAATCGTCCGGTTCTTCCTGCTGGAGCATGAGCCACATGGCCTCTACGTAGTCCCCGGCGAAGCCCCAGTCCCGCTTGGCCTCGAGATTGCCGAGAAAGAGTTTTTCCTGGAGGCCGAGTTTGATCCGCGTCGCCGCCCGGGTGATCTTCCGGGTGACGAAGGTCTCGCCGCGCCGCGGCGATTCATGATTGAACAGGATGCCGTTGGCGGCAAAGATCCGGTAGGCCTCGCGATAGTTCCTGACGATGTAGTAGGCATAAACCTTGGCGGCGGCGTAGGGGCTCTGGGGCTGGAAGAGGGTGGTTTCGCTCTGGGGGGGCGGGGCGGCTCCGAACATCTCGCTGGAAGAGGCCTGATAGAACCGGGATTTGATCCCCGATCTGCGGATCGCTTCCAGGAGCCGGAGCGTTCCCAGTCCGGTGACGTCGCCGGTGTATTCCGCCATGTCGAAGCTGACCCGCACATGGCTCTGGGCGCCCAGATGATAGATCTCGTCGGGCCGGATGTCGTGGAGAAGATCCGTCAGTTGTCCGGAAACGGCGAGATCGCCGTAGTGGAGATAGACCCGGGCCTGGGGATCATGGAAGTCCCGGTAGAGATGATCTATGCGGTCCGTATTGAAGGTGCTGGCCCGACGGATCAAACCGTGGACCTCGTAGCCCTTGCCGAGGAGTAATTCCGCCAGATATGACCCGTCCTGGCCTGTTATCCCGGTGATGAACGCCTTTTTCATTTCTTTAAATCTCCTCCCTGTTCTTGATCCGCTTCATTGAGATGAAAATGCCGGGTAGCGCCCGGTTGTTTAGATCTTTTGTCGTTTCCGCCGGCGGCGATGGGGTTTGGTGAAGTTTCATAAACCTTTGTCCGCCGGTGACCGGGCCTGCTTATCATATCATTCCCGGCCAAGATAGTATTTTCTGTACCAGTCCACAAAGCGCTCGATACCCGTGGCCACAGGGGTGGCCGGGCTGAATCCTACGGCCGCCGCCAGGTCCTCCACATCGGCGCAGGTCGCCGGGACATCGCCGGGTTGGAGGGGGAGGAGGCGCATCCGGGCCTTCTTTCCGAGGCTCTTTTCCAGGGCGGCGATGAAATCGAGGAGCGGCACCGGTTGGTGGTTGCCGATATTGTAGAGGCGGTAGGGGGCAAAACTCGCCGCGGGGTCCGGATGTTCACCGTCCCAGGCCGGATCCGGGGCGGGCGGCTGCTCCATGACCCGCAGGACACCCTCGACGATATCGTCGATGTAGGTGAAATCCCGTTCCATCCGTCCCTCGTTATAGACGTCGATAGGTTCGCCGGCGAGGATGGCCCGGGTGAAAAGGAACAGGGCCATGTCCGGTCGACCCCAGGGCCCGTAAACGGTGAAAAAGCGCAGGCCCGTGCAGGGGAGCCGGTAAAGGGCGGCATAGGCGTGGGCCATGAGTTCGTTGGCCTTCTTCGTTGCCGCATAGAGGCTGACGGGGTGATCCACATTGTGATGTACCGAAAACGGCAGTCGGGTGTTGCCGCCGTAAACGGAACTGGAAGAGGCGTAAACGAGGTGAGAGACCCCGTGATGGCGGCAGCCTTCCAGGATGTTCAGGAAGCCCGCGAGATTGCTGTCGAGATAGGCATAGGGGTTGATCAGGGAGTACCGGACCCCGGCCTGGGCGGCCAGATGGACCACGATTCGGGGTTGTTCCCGGGCGAAGAGGGATGCCAGGGCGTCCCGGTCCGCGATATCGAGACGAGAAAACCGGAAGGCGCCGTCTTCCGCCAGGATCCGCAGTCGGTCTTCCTTCAGGCGCACATCGTAATAGGGGTTGAGATTGTCCACGCCGACGACGGTCCTGCCGGCGGCCAGCAACCTTTTCGCCAGATGGAAGCCGATGAAGCCGGCGGCTCCTGTAACGAGTATCCTGTCCATGATCGACGCTCCTCTTACCTTCTCATGCCCGCAGGTAACCAGTACAAAAGATTAAAACAATCAACCGCGTACCGACATTTTCATGCCCGTCGATGTTGTCTCCTATAGGCTCCAGTAGTGGATGCCCAGCTCCGTCGCCTCCCGGGCGGAGAAGATCCCCTTTATGTCCGCCACCACGGGGTTCCCGTCCCGGCACCGGGCGGCGATGCCGGACAGACCGAGATCCCGGTAATCGTCGTGGGCGACGGCGATGATGAGGGCATCCATCCCGGTGATATCTTTGAGGGGCGTCAGGGTCAGATCGTAATGCGACCGCACTTCGGACACATCGGCGAAGGGGTCGTGAACGAAGACCTCTATCCCGTATCCTTTCAATTCATTTATGATATCGACCACCTTTGTGTTGCGAATGTCCGGGATGTTTTCCTTGAAGGTAAGGCCGAGGACGGCAACACGGGCCTTCCGGACCGGTTTGTCGGCCGCGATCAGCATCTTTACCGTCCGTTCGGCGATGTATTTACCCATCCCGTCGTTGATCCGGCGCCCCGCCAGGATCATTTCGGGGTGGTAGCCCAGGCTTTCGGCCTTGTAGGTGAGGTAATAGGGATCGACACCGATACAATGCCCCCCCACAAGTCCGGGGCGAAAGGGCAGAAAATTCCACTTCGTTCCTGCCGCGGCCAATACTTCGAGGGTGTCGATACCCAGTCGCTGGAAGATGATGGACAACTCGTTCATCAGGGCGATGTTGATGTCCCGCTGAGTGTTCTCGATAACCTTGGCCGCCTCCGCCACCTTGATGGAAGAGGCGGTGTAGATCCCCGCCTTGACCACCGTCCCATAGATGTCACCGAGGAGGGCCACCGTTTCCCCGTCCCAGCCGGAAACGATCTTGACGATGTTTTCCAGGGTGTGGACCTTGTCGCCGGGGTTGATCCTCTCCGGGGAATAGCCCACGGTAAAGTCCTTTCCCAGGGCCAGTCCGGACTCCTCCTCGAGAACGGGGGCGCAGATCTCCTCCGTGACTCCGGGATAGACGGTGGATTCATAGACCACGCAGGAGCCGCGGCATAGCTGTCCGCCGACCAGCTTCGAGGCCCGTTTCAAGGCCCGGAGATCGGGGATGCGGGAGGCGTCGATGGGGGTGGGGACGGCGATTATGATCAGCCGGCATTGCTTCAGGAGGCGGGGATCGGTGGTGAAGTTCACCGCCGCCGCCTTGAGCTGCTCCAGCGTCACCTCCAGGGTTTGATCTATCCCCAACTGTAACTGTCGGATCCGGGTCTCCTTGATATCGAATCCCACGACGGAGAAATGCCGGGAAAGATGGACGGCCAGGGGCAGACCGACGTAGCCCAGGCCTACCACGGCGATCCGCTCCCGCTTTTGGACGAAATCTTCGTAGGCGGGCAGTAAGTTCATAGCGTCTCCAGGGTTCGTTTGCAGGCTTCCAGGGTCTGCTCCGCGTCGAGGAGGTTATGGGCCAGGGAGACGAACCAGGCCTCGAACTGGGAGGGAGGGGGATTGACGCCGTTGCGCAACATGCCCCAAAAGAAGCGGGCGAAAATTTCCGTGTCGGCACGACGGGCCGTATCCAGGTCAATGACGGGTCCGGGGGTAAAAAAGACGGTGAACATGGAACCGACGCGGTTGATCGTCACGGGGATTCCCTTGTTGCTGAACATTTCCCTCATCTCTTCGCAGAGGCTGAAGGCATATCTGTTGAGGACATCGTAGCACTCCCTGCTTTCTTTAAGAAGGGTGAGGGTCGTCAGACCGGCAGCCATGGCCAGGGGGTTGCCGGAAAGGGTGCCGGCCTGATATACGGGACCCAGAGGGGCCAGCTGCTCCATGACAACCCGCTTCCCCCCGACGGCTCCCACGGGGAGGCCGCCGCCGATGATCTTGCCCAGACAGGTAAGGTCGGGATCGATGACGTCTTTTCCCTGGTATCCTCCCCAGGCCAGGCGGAAACCGGTGATGACTTCGTCGTAGATGAGGAGCGTGCCGTTGGCGGCGGTCAGTTCCCGGAGCCGCAGGAGAAAGCCGGGTTGCGGCGGCACCACCCCCATGTTGCCGGCGACGGGCTCGACGATGACGGCGGCGATGTCGGGGCCATGGGCCGCGAAAGCAGCGGTGACCGCCCCGGTATCGTTGAAGGGCAGGGTGATGGTCAGGCCGGCGAGCTTTGCCGGGACGCCAGGGCTGTCGGGGATGCCCAAAGTGGCCACCCCGGAACCGGCTTTGACCAGCATGGCGTCACTATGGCCGTGATAGCAGCCCGCGAATTTGATGATCTTTTCCCGGCCCGTACAGGCCCGGGCCAGGCGCAGGGCCGTCATTACCGCTTCCGTTCCCGAACTCATCATCCGGATCATCTCCATGGCGGGAAAGGCCTCGATAATCGTCCCGGCGAGTTCCACTTCCAGAGGCGTGGGGGCGCCGAAGCTGGTTCCTTTTTCCGCCTGCAACTTGATCGCCTCCACCACCGCCGCGGGGGCATGACCGAGGATCAGGGGTCCCCAGGACATGAGATAATCCACGTATTCCTTTCCGTCCACATCGCAGATCCGTGAACCCCGTCCGGAGCTCATGAAAAGCGGCGCCCCCCCTACGGCCTTGAAGGCCCGTACCGGGCTGTTGACACCGCCGGGCATAAGTTTTCCCGCCCGGGCAAAAAGAGTTTCCGATTTTTCCATTATATGAAGTACTCCATCGAGATTTTTTTCAATTCTTCCCGACTCCTCAGGATCAGGTAATCGACACCCCCCAACGCGCCGGCGAGCTCCCCGATGAGGGTGTCGGGAGCGTCCGCTTTGCCGTGGAGCATGGAGAACAGATTGTATTTGCCGAGAAAGGGGGGGGTCCTTTCATAACAGTGGGTGATCTCCCGGTGCGCCGCCAGCAGGCGTCCCGCCGCCTCGACACGATTCGCCGGCACCGCCCAGACCACCATGGCGTTGTTGACAAAACCCAGCTCGTGATGACGGAGCACCGCGCCGAATTTGCGCATGACCCCTTGGCTCCGGAGCCTTTCGATCAGGTCCAGGACCACCGCTTCCGTCTGGCCTGTCGCGGCGGCGATTTCCTGAAAGGGGCGGCCGACCGCGGGGATGTCCCCTTGAAGGAGGCGGGCCAGTGCCTTTTCATGATCCGAAAAAACGATATTTATCGACAAATTCATCCTTCCCGGTTTTTGTGCGGGCTCTATAGCATATTTCCCTCGCCGGACGCCAAATATTTCTTGACATCTCCAGCATGGTTTTATATGTGAACCGCAGTAATGTTACACTGGTGGTGGATGTCGCTTACGCCGGTGATAGGAAAGGAGGTGCGGTGCCGGGAAAGAGAAAGTCATTGCTTGGGAAACAGGTCAAAGATTAGGGAAAAACAATCTATTAAAAGGAGGAAAGAAATGAGAAAAGGTTTGGTAAGGGGTATCCTGGCTGCGGTGTTGGTACTGTTTGTGGCTCCTTTGGCGATGGCTGCGGAAGCGGCGGCACCGGGCGGGGCTGTGGACTATACGAAGGCGATCATCCTCGGTTGCAGTGTTCTGGCGGCCGGTCTGGCCATGGGCATCGGGGCGGTGGGAGCCGGTCTCGGTCTCGGTCAGGCGACCAGTGGCGCCAACAACGCCGTCGGTAGAAATCCCGAAGCTCAGGGCAAAATCATGCTTACCATGATGGTCGGTATGGCCATGACCGAATCAGTCGCGATCTACGCGCTGGTCGTTTCGCTCGTTATCCTGTATGCCAACCCGCTCCTCAAGTTTGCGGGCATCGCCGGATAAAAAGCGCTATTTACATATCTCCGTAATTATCGAAAAGGGAAAAGGGGCACTAAAAACAGACTCCTTTTCCCTTTTCTCTTTTCCCCGCCTTCCGAAAGGACAAATCTGATCTCATAAAATTGATGCGCCCGTGAAAACCCCATGTCCGGCGTTGGCACAGCGAAGCATGAAAATAATCCGGCATTTGTCGACATTTTCACTCGCAAATGCGTGCATATGTTATTGATCTACAAGGGTTTATCATTAACGGAGCCACTGCGGACACTGCGGAGCGCGTCCGCAATTTTCATCCTGATTAGTGACGGCAAGCCGTCATGCGGGTTTTATATGAATTATCATACCGGGGCGGCACCCGCGAACGACGAAAAGGTTCCAACCGAACCACCTATGTTACGTCCGTCAAACCATTTAAGTGTTTGGATTTATTAGCTTCATGATTTGTTTTCTCACTGACAAATACAAATGATTGCAAAATTGGATTCCACAAGTCGGGTGTTATCTTTCGTCCGGTAAAGAGATGGTCGGGCCGTCCGGGTTATCCTTCCGGCGGTGTCTCCGGCACCTGATCACGAGCCGGCCGTAAATCCCGGCGTTGATTATGAGGACGGCGATGCCGAGGAGGATCTGTTCTTGCCGGGTCATCCCTTCCGGGTAGATAAGCGCGACTAGGTACCTGGAGACGAAATCGGAAGTGTCTGCCGTCGCGCCGCCCTGCCGGCGCAACCAGTTTTCCAGGGGGGTGAGGGGGCAGACCCAGCCCGTCAATTCGACTAGGGCTCCCCAGAGGGCGGCGGGAAGGTGCAGCCAGGCCCACTTTCTGTCCGCCAGGACCAGGAGACCGCCGCCGACGACGAACATGATAAAGAGGAGATGAATGACGAAGACGATGTCGGCCAGGAGTGAAAAGGGCATAGTTCTAAACGCCAAGCCGGGAAGGTTTGACGTCTCCCCCCTGTTTTGCCTGGAAAAGGCATGCCGGCGGCGTCGGTTCTTTCCCGGTTATTTTTTTGGGTACCCTACCGTCTGGGCAAGGATGATACGCTGTTCCGCCCGCAGCTTCATGGCCTGTCCGAGCGCCGCCCGGTCCATGGTGCCCCGCGCCACCGTCGCCAGCCCTTCGGAAGCGCAGTACAGATATACATTCTGGCTTATGAACCCCGTATCGACGGCCGCATAGAGGTCTTTCGCCTCGGCGGCGGCGTTTGCCATCCGTGTGTAATCGGCCACATAGATCAGATCGATGGGGGCGTCTTTGAAATAGGACTGAGAACCCGTCAGGGCGCGGATGTCTTGGGCCAGGACGGGTTGAAGGCTGTGCCGGCGGGGGTTATAGACGTACAAACCCCGGGCCGTCGCCACATAAACATCGATTTCCTGCCAGTTTGCGGCCGAGGGGGCGGTTCGCTTTCCCGAATCGGGGCGGTTGATCCCGCAGGCGCTCCAGAGCAGGTTGGAGATTACGCGGATGGGCAGCTTACGGCTGCTGAATTCCCGGGAAGAGCGACGGTCCTTCAGGACGTGCATGAGGAGCCGGCCGCTGTCCATCTGGGGCTTGACCAGGGGAATCTCCTGAAATTCCTGGGTAACGGCATGAGGGGGAGCGAAGAAAAGAATCAGCAAAACGGCAACGGTGCTCACGAAAAGCTTCTGCATGATGCCCTCCTTTCCCGCCTTTTATACTCCAGCTGCGTCGATCTGGCAAACTTTATTTGCCGCGTGGCAGGGGCAAAGGGAATTGTCCGGTTTTGCAAAGCATGCAGGGACCGCTTTTTTCTGTTCCATGAAGGGGAGGCATCTTGAAGAGGAGGGGAGCGGCGGCCGGAGGCAGGGAAACGCCCGGCCGGCGACACACCCGCCATCGGGAATGGAAAAGGGCGAGCGCTTTTTCCGGTTGACGGGGAGGGCGGTTATCTGAGATTAAATATAACGACCCGGGCCGGGATAGTTCCCGACCCAAGCACCGCCGCAACTGCTACGGGAGAGACGATGCCGGTATCTAGACAGATCCATAACTACTGGGGTCGTTATGCCACGACTTACGACCGGGATACGGATTATGTAGTCGGCAGGTCGCTCCGGAGGTCGCTGTTCCGGCGTTTATCCCGGGAGGGGGATCTGGGAGTCCTGCTCGAATGCGGCTGTGGGACAGGATATTTCACCCGGGCCGTTGCCGGCCGGGCGGTGCGCATTGTGGCTCTGGACCTTTCCGGAGAGATGATCGCCGCGGCGAGGGCGCGTCTCCAGGGCATGCCCACCATCTCGTTTCTCCAGGCCGACTGCGGTCGCCCCATCTTCACCCCCACGAGCTTCGACACGGTTTTGATGGTCAATATCCTCAATACCCTCTCCCCATCCCGTCCCGCCCTCCGCCAGACACACCGCGTCCTGAAATACGGGGGTGTTCTCATCGCCGCCGCCTATACGGATTACGACCTGGATGCCCTGGATAAACTCGAAATCGGGAAGAGGTATTTCGAGAGGTTCGGGTTGCCGCCGCCGGGAGGTCTGAACAATTATACCCCGCGGCAGATGGCCTCCCTGATCGAGAAAGCGGGCTTCCGGATCGAAAGCCTCGAGGTTCTGGGAGAGAAGGTGAAGGCCGTCTACGTTCGGGCGGTCAAGAGTTATGTTACGGTCGATGGGGCGGTTACCGACCCGGCGCGGTGCGCACCGGTCATAAACGTCAGCCGCAGGGAAGCGATCGTCACGGGGAGGAACGATCGCTGATCTTTCGGCCGGCGCCGACCCCGGGACGGAAACGCACGGGAACCGGGAAACGGCGCGGGCCGACCGACCGTTCAGCCCGGCTGAAGCAGACGGAAATCCATGGGCGGCTCCGGGCGCCGGACGGCCCGGGTTGCCGACAATTCAAAAACGATCACCTCCATGACCCGCCAGACTTTGACCCCGCTCCGGATGCAGCCGGTAACGGTCTCCTCCCCGCGCCCGCAAGCCATGTGCATGTGGAGCAGCGGGTTGCCGTCCTCGTCGGGGAAAAGGGTGCCGGTCCCCACTGTTTCATGGGCATGCGTGAGGATATGGGTCATGGGGATGACGGGGAGCAGGCGATCCTCCCGGGGCCCGACGACGACGGAGCTGCCGTTGTCGGCACCGCCGAGGATCAACAGGGCCGCCGCCCTGATGCCCTGTTCCCGGGCGAAGGCCTCGATTGTTTCATGAACGATCTCGCCATCTTCCAGACGCAGGACAAAAACCCGGCCTAATTGTGCCTTTTCATATTTCATCGCCGCCTACCCGCCGTACATACTGTCGATAAGATCCCGGTATTTCTCGTTGATGACCTTGCGCTTGAGTTTCATCGTCGGGGTCATCTCTCCGTCCTCCTGGGTAAACGGCTTGGCCAGCAATTTGAATTTCTTGATTTTTTCGAAACCGGCCAGCTCCTTTTGGTTTTCTTCGATCCGTTCCTGGTAGAACTGGACGATCTCGGGATGGCCGATGAGATCCTCCCGGGAGGTGTAGGAGATCTTGCGGCTCTGGGCGTAGCCCTCCAGGGCCTCGAAAGCGGGGACGATGAGGGCGGAGACATATTTGCGCTCGTCCCCGATGATGGAGATCTGCTCAATGAAATGATCCTTCCCGACCGTGGTCTCGATGAGCTGGGGGGCGATATATTTGCCCCCGGAGGTCTTCATCAGGTCCTTGATCCGGTCGGTGATGGTGAGGTAGCCGTCTTCGATGACCCCAACATCGCCCGTCTTGAACCAGTTGCCCTCGAATACCGCCGCCGTATCCTCCGGCTTCTTGTAGTAACCCTTCATGACCGTCTCTCCCCGGACGAGGATCTCGCCGTTGGGGGCGATCTTTACGTCCACGCCGTAGATGGGCTTGCCGACCGTACCCGGGCGGTAGTGATATTCCTCGTGGCAGGTGACCGTCGCCGTGGTTTCCGTGAGTCCGTAGCCGTATTTGATGGGGATCCCCACGGAGTGGAAGAATTCCTCGATGTGTTTGGAAAGGGGGGCGCCGGCGCAGGGGAAGAAGCGGATCCTTCCGCCCACGAGGTTGCGGAGCTTTTCCAAAACCAGTTTTTCGGCGATCCGGTGCTTGAGCTTGAGATCCCAGGGGATGGGTTCCTTTTCCTTGACCCGCCGGAAAACTTTTTCTCCCAGTTCCACGGCCCAGTGAAAGAGATTTTTTTTGCTCGGCGGTGCCTGCTCCAGTTTCTCGAAGATCGCCCCGTAGATCTTTTCGTAAAAACGCGGCACGGCGCACATGATCGTGGGCTTCACCTCCTGGAGGTAGGGGACGATCTTGCCGGTGTCGTCACAGTAGTTGACCACCATCCCCGTCCCGAGGGCGAAATAGGTCCAGGCCCGCTCGAAGACATGGCTCAGGGGCAGGAAACACATGGAGACGTCCTGATCGCTTACGGTGAGGCGCTTGTTGTGGGCCTGAAAGGAAAAGTAAAAATTCGAATGGTGGAGCATGACCCCTTTGGGTTCCCCGGTGGTTCCGGAGGTGTAGATAAGGGTGGCCAGATCGTTCATGTCCGCCCTTTTCAGCCGTGCCTCGAGTTCCTGATCAAAGTCCGTTTTGCCGCCCAGGGTGAGAAAATCGCGGAAATACATGTCCCGGCCGCTGTCCGCCAGGGGAACGGCGGCGTCGAAGACGATGATCTTTTTTAGATATTTGGAGACGCCGGCGACGGCCGCCGCCTTCCGGTACTGATCGGCGCCGCCGACAAAGATAACGGAAATCTCCGCTTCGTCGACGATATATTCGGCCTGCTTCGCCGTGTTGGTGGCGTAAATGGGTACCGAGACGCCGCGTACGCTGAGGATGCCGAAATCGGCAATGGTCCATTCCGGGCAGTTCTGGGAGAAGATGCCCACCATACCTCCTTCGGGAACGCCCAACACCAGCAGACCTTTGGCGGTGGCGCGGATCCGCTCGCCCACTTCCTGCCAGGAAATGTCTTGCCACTGACCTTGCTCCCGGTAACGCAGGGCGGTCCGGGCACCGTATTTCTTTACCTGTTTGGCCGCCATCAGGGCCAGATGTTTCTCGGGCATACGTTTTCCTCCTGGTCATTGATTTCCCCGATATATAAACGGCAAAGACCAGGAAGTCAAAAGCAATTTTATTGATAATACTGAATATTGTTTGACGGCAGGCTGTTTTTCACCTATAATCGCCGCCATTTTATACCTATGGGGAGCTGTCGAGGAAGTGTTGAAGGATTTTGACACCACCAGGATCGCCATCATCGGCCCGGGACGTCTGGGAACGTCCTTCGCCTATAAGTTCGGCCGGGACAACAAACGGGTCACCATCTACTACCATGACGCCGACGTCTGCCGGGCCATCAACCGGGAGCATCTCAACCCCAAGCACTTGACGGAAGACCTGGCCCGGCGCCTCGGCGGTATGGATCATGTGCCCCGTCTGGCTCCGAAGGTCTATGCGACCAACAACCTGGAGCGGGTCGTCGATGACAACGACATCATCGTCCTTTGTCTGACTATGGACAGGCTTCCGGAATTCCTCAACTATCTCAAGCCGTTGATTGAGAGGAAAGCCGGCGATACCTGCCTCGTGTCACCCATTAAGGGATTGACCTCCGACGAAATCACCAAGGAGCTTATCACCCCTTCCCAGTTGATAAACAACAATCTCGGAAATCTCGATTACAAGTATGAGATCGTTTGTATCGGCGGCCCGTTTTTCGATGTCGATATCGCCCTGGGGAACCCCGTCTGCGTCACCGTGGCGGGTAAAAGCGGTCCGGCCAAGATCATCCGGGAGGAGTTGATCCGGCACAACCGCCGGGAACTGACATCCTATTACAATTTCGACATTATCGGCGTCGAGGCCTGCGGTTCCCTGAAAAACGTCGTGGCGAACATCAAGGGCGTCACCGATTCCCTCGATCTCGGCGATTCCATTCCCGGCACGATCTTCGCGCGCTCGGGCGTCGAGATCCGCTCCCTCTCCATGCTTCTGGGCGGCGGTTTCCAGGCCTTTCATAGTCAGGCCGGGGTGGGGGACATGTATGTTACCGTGTCGTCCATGGCCAGCAAGAACTACCGTTACGGAAAATATTTCTACGAACTCTACAGCGGCAACCCCATCGAAACGAACCTTAAGGTCTTGGCGCGGATCGACGGAACCCCGGAAGGTCCCAATACGATCCGCAACGTCCATCGTTATCTGGAAAAGAAGAACATGTACAGCCCCCTTTTCCACTGCGCCTACAAGATTTTCAACGAAGGGGGGACCCGGCGCGACATAAAGGAGATGATCATTCAGGCCTGCCAGTTCGACAAACGGGTCAAGGAATTCATCGGTCCCGTCTCCCGCTTTTTCTACCGTGTCGCCCCCAATCTCTGGTACCGCCGCCACAAAGGTATCATGTCCAAATGGGAGATGTGAGGGCGCACCTTCAGGTCCCCGGGGGATGTTTCCCGGCCCGTGCCGGCCGCCCCAGGCCGGGGAGGAGCGGGCATCTCCCCGCGGCCCGACGGTCCGTCCCCGTTCGTTTTTTGCTTGACAATTTTTTCGCACCCGTGATAGGGAACACTACAATTCTTAAAGAGATATTCGGCGGTACGCAATGAAGACCGGGAAAATGAAAAGAGTCCTTTGCTGGTGGTGGCGGGCTGAAAAAGTCTGCCCACCTTGAGCTGTCTATACAGGTCGTGGGCAGGGAAGAACCTTCCCATGACGACGCGAAAACAAAAGCCATGGGAATTTCTCATGGCTTTTTTTGTGGATACTTCCGGCCGGGGGTAATCAACGGTCGGCAGCGGTGAGATTTAAAGAAGAAAATCATTTAAAAGGAGAATGCAGCTTATGGAACCCATCAAGGTATTGCTGGAAGATCACGAAATTCCCCGGCAGTGGTACAACATCCAGGCGGACCTCCCCACGCCCATGCGGCCGCCTCTGCACCCCGCCACAGGAAAACCCGTCAATCCCGAGGATCTGGCGCCGATCTTTCCCATGAACCTCATCGAACAGGAAGCCACCACCCAGCGCTGGATCGACATCCCCGAGGAAGTCCTGGAAAAATACCTGCTCTGGCGTCCTTCCCCCCTCTGCCGGGCCCGGAATTTCGAGAAGCTCCTCGATGCCCCGGTGAAAATCTTCTACAAAAACGAAGGTGTCAGCCCGGCGGGTTCCCACAAGCCCAATACCGCCGTTCCCCAAGCCTATTACAACAAGGCCTTCGGGATCAAGCGGCTTTCCACGGAAACCGGCGCGGGCCAGTGGGGCAGCGCCCTGTCCATGGCCTGCCAGATGTTCGGTCTGGAGTGCCGGGTTTTCATGGTCCGGGTGAGCTACGAGCAGAAGCCCTACCGGCGGATGATGATGAATGTCTGGGGCGCGGAATGCATCCCCAGCCCCAGCAACATCACCGAGGCCGGGCGGAATGTCCTGGCCGAACACCCCGACTCCCCGGGGAGCCTGGGCATCGCCATCAGCGAGGCCATTGAGGACGCCGTCACCCATCCCGGTTCCCGCTACTCCCTGGGCAGCGTTCTGAACCATGTCCTCCTCCACCAGACCATCGTGGGACTCGAGGCCAAGAAGCAGCTCGCCAAGCTCGGGCTCTATCCCGACGTCGTCATGGGCTGCGCCGGCGGCGGCAGCAATTTCGCCGGGATCTCCACCCCCTTTGTCTGCGACAAGATTCACGGCCGGGAGATAAAGATCGTCGGCGCCGAACCCACCGCCTGTCCCACCCTGACCCGGGGCCCCTTCGCCTACGACTTCGGCGATCTGGCGAAAAAGACGCCGCTGCTCCCCATGTACACCCTGGGACACGACTACGTGCCCGCCCCCATCCATGCCGGCGGCCTCCGCTATCACGGCATGGCCCCCATCGTGAGCCATCTGGTGAAGGAAAACCTTGTGGAGGCCCGGGCCTATCATCAGCTCGACACCTTCCAGGCCGGGGTCATGTGGGCCCGGAGCGAGGGGTTCATCCCCGCCCCGGAGACCAACCACGTCATCGCCGCCGTGGTGGACGAGGCCCGGCGGGCCAAGGAGGAGGGGAAGGAGAAGGTCATCCTCTTCAACTGGAGCGGTCACGGCATGGTGGATCTGGCCTCCTACGAGGCCTACCTGTCGGGCAAACTCATCCCCCATGAACTGCCCGACGAGGAGATCGCCCGGGCCCTGCGGGCCATCGAAGGCTTCCCGAAGCCATAGCCGTTGCCGTCCTGAACCACCGGTCGGTACCTGATAGCGAGACAGGGGGCAGAGGATCTTATCTGCCCCCTGTTTTTTTTGTCTTTTTCCGGCCGTCTGGTTAATTTGTTGCAGACAACGACGCAATTTTGCGGTAATGTCGGCGACAACGGATATGCGGGGGAGATCACAAAATGAGCGATATAACACGCTATGATCACATGGAAATCCGTTGTCCCAAACTCGGGCATGAGCTCACCTTTGCCTACTGCCGCCGGGAGGGGGGTGAGTTGCCCTGTGCCCGGGTGGTACGTTGCTGGGAAGGGCTTTTCCCGGTGGCGGGGTATTTCCGGGAGATTCTGTCTCCGGAGGTCTGGGAGGCTTTCCACCGTCGGACCCCGCCGGACAAGATGGTATCCCTCCTCGAGTTGATCGCCCAGGCTAAAGCCCGGAAGGGACAATAATTGTTGTCGGTCGGGAGGTTGGCAACCTTCTGCCCTCCCGGGGGGAAAGCGTCCCGGAGGTTGACCTTCTCCCTCCCCTCGCCGGGAGAGGTGAGGAAGACTATGGTTTTGAGATGCCGGGGAGCACAGCGCTCCGGTCGGGATAATTAATGGGCGGATGATGAAACAGGAGCTGAAAAAGTACGATTTCCAGCCCCTGGCGGACCGGATGCGGCCCCGGCGCCTGGATGAATATGTGGGTCAGGAGCATCTGTTGGGCCAGGACAGCCTCCTGCGCCGGGCCATCGCCGAGGACCGGCTGTTCTCCATGATCTTCTGGGGACCGCCGGGGTCGGGCAAGACGACCCTGGCCCGGATTATCGCCCGCGAGACATCTTCCCATTTTACGAGTTTTTCCGCGGTGTTGTCCGGGGTGAAGGAGATCCGGGCCGTCGTCGAGGAGGCCGTCGCCCAGCGGGATGAACACCGGAAGAAAACCATCCTCTTCGTGGACGAAATCCATCGCTTCAACAAGGCGCAACAGGACGCCTTTCTGCCCCATGTGGAAAGCGGCCTCATCACCCTCATCGGGGCCACCACGGAGAACCCCTCCTTCGAGGTCATCGCCCCGCTCCTTTCCCGCTCCCGGGTCATGGTCCTCAAGCCCTTCACCGAGGAAGAACTGGCGGTCATCATCCGCAATGCCCTCCTCGATAAGGAACGCGGGTTGGGAGAAGCGGAACTGGAGATCGAGCCGGCGGCCCTGGAAGTGATGGTCTGGTCCGCCGACGGCGACGCCCGGACCGCTTTGAACAACCTGGAGGCTGCGGTGTCGCTGATTGCGGATGCGGAAGGGGGGCAACGCCTCCTCACCCGGGAAATCGTCGCCCGGGCCCTGCAGAAAAAGGCGCTGCAATACGACAAGGGAGGCGAAGAACATTACAATCTCATCTCCGCCTTCCATAAAAGTCTCCGGGGGAGCGACCCGGATGCCGCCCTCTACTGGCTCGTCCGGATGCTTGACGCCGGGGAGGATCCGCTTTACATCGCCCGGCGCATGATCCGCTTCGCCTCGGAAGACGTGGGCAATGCGGACCCCCGGGCCCTGGCCCTGGCCATGGACGCCATGCAGGCCTTTCATTTTCTCGGGGCGCCGGAAGGGGAACTGGCCCTGGTCCAGGCGGCGGTCTATCTGGCCACGGCCCCGAAGAGCAACGCCCTGTATGTGGCTCACGGCCGGGTGCAGGAAACGATCCGCCGGACGGGGACCCTCCCCGTGCCCCTCCATATCCGCAACGCCCCGACCAAGCTGATGAAAGAGCTTGACTACGGAAAGGATTACCGGTACGCCCACGATTACCGCGATGCCTATGCGCCCCAGGATTATCTCCCCGAGAAACTGGCGCCGGCCCGTTTTTATGTGCCTACGGACCGGGGCTACGAAAAGACCATCGCGGAGCGCCTGGCCTACTGGCGCCGCCTGCGGGAAAAGATGTCGGAAAAACCCTCATGACATCCATCTGCCCCGGCAAGTTGACATCGGATGAGGTTTTCAGAGATTCAATCCCGATTCTTTCCCTTGCCTTTGCTGCCCTTTCCCTTGCCTTTGCCGCCGCCCTTGCCTTCGCCGGGTCCGTAGAGATCCTGTCCCTGCTTCAGGGCGTGAAATTCCGCTGAACCGGGTTTGATGCCCAGGCTTTTTGCCAGGGCGCCCCAGCCCTTTTTCTTTTCCGCCTTATACTTGGACAGGACGTACTCGGGGGGGTGATGGGACATCTCGCCCAGCCGTAGAACCATATAGGCGTCCGCTGGTTTGGATACATTGCCGATGACGGCATCGATGCGGGCATCGCCGATCTGAAAGCGCGTGGCCAGCTTCGCCCGGAAACCGGAGGGATCCGCCTGGGCCTGCACGTTGAAATCGCGGATCCAGTCGAAATCACCGGCGATGGCCAGGGGAGCCGCCAGCAGGGAAACCAAGACGACCGTAAGCACAATCCTCAGTGTTTTCATATGTTCTCCTTTCGAAACCAGGTAAAATCATCGTCCCTTCCAGAAAACTTGACCGAAACGCTCCCCGCGGAAGCGTCCTTTATGGACAGCAAAGGTCGTTGGCAACTTCAGTAGCATATATTTATCGCTCTGCCTATTCAATATTTAACGTTTTAGTCCTTTTTCCCCCTTCGCCCCGGAAAAAAAAGAAAAAAAATGGGGAGACTCGTCGTCTCCCCGTGTCCAGGAGGAATATGGGTTTTTACTGTCGGCTGATCATGCCCGTTTGTTCAACCGAGTAACTTTCTTTCTTACCCTCTTGCCAAGCATATCTTGTGCCAAAAATCGCCAAGGTTTTATGCTTATGTAAGATATTGATATCACTGAATTATATTTGGCAGGGGGGAAGGTTATTGCCGTGGGATGGCGGCAATGATTGTCGCCGCCAACGGGTATGTTCAGTTATTTATGAATAATAACGAATATATACGCTTGTAGAACATTTTATTCCACCGGCGACAAAAATGTCGGAACAAGATTTGTGATTGACTTTCCCTTTGAATTGCCTATGATGCAACAGCATTGCCAAAATGACAGAGCAAGCGAGACCATACAACTGTGACCCCTTCGGAAAAGATCGTCTGGCAGGACCGGACGGCCAAGGAAAGCAGGCCGTTTCTCCAGCCCATTGCCGTGGCCATTGTCTGCGTGGTGTTTCTCCTCCTCATTCTCATCATGGGGATCATGGATATGCGGCGTCTGGACAATACCCTGGTGGGCATCCTGGAGAACCGTGCCCAGGGGATTGTGGAGGTGGTGCAACGCTTGGCCCAGGAAAATCTCAACAACCTGGTCCAGGCCTCCCAGCGGGACGAAAAACGTTCCTTCGTCCCTGTGGAACAGGAGGCCTTTTCACCCCAGAAGCTCCTCATCAACGCCCTGGTGCAGTTGGGGCAGGAGGTTGATGTTCACTGGAAGAAGGAGCGCCTCAGCGGTTCCTACCTGCGCAAATACGCCGAGGAAAAGGGCATCTGGATGATTGCCGTCCTGAACCGCCAGGGGAAGCCCATCTTCCAGAGCCGGCCCCTGCCGGCGGGTCTCGTGGAGGACAATCCCGCCCCGAAGCTTTCTCTGGACCTGCTGAACCGTTTGGGTCAGGAGAAGAAGGTGGGGTTTATCGCCCTGCGGCGCAAGGATGGAAGCGGCACCGTCATCATCGCCCTCGATCCGGACGGCCTGCGCTTCTGGGGCACGAAGGTCTCGGTGGAAAAAGCCCTGCAGGAGCTGGGAGGAGGCCGGAGCCAGGGGTTGACTTATTTCATGATCACCGACACCCGGGACAAGGTCCTGGCCAGCGCCGGCGATTTACCGGAAAAGTGGCAAGCCGGGGAGATGCCGGTTTCCGAACTACTGGCCGGCAGCCGCGCTCTTGCCAGCCGGAAGGTGGTCTATCGGGATCGGCCCCTGCTCGATGTCGCCGTGCCGGTATATCTGAACAAACAGACGGCGGGCATTGCCCGGATGGGTCTGGAGCGGGAGGGCATGGAGCGGATCCTGGCGGAGAACAGAAAGAATATCGCCGTCTTCATGGGTCTCACCATGGTGATTGCCTTTCTGTCCATGTGGGTCCTGTATATGAATCAGAACCGCCATCTGGAGGGAATCGTCGCCATGGAACGCCGTCTCGAAAAGGCGGAGCGGCTCTCGGCCCTGGGCCAGCTTGCCGCCGGGGTCGCCCATGAGATCCGCAATCCCCTCAACGCCATCAGCATGGCCAGTCAGCGCCTCAAGCGGGATTTTGTCCCCGCCGATGCAGGCAAGGCGCGGGAGTTCCAGACCATCACCGGGGTGATCCGGGACGAGATCCGCCGCCTGAACGGTATCATCGAGGAATTTCTCACCTTTTCCCGGAGCCGGCGCCTCGACCTCCGGGAGTACCCCGTGACGGAGGTTCTCCAGAAGATCGTGAACCTCCTCCGGGAAGAGACCGCCGAAAAGGGAATAGTTATCGAGACCCGCTGGTCCGAACCTTCGCCGGTGATTCCCATGGATGTAGACAAGCTGCAGCAGGCGCTCCTGAACTTCATCAAGAATGCCGTGGAATCCATCGCCGGTGAGGGGCGGGTGACCCTGTCGGTGGGTCCGGAAAAGAAAGGCTGGATCAGAATTGCCATTGTGGACACCGGTTGCGGGATGACGGCGGAGGAAATCGAACGCATCTTCAGTCCCGAATATACAACCAAGGAAAAGGGGCTGGGATTGGGGCTTCCCCTGTCCCATGAGATCATCCGGGGGCACGGCGGGGAAATCCGGGTCACGAGCCGGAAGGACATGGGCACGACGTTCGAGATCATCCTGCCCGTGGAAAGGCCGGGAACCAGAACATCATAAGCGACGGTGACGCCGGCGGCGCTTTGTCAGGGTAATATATGCAGACAACATACTCGGAAGGGGAAAAATGAAGGCACTGAACATCCTGATCGTGGAGGACGGACAATCGCAACGGGAGATGCTCAGGGATTTTCTCATCCAGGAGGGCCATGTCGTCAAGGAGGCGGAGAACGGCGAAAAGGGGGTGGCCATGGTCCGGAGCGGTCACTTCGACCTCCTGCTGCTGGACTACAAGATGCCGGGCATGGACGGCATGCAGGTTCTCCAGACGGTGAAGGAGATAAACCAGGAGATCGACGTCGTGATCATCACCGCCTACGGAACCATCGAAACCGCCGTGGATGCCATGAAGGCCGGGGCGATCGACTACATCACCAAACCCATTGAATTCGACGAGCTGCTCCTCCTGGTGGAGCGGGTGGCGGAACGGCGGACACTGCTCAAGGAGAACGAGATCCTCCGCAAGGAACTCCGGGAGAAGGGGGTGACCACGGATGCCATCGTCTACCGGAATCCTAAAATGGAGGCCCTGATCAACATGGCGGGACGGGTGGCCGCCAGCCGGGCGACCATCCTCATCCAGGGGGAAAGCGGGACGGGGAAGGAACTGTTCGCCCGGTTGATTCACCACCTGAGTCCCCGGGGCGACCGGGCGATGCTGGCGGTGAACTGCGGCGCCCTCCATGAGAATCTTCTGGAGAGCGAACTTTTCGGCCATGAAAAGGGTGCCTTCACCGGCGCCGCCACCCGGCGGATCGGGCGGTTCGAAGAGGCGGACGGCAGTACCCTCTTTTTAGACGAAATCGGGGAGCTTTCCCAAGCGGTACAGGTTAAGTTGTTGAGATTCCTTCAGGAAAGGGAATTCCAGCGCCTGGGGGGGAATCAGACCCTCCGGGCGGACGTACGGATCATCAGCGCCACCAACCGGAATCTGGACGATCTGGTGAAGACCGGGAAGTTCCGGGAGGACCTCTACTACCGTCTCAAGGTGGTGACCATCGACATCCCGCCGCTGCGGGAACGTAAGGAGGATATCCCGCCGCTGATCGACCATTTCCTGCAGAAATACGCCCGGGAAAACGGTAAGGTCATCAAGGGCGTCAGCAGCGAGGCCCGGGACCTCCTGATCAAATACGATTATCCGGGCAATGTGCGGGAACTGGAGAACATCCTGGAACGGGCCGTGGTCATAAGCAGGGACGAGGTGCTATCGGTGGAAGACCTGCCCTTTCTCGAGGAATCCTTCGCCGCACCGGACGACGGCAGGAAGGCCGAGGGACTCCTCCGGGGCGCCATGGAGGAGATGGAGCGCAAGATGATCGTCGAGGCCATGGAAAAGGCGGGGGATCACCAGACCAAGGCGGCGGAGATCCTGGGCATCAGCGAGCGGATGCTCCGTTACAAGCTCAAGAAATACGGCCTGAAAAGCCACTAACCCCCACCTCCTATTCAGCGCGGACCAGATCTCGTCGTGGTATCCCGAGAAGCGTCACTCCCTGTTCACCGATTATTTCCTCAAGGGTCTCCAGGGTGGGGCGGACGCATCGGGGGACGGCCGGATCACGCTCGGGGAGATGCGGGCCTGCCTTGGCGACAAGGTCCCCTGCATGGCCCGGCGGGTGAGCGGCGTCGAGCAGCACCCCGTCGTCACCGGTGGCACCGAGGATGTCCTGGTGACGGTGAGGAAGTAGGGGAAGGGTTGATGGTGATGAAAAGACAGGCGGTTTTATGGATGGTGGTGATCCTGGTTTTGGCCCTAGCCGGGGCGGCGCCGGAGGTTCAGGCCAGGCCAGGACCCCGGTGAAGAAGGCGAAAAGGCGAAGAAAATGGAAACAGGCTAGCGCCTGTCCGGCGGGCCTTTGGGGACAAAAGGGTACGGCGCTCATTTTTTACGAGCATGAGGGCGGATGAGTGAGCGCAAGCGGTAATGCCGGATTTTGGAGATGATCGGCGGGCGGCATGGGTGATTTATGCCGGGCGCTGCTTATTATTGACATTAATAAACAAAAAGATTAATTTAGAGCCGTGATTCAATCTTTCCGTTGTCATGAAACAGAGAAGATTTTTAACCGGGAATTTTCACGCAAATTTTCGATGGATATTCAAGCGAGGGCGTTCATGAAATTGAACGCTCTGGATGCGGCGATTGACATCAAGGATATGATGCTTCCGCTGAAGATAGCATTTAGTGTAGTATTGTCGGGTAGGAGGCGCCGGGATGGGCATGCATATCAGCAGTGTATTTTATCGTAAACTCGACCGTTTGGAGCCGGATCTGAAGGAGGTATTGCTTTCTCTGCTGGAGGAATGGGAGCGATACCGGGAGGATACGGTCACGAAGGTGGAGTTCGGAGAGCTTCGGGACATTGTCCGGGACCTGGCGGCGGCGCAGCAGCGGACGGCGTCCCGGGTTGAGGAGCTGGCGGCGGCGCAGCAGCGGACCGAAGCCCGGGTTGAGGAGCTGGCGGTGGCGCAGCAGCGGACCGAAGCCCGGGTTGAGGAGCTGGCGGTGGCGCAGCAGCGGACCGAAGCCCGGGTTGAGGAGCTGGCGGCGGCGCAACAGCGGACGGAAAACAGGGTTGAGGAGCTGGCGGCGGCGCAACAGCGGACCGAAGCCCGGGTTGAGGAGCTGGCGGCGGCGCAACAGCGGACGGAAAAGGAGCTCCACGCACTGGTCCGTGAGCACCGGGAGACGCGCCGTCAATTGGGCGGCCTGTCCCAGAGTGTCGGTTATCTGCTGGAGGATCGGATCATTCCCCAGGTCGGTGCCTATGCCCGGAGACAATTCGGGATCGAGGTATCTCTGGTGGATCGCCGCAACCTGATTTACGAAAACGGCGAGTACGACGAGTTGAACATCTACGCCGAGGGGATGAAGGAGGGCCGGCCGGTGTTTTTGATCGGGGAGTGTAAAGCCCAGCCGGGGAAGCGCGACCTGGACCGTTTTGCCAAGCTTATCGCCCGGGTGCGCCGCCGTTTGTCCGGAGAGGTGCAGGCCCTGATGGTGGGCTATCAGATCGCCCCGGCGGTGGAGGACTATGCCCGGACCAGGCATCCCGAGATCACCATTGCCAATTCCGTGCAATTCATGGTCATGGGATGAAGGGGGGAAAGATAAGGATCGTCAGGGGCGGCTGAAGAAAAGGGAGAAAAGGACAGCCGGATGAAAAGTGGAGCTGGAGGCCCAACCCCTCCCCGGTCACGAACGGGACGCCGGGGCCTACTTCATTGCCGCTTTCCCGTCCGAGATGTCCGTGGATATCCGCGCCCGCTTCGCCGCCGGGAAAGCCCTGCCCCTGAGCGAATTCTTCCGCCGTTACGTCGGGATCGCCGTTCGGAGCGAGGAGACGGTCCTCCCTTACGAGGTTACGGCGAAAAGTGGGGAGAGCCGCTGAACGCAGTCCGGAACGGCAATTTCATATCATACCTTTGCACCCGTTTTTAAACGACGGGGAATCATATCCCCGGTAATCGGCCTGTTTCAGGGAAGTCAATGCAGGCGGCGCAGGAACTGCCTGCGCGTTTACCAAATCAGGTCGATTATTCTCGCTAAATGTTCAAGATGGCCCGCGCTTCGGCGGGAGAGGCGATCTCCCGGCCGTACTCCCGGCAGATCCGGACGACCCGTTCCACCAGTTCGGCGTTGGTCTTGGCCAGGACGCCCCGGCGCAGATAGATGTTGTCCTCCATGCCGACGCGGATGTGACCCCCCATGATGAGGGCCATCATCGCCATGGGAAGATGGCCGGCGCCGATACCGATGTTGGACCAGGTGGCGGCGGGGGGCAGGTGGTCGTGGAGGTGGAGAAAGGCCTTGGGGGTCGCCGGGGCGCCCCAGGGGGTGCCGAGGACGAACTGGAAGTGAAGGGGATCGGTGAGCTTGCCCTCCCGGCGCATCCGCAGGGTGGTGATCATCATCCCCAGGTCGAAGATCTCGATCTCCGGTTTTACGCCTGCCTCCCGCATCATCACGGCGGCCTGATCGAGGAACTCCGGGGTGTTGATGAAGGCGTGGCCGCCCAGATTGATGGAACCGGCATCGAAGGAGGCCAGCTCCGGCTTCAGGGCCAGGGGGGCGAGGCGCTCCCCGATGGGCAGGTTCCGGCCGGGGATGCCGCTGGTGGTCAGGCTGAGGATCAGATCGGTCCGCTCCCGGAGAGGTTCCACGACCCGGCGGAATAGTTCCACATCCTGGCTGCCCAGACCCGTTTCCGGATCCCGGACGTGGAGATGGACCACCGCCGCCCCGGCCCGCCAGGCCTCGGAGGCGGATTGGGCGATCTCTTCGGGGGTGATGGGGATGTAGGGCGCCACGTCCCGCATCATCCGGCTGCCGGTGATCGCGGCGGTGATGATTACCTTATCCATGTTCCGGAATTGTTTTCCCTTGCCGCTCCGTTCGCAAAGATTCATCGGCCGGTGTTGGCCGTCCCGGGAAGGTATGCCGCCGCTGCTCCTTCCCGCCCTTTTTATACACAGCCTCGCAATTAATTGCGCATGAATATGATGTCGCCGCCGCTGAAGAACCTTCAACATGCGCATTTATTGATGTCGTTGTGTATATAATGGAGAACGACGCCTTTCACAACCACTTTTTACGTTTGAAATACAGGGCCATGCCGAGGGCGACGGCGATCATGACCCCCCAGACGGTAAAATACCCCCAGTGCCATTCCAGCTCCGGCATGTAACGGAAGTTCATCCCGTAAACCCCGGCCAGGAAGGTCAGGGGCATGAAGATCGTGGCGATGATGGTCAGGACCTTCATCACTTCGTTGAGGCGGTTGCTCGCCGACGAGAGATAGATGTCCAGCATCCCCGCCAGGGAATCCCGCATGGTTTCGATGGTGTCGATGATCTGGATGGTGTGGTCGTAAACGTCCTTCAGATAGGGGTCCGTGGCGGTGTCCATGAGGGGCGAGGCGAGGCGCTGCAGGGCGCTGACCGCTTCCCGCAGGGGCCAGACGGATTTTCGCAGGTAAAGCATCTCCCTTTTGAGGTGCTGGATGGCGGCCAGGCTGTCCCCGCCGGGCCGGGTGACGAGCCGGCCCTCCAGGTCCTCGATCTCCTCGCCGAACCTCTCCAGGACGAGGAAATACTGGTCCACGATGGTATCGATGATGGCGTAGGCCAGATAATCGGCGCCGGCCCCGGCGATCCTTCCCCGGCCCTGGCGGATCCGCTCCCGGATCGGCGCCAGCAGCGCGCTTTCCTTCTCCGCGAAAGAAATCAGGAAATTCCCGCCGAAGACAATGCTGATCTGCTCCGGCACCAGTTCCCCCGCCGGTCCGTCGGTGCGGGAAAAGGATTTCAGGACGACATAGATATAACTGCCGAAATCCTCCGTCTTGGGACGCTGGTCGGTGAACAGGATGTCCTCCTGGGTCAGCGGGTGGAGGCGATAGCGGGTCCCCAGTTTTTCCATGAGCGCCACGTCGTGCAACCCCTCCACGTGGAGCCAGGAAACCTCCTTTCCCTCCCGGGTTCCGGCTGTGTGCGGCCCGGCCGGCGGGACGGTCAGCCTGTCTATGCCGGTCAGGATTTCTTCCCTGATTTCCTGGGCGCCGTAACTCATCAGGGTGAGGCGCGGTGCCTCGGTATGCCGCTCCCCGACGTGGATCAGGGATCCGGGGGGGAGGCCGGCTTTGGCTGTTCGGGTGCGGTGGCGTTTATGCATCGTTGCTCAGGAAAATAGCGGCAAAATGGGGACGGTCCCCTTCCGCCCCTTTATATGAAACCCACATGACGGCGTGCCGTCACAAAGCAGGATGAAAATTGCGGACGCGCTCCGCAGTGTCCGCAGCGGCTCCTTTAATGATAAACCGTTGTAGATCAATAACATATGCACGCATTTGCGAGTGAAAATGTCTACAAATGTACGATTATTTTCGTGCTTGGTTGTACTCACGCCGGGCATGGGTGTTGCTATGAAAATACATCAGGGTGATCTCCCTTAAACCATTTTCATCATTCGTAGGTGTGGGAGAACCATGACAGTTCATGAGAGGATATTTCTCAACGCCGCCACGAAGGCCTCCATCGCCTCCATCCCCGCCAGGGTGACCCGGATATGATTGGGGAAGCGAAAGCCCGTCATCGGCCTGATCATCACCCCTTGCCGCATCAGCTTCTTGTAGGCCAAGGTGTCGCTGCCGGGGAGTTTTACGATCAGGAAATTGCCTTCCCCCGTGATGACGGGCAGGCCGAGTTTCGCCATCTCCCCGCCCACGAACTCCCTGGCCGTCCGCACCAATTCCCGGGTCCGACCGATATGGCCCGTATCGTCACGCAGGCAGGCTCGGGCCGCCTCCTGGGCGATGCCGTTGACGGAATAGACGACACAGGTCCGGCGGATCATGTCCACGACCTCCCGGCTCCCCGCGAGGTAGCCGATCCGCAACCCCGCCAGACCGTACATCTTGGAGAAGGTTCGGAAAACGACCACGTTGGGATAGGGACCGATCAATGTCATCCCGTCCGGGAAATCGGCTTTGTCCACGAACTCGAAGTAGGCCTCGTCGATTACGACCATCTGCCGGCCGTCCACAAGGTCGAGGAACCGCAAGAGCCTCTCCCGGGGCCAATAGGTTCCGGTAGGGTTGTTGGGATTGCAGACGAACAGGATCTTCGTCCGGCCGTCCCGGGCCGCCAGCATCCCCTCGTCGTCGAAGACGTGATCTTTAAGGGGGACGAGACGGGCCTCGATACCGGAGAAGGTCGCCACCCATTCGTAGACGGCGAAGGTCTTGTCCGCCGTGACGATATTGTCCCCCTGCTCGCAGAAGGCCTTGATAACGAAGGCGATCACCTCGTTGGCCCCGTTGCCCACGAGGACCTGGTCAGGATCGATACCTTGTCTGGCGGCGATCTCGTGGCGCAGGTAGTAGGAGTCGCCGCTCGGATAGAGGGCGCCTGCGGGCGGCGGGAAGCGCCGGATCACCTCCTGGGCGGCGGGCGGCGGTCCCAGGGGATTCTCGTTGTTATTGAGGCGAAAGAGCCGCGGGCAGCCGTAGAGCTTCCTGAGCTCCGGGTCGGGCTTGCTCGGTATGTAGGGCTCGAATTCCCGGACATAGGCCGGGATCAGACGATCAAGATCAGGGGGCGGCATGGTACTGGAAGACGATCATGTCGGACCGGCCGGCGCCGGGCAGGACGATCCCGGGCCGGAAACCCCTGACGGTGATGAGGGGGATCAACTCGGCGTGCCAGGGGATGCCCAAATCCAGGGTGAAAAAGATGTTGCGGAAATTTTCCTGGCGGAGAAACATTATATGCCGCTTCAAATTGTCCTCGAAATCCCCTCCGGGGAGGAGGGGACGGAGCATGACCTCTCCCCGCCCGCGGGCGACGTCCGCCGCGAAGAGGGAGAAGCCCGGGCGGGTTTCCCGGACGTCGCGCACGTGCCTGATGTTCCGGGCCAGATAGAGCCGGGCGTAGGTTTCTTCAAGATATGCCCTCAAGTCCCTATGGATCCAGACCTCACCGCCGGCGTCCTCGTGGAGATGCCGGTAGCGGTGGGGGATCGTGACGGCCGTCGTGTCCTCCCCGTAATAGGTGAGTTGACCGATGGTTTCGAAGTCGTTTTGCAGACCCGGCGGCAGTACCGAGAGGGTGATGATCCCCAGGGCCTTGCCGCGGGCCACCCGGCCGATACAGGCCTCCAGGAGCGCCTCTCCGGCCGCCCCCTCCCGGTTTCGGGGAAACAGATAGGGACCGTGGCACGCGACGATCTTCTCCGTCCGGTAGTGAAAGAGGAGACCCCCCACCACGGCGCTCCGGGGGGTCACGGCGATGAGACAGTGATAATCGCCGCCGGCCACCATGTCCACGACTTTACCCGGAAAATCCAGGCAGGCGGGGCGCTCCGCTTCTCGGTAGTGAGCCGCCGCCAGAACCGCAAAGTCCTTGATCCGCTCCGCGTCGGGAGTGATGACGGCGATTTCCCCCCCCTCTTCCGGGCGGGGGGGCGGTTCTTCTATGCGGGGGTAAGACTTCTCCTTGACGACGGTCAGCTTGAACCGGTCGTTCTGCTCTACGGTCAGGTTGAGGCGGTCCACGGAACGGGAGGCGATCAGGAGACCCATTTCGGAGAGATCGACGTCCTCCTCGAGGTTCGGGGGGGCGGCCGGGGCGATGTTGAGCCCCCGCAGGTTCATGGGCCCGGCGGGAAACCGGAACGTGGCCTCGGTAAAGTAGACGCCGTCGCTACACTCGACAAGCAACTCACCCCCCGGACAGGCGGAGGTGGCCAGATACATGAAGATCTCTTCCGTCGCGAGCTCCAGGCTCTTGACGTCCCCTTCCGCCAGACCGAAGACGCCCGCCGTCCTTTCCACGAACTGCATGACCAGGCCCACATATTCGGGGTGGGCCGGGAGACGAAGGCTCAAGCGTCGTTTGTCTTTTTCGCTCATATCCCTGTACTTGTATCCCGGGACGCATCCAGAGGTTCCCGGTCATTTCCTGCCGGGGGGCCGCCCGTGTCCCGTGCCGATAATACACCAACCTTCCTTTCGGCCGCGGCACCATTCTCCCGGCCGGGGTTGTCTCCGGCGGGGCTCAATGCAGTTCCGCGGCGACCTCACCGACGGTCGCGTCGAGAATGGCCGTGAGCCTGTCGATTTCCCCCTCCGTAATGATGAAGGGCGGGGCGATGAGGACATGGTCGCCGTTGACGCCGTCGGCGCCGCCGCCGCCGGGATAGACGATCAGACCCTTGGCGAAGGCCAGGTTGCTCACCAGGGTGTTCACTTTCTGCGCCGGCGGGAAGGGTTCCTTCGTCTCTCGGTTCCGGACGAACTCCACCCCGGCGAAGAGGCCGAGACCACGGACGTCGCCGACGATGTCATGGCGGTAGAGACCCCGGAGTCTTTCCAGCAGGTAGGCCCCCAGGTCAGCCGACCGGCGCACGAGATCATGCTTTTCGATGTACTCCAGGACGGCCAGGGCGGTGGCGCAGGCCAGGGGGTTCTGGCTGTAGGTGTGGCCGTGGACGAAGTTGCCGTTGCCTTCCTTGATGGCCCGGTGGACCGCTTCGGTGGTGATGACGCCAAAGACCGGGTAATAACCCGCCCCGAGCCCCTTGGCACAGACAATCATGTCGGGCTTGACACCCCAGTGATCCACGGCGAAGTTCCGTCCCGTCCGGCCGATGCCCGTCATCACCTCGTCAACGATCAGCAGGACGTCGTACCGGTCGCAGATCTCCCGGATCCGCTGAAAATAGCCGTCTTTCGGCACCAGGGCCCCGGCGGTGGCCCCCACCACCGGCTCGGCCAGGAAGGCGGAGACGGAGTCGGGACCCTCGTACAGGATCGTCTTTTCCAGGTCGTCGGCGCATTCCAGGGCGCAGCTCTCCGGCTTCCGCCCGCAGGGGCACCGGTAACAGTAGGCGGGGACGATGTGGGGGGTGTGCTGGATCAGGGGCTGATAGTACCGCCGTCGTCCCGTATGACCGCTCAGGGCCAGGGCCCCCAGGGTGTTGCCGTGGTAGCTCGTCCACCGGGAGATGACCTTGAATTTCATCGGCTTGCCCCGGTCCACCTGGTACTGCCGGGCCATTTTTACCGCCGTCTCCACCGCCTCGGAGCCGCCGGAGAGGAAATAGACCCGGGACATGTTGTCCGGGGCCATGGCGACCAGCCGGGCGGCCAGCTCCACCGCGGCGGGGGAGGTGAACTGGGAGCCGTGGGCGAAGGCCACGTTCCCCAACTGGGCCAGCATGGCTGTCTCGATCTCCCGGAGGCCGTGCCCCAGGGCGGCGACCACCGCCCCGCCGGAGCCGTCGATGTAGGCCTTACCTTCCGTATCGTAGAGATAGATCCCCTCGCCGCGCCGGACCGCCGGATAAAAACGGTTCAGATTGCGGTAAAAGACATGGTCTTCGTTAGGTTTTTTGTTCATGACGATCCGCCGGCTCCAATTTGGTCGTTTTCCTGACCGCCGCCCGGTTGGTTTCCCCCGTATCGGGAGGCGGCCGTTTCCCATGCCTTCCGGTTCCTGAGGCAAAAGACCCCTGCCGCCGCCCCGGCGGGAACGTACCTATTTTGCAAAGCGAGTTCTCAGATTGGACAAGCCCTTGAAATGCTTGCGTTCCTCATCGATGACATCCTCGATGACGCCGTGTTCCCGGGCCGGGACCAGCTTCTTGATCTCGTGATAGAAGAGGATGGAGTCCAGCTCCCGCTGGATGGCGAAGTCGATGGCCGCCAGGGTGTCTTTCACCTTGGCCAGTTCCGCTTCCATCAGCTCCTTCTTGAAGATGATCTTGTTGTCCACGAAATCATGGAGATAGGCGTCGTATTCGCCGCTGTAGGTCTCCGGGGGATTTTCCTTCTCCATGGCGGCGAAGATCCTGCCGAAGGTTTTTTGGTGTTGCTTTTCCGCCTCCGCCAGATTGGCGAAGATCTTTTTCGCTTCCTCATCCCTGGCCAGCTGCATGGCGTAGCGGTAAAAGTTCTCCCCGTTTTCTTCGATCCGCACAGCGATTTCCAAAATGTCGCTGCCTCTGAAAGCGCTCATCTGTTACCTCCCTAAATACATGAATTTATTTCTAAACGATGATGTTTAGCTCTGTACGGGCTATACATAAACAGTCTCCCAATCACCTATAATGGAAAACACGTCCTTTCACAACCACTTTTTTCCCCATGCAAGTTGTGTCTCAACTGTTGGAATTCCAAGGATTACATCTCTCATGAACATCCCTTTCCTGCCCGTGGCGGAGATTCATGTCGGTGCGGAGCGCCCGAACAGGCCGAATGCGGCCGTTTTGGCGCGGCGCCGGTACCCCGCCTTTTGCCTGCGGGAAGCCGGGCGGGTCATGTCTTTCGGGAGGGGGGCGAAGGAAATGCCCGCCCCGGAATCGGAGCTTTACAAACCTTACCGAATATAATACCAGAATCTGGTTATCTCGGCCCTGCCCGGCCGGCATGAGGGCGGGTTTGCGGCACGGGCGGCTTCCGGGTGGGAAGATCGTGTGGGTAAGGTGCGTTATTTTATTTTGATCACCCTGATTATGGGGCTGGGCGCCTCGATAGTCTACGGCGCCGAGGTGGAGTTGACCGTCCAGGGTCTGGAAGGCGACGAGTTGCAGAATGTCCGGGCAGCCCTAGCCGTGCCGCCGGGTCTCGTCAAGAAGGGCCGGATCGACGAGGTCTGGCTGGATCATTTTCTCGGGCAGGTTCCCCGCAGGGTCGGCGAGGCCCTGGAACCGTTGGGCTATTATACGGGAACCGCGACCGTCTCCCGGGAAACGACGCCGGAGGGCAACGTGCGATTGCTGGTGGCGGTTGTGAAAGGGGAGCCGGTGCTGGTGCGAAACGTAACCGTCCGTATCGAAGGACCGGGAATGGCGGAAGAGGAAGTGGGGCAGGCAGTGAAGTCATTTCCCCTTGCCCAAGGGGCGGTCCTCCGTCACGACGTTTATGAAGAGGCTAAACGGCGTCTCCATGACGCGGCCGTCCGCCGGGGCTATCTGGACGGCGGTTTCCTGGTCCAGGAGGTGCGGGTGGACCTGGCGGCACGGGCCGCCGACATAGAAATTCGTTATGCCACGGGACCCCGCTACTATTTCGGGGCGATCCGTTTCTCCGGCGCCCCCCTGTATCCCCGGCCTTTTCTCGAGCGCTATCTGGCCTTCCGGGAAGGGGAGGTGTTCGCTTACGAAAAGATCGCCCAGACCCAGCGTAATCTCACCCTCGCCGATCGTTTCGCCGATGTCCGGATCGAGACGGATAAGGAGCAGGCCCGGGATAACCGGGTCCCCGTGGAGATAAAACTTACGCCCGGTCCGGAAAAACAGCTGAAGATCGGCGTCGGCTACGGCACCGACACGGGACCGCGGGCCTCCCTCGCTTACCGGGACAAGAATATCATCGACGCGGGCCATTACTGGGAGGGCGCCGTCAATGTCAGTAAGGTTTTGCAAGGATTGGCACTGGGTTACACGATACCGGGACGGGATATCCGAACCTTTTCCTCCCTAGGCGTCAATCTTAAACGGGATAACCCCGATACCTACGATACCAGGGAGTTTTCGATGGAACTCCAGCATGTCCGGCCCTATATCTTCGATAAGTCCGGGGCGGTCTTCCTCCAGTTACTGCGGGAAGACTCCACCGCCGGCGACACCCAGACGAACACCTTTTCCCTCATGCCGGGATTTCGTATCTTCGACCGCTGGTTCGATGACCCGACGAGGCCCGGAAAGGGTTACGCTTATCTGGCGGAAATCCGGGGTGCCCACCAGAGCCTGGGTTCCTATACGGGTTTTCTCCAGGGAACCTTCACCGCCAACGCCATCTACGCTCTGGGCGGCGGTTTCTCCCTGCTCAGCAGGGTCAAGATCGGCGCGACGGCTCAGAACGAGGACTCCCGGTCCCTTCCCATCGCGATTCGTTACTTCGCCGGCGGTGACAACAGCGTCCGGGGCTATGCCTATCAATCCCTGGGGGCCAGGGACGACCGGGGTGAGGTTGTCGGCGGACGCCACACCCTCACCGGCAGCGTTGAAATGGAAAAGTCCCTGGGCAAGGACTGGGCCGTCGCCGCCTTTTATGACTGGGGCAACGCCTTCAACAGTTTCCGGGAAATGGACCTTGCCCAGGGAGCGGGGCTCGGTATTCGTTACTATACCGCTGTCGGGCCCATCAAGTTGGATCTGGCGCGGCAGATCGGAACACCGGAGCCGGTCTTCCGCCTCCATCTCGGTTTCGGCTTCACCCTATGAGGAAAAAAAGGGTTTTCGCCCTCGGTCTGGCGATCACGATCATCCTCGCGGCGGCGGTCCTGACGGCCTCACTCTTCTATAGCGAGAGCGGTTCCCGCTTTTTGGTCGTCCGCCTGCTGGAGATGGTGCCGGCCCGCATCGACGCCGGCCGCATCTCGGGAACCCTGGGCCGGGGGCTGTCGATCGAGGATCCGGCGATCGCGGGGACAGGGAAAAGGTTGTCGATGCGCAGGGTGACGATCCAATGCCGGCCCTGGGATCTCTGGGGGGGGAGGATCGCCCTGGAAAAGCTCATGGTGGAAGGTCTGGAGCTTTATGACCAACGGCCCGATGATCCTGTCGATCTCACCTGGCCTCGCCTGCCCGGCGTCCTTTCCTGGTTTCGCGGCGGCATCGCCGCCCTGGAAATCCGCGACATCGTCTGGCGCCGTCCAGACCGGGACATCACCGTCCGCCGGCTGCAGTCGTCCCTTGATTATTCATATGGACTGGTGCGCCTCCCCGGGCTTTTGATCACAACCCCGGCGGGAAAGGTGACCGGCGTTCTCCAGTTTCATCTGACCATTCCTTTTTTGGCCGCCGAGCTGAAGATCACCCCGGAAGGTTCGCTCCTGCCGGCGACGACCCTGCGCACGGACCTGCGCGCCCCCGCCGGCTCCCTTCATCTTCAGGGGGTATTCGAGATCCTGACGGCCGCCGCCGCTGACCGGGAGCGCTTCTTCCTGAAAGGGCGGGTTGCCACCACCGCCCATATCCTTTCCTTGTCCGCCCTCTCCGTTACGGAGAAAGGGCGTGCCGGTTCCCTGACCGGCGAGGGAAGGATCGATCTTTCCCCTTCCCGACCCCGTTTTGACGCGGCGGTAAAGATCGCCGATCTCGATCTTTCCCCGGAGGTTGGGCAGAAGTTAATTCTCCACGGCGACATCGACATCCATGGCGACTGGTCATCGTACCGGGGCCGTTTCCATCTGCGGCCCCGTCTTGCCGCCGGGCCGTCCCTGACGGCCGCGGGTGATTTTTCCGGGGACAAGCGCGGGCTCGGTATCGACGGACTGCACCTGGCCGTGGGGAAGGGGGTGGTCCGGGGACGGGCGACAGTGGCCTGGGACAAGGAATGGAACACCTCCTGGATGTTGCAGGCCCGGAATATCGATCCATCGCCGGCGGTACGGGCGGCCCGGGGGGTCATCAACGCCGATCTCGACGGCTCCTGGCGGCGATCCCCCGGCGGGGTGACGGCCGGGAGGGTGACCGGCCGGTTCCTCAACAGCCGGCTGGCGGGACGTCAGTTGACGGGGAAGATCGGGCTGCGCTGGGAGGGGGAAGCATTCTTGCTCGATAACCTGGAGGTGCGGGGGGACGGCTTTCAGGTTCAGGCCCGGGGTGACCTCCGCGACCGGATCGATTACGACGTCCGGAGCGGGGATCTGTCGCGCCTGCTGCCTTTGGCCGGTGGCGGCATCCGGGGACAGGGCTGGGTGCGTTATCGTCACCGCCTCCTCTCCGGGATCCTCACGGCGGCGGGTAAATCGCTTGCCTGGAAAGGATACCGGGCGTCTTCCCTGACGGCGTCGCTGGCACTGGGGGAGGGGCCGGCCGGGGAACTCCGGTCCCGGATAGCGGTTAACGGCCTGCAGCACGACGGCGGCCGGCCCCTCCAGGCGGACCTGACGGTGACGGGAACGAAAAAGACGCAGGAGCTGCGCTTGCAGTTTTTGGCCCCGGAAGGTAAGGCGGTCCTGGCGGCCGCCGGCGTTTATGACCAGGGGGTCTGGACGGGGTCCATCCACGAAGCGGCGCTGGAGAGTGGGCAACACGGCGCCCTGCGGTTGCTCCGCCCGGCGGCCCTCGTCCTCTCCCGGGGAAGCCTGAAGCTGGCACCGCTGATCATGGCCGGCCCGCAGGGGGAACAGGTGGAATTGTCGGCCCTGTGGGGTGACAAAAAGCAGCCGGGACAGGTGACGGTGACCTGGCGGGAACTGCAACTGGAACGTTTGCCCCGGCCGGTGACGGACCTCACCCTTACCGGCAGGACGACCGGGCGGTTGCAGGTGGAGCGGCATCCGGGCCGGGACGGGTTCGGGACTGCGGCGACGGTGCGTCTCCACGGCGGCATCGGCCGGGGGGAAAGCCGCCTCGATGTCCGGGAAGGAGAATTCCGGCTTCGCTGGCAGGAGAAGGGAATGGAGGCGAACGGCCGTTTCGATCTGGGGTCCCTGGGCAAGGTGGATGCCCGATTTTCGTCATTGTCCCGGCCTTCCCTGTCCCTGCCCGATTCCGGAACCTGTGAGGCGAGTCTAACCGATCTGGATCTCCGGCTCATCAACCCTTTGCTGCCCGTTTCTCTTCGTACCGAGGGGACCCTCTCCGGACGTCTGGAGGGGAAACTGCTTCCGGGGCGGCGCTGGGACATAACGGGACGGGCGGCGATCGCGGGGGGGCTGTGGAAGTTGACGGGCAGGAAAGGGACGCTGCGGTTCTCTCAGGAGCGATTGACCCTCGCCTGGACCTGGCGGGAAGAGGCCCTGCGGGGAGACCTGGAGGGTGAACTCACCGATCACGGTCAACTGCGGCTCGGTTTCGTCCTGCCGGTCCGGGCCCAGTATCCGGTGAAAATAAACCCCCTCGGTGCCGTCCAGGGGTTCGTAAAAGGGGAGATAAGGGAGAAAGGCATCCTGGGAGCCGTTTTCCCGGGCACCGTCCGGGAGAGCCACGGCCGCCTGGCCGTCGATATTACCGCCGCCGGAACCTGGCAAAACCCCCGTTATGAAGGCCTCCTGCGGCTTTCCCGGGCGGGGGGTTATGTTACGGCGACGGGAATCCGCCTGGAGGGGGTGGAGGCGGCGGCAAGGGTTTACCCGGAACGGATCGATATCGAGGATTTTTCCGCCCGTTCCGGTCCGGGGGTCCTGAAAGGGCGGGCGACGATAAGCTATGGCGGCGGGAAGATCCAGGACATCAGGGGCAGCCTGGAGGGGGAACGTTTTCAGGCGGCCTATCTGCCGGAGCTGGAAATCCTGGTCAGCCCCCGGCTCACCTTTTCCGGGACCCCCCGGCACCTGTCGGTGCGGGGTGCTGTCCATGTCCCGGAAGGCCGCTATACCGAGTCCCGGCAACCGGATATAGTCCGGGCCAGCAAGGATGTCCGGATCGTAAACGGGAAGGCAAAAGGAAGCCCCGCCGCCCCTTTCCCCCTGGATGTGGAGCTGACGGTCACCCTGGGAGAACGGGTGGATATAAAAACCCGGGACATCGAGGGAAGATTCTCCGGGGAGATGACCGCGACCGGAAAGAACCTGGCGGACCTGCAAACCCGGGGGGCGATCCACATCCACCAGGGGTATCTTTTTGCGGCCAATACGAAACTGCCCCTGGAAAGGGGACATATCTATTTCAAGGACAAGCCCTTTTCCCTGGCCGGTCTGGATCTCCTGGCGGTCAAGGAGGTGGGGGACGTCCGGGCGGGTTTTCTGGTAACGGGAACGATCCATTCTCCGGTCGTTACCCTCTACTCCGTGCCTTCCCTCCCCGATCAGGATGTCCTGGCCTATATCGTCTTCGGGACGAGTTACACGGGGGACAGGATCCAGGCCGCGACCCTGTTGAAATCGGCGGGGATGTTTCTGGCCCAGGGGAAATCGGGAGGCCTGGAAGACAGCCTGCGCAAAAGCGCCGGTCTGGAAGTCGGCGGGGTGATCTCCCCGACCCGGGGCCGGCCGGGAAGGACGGACATGACCACTTCTCTGTCCACCATGGGGCAATACTTGTCGCCCCAGCTATACGTGGGTCTGGCCCGGGCCCTGTTCAGCGACGACATCCTCTACGTGATGAAATATTCCTTTTCCCGCCGGTGGGAGGTGGAGACGAAGGCGGGTCGCCAGAGCAGCATCGACGTTTTTTACAAGCTCGAATTCGATTGAATCCGGCGGGGCCCCGATGACTTGACGGGATGACGGCATTTTCCTGCCGGGTGGTTTTCCCGGGGCAGGAGCGCTTTTCGCGGTGTCGTCATCGAGGGGGCGGCGACGAAATCACCTTTTCGGAGTCCGCGGGACGGCTTTTTTCCCGATCTTGACCGTTACCTTCGCTGCCGGTGGTTTGTGGCCGGGAAATTTTATATTCGGGGGGTAGCGCAGCGATACGTCGAAACCGGTCTGGAGGGGCAATTGGCCGAAATCCACGGGTTCGGTCCGGATCTTGAGCTTTCCCGGCGACAGGGTGCCGGGGACGAGGACCTGCACGGCGGCCGGGGAAACGGATACCTCCTGGACGACCACGCCCCGGGGTGGTTTTCCCGTGGTTACCACTTCCACCGGGATGGAGGCGGGAAGGTACCGCGATGCCGTGATGGTTATCTCCGGGGGGATGACGGCCACGACGGCGATGTTGGAGGGAGTTCTGATCATATCGCTTGTGAGGACGATGTTCTGCCTGCCCTCACGGATGCCCGTCTGCCGGAAGGATATCTTCAGGTTTTCCGTATTGAGGAGCTGGAAGGCCTGGGTCGTACCGGCGAGGATCACTCTCGCTTCCCGGAGCCGTGGTTCCTCGATGACGTAATTGTCTGTAACTTCTGAATATTCTATGGGAACGACAAATTCCCGCCGGACCGTTTCCTTCTGATAACCGAAGACAACCCAGAGAATGCAGGCCAGGACGATGGCGATGACCTTCTCCCGGGTGTTTTTCCGCAGTTCCAGGGCGATTCGGGACGAGGGTTTCTTTTGTGGCGACAACTCCCGGTAGAAATAATCGAGTTCGTTGCGCAGCGCCGCCCCGCCGCTGAGTTCCGCGATCCGTTCATTCCGGGCCAGGGAGATGGTCCCCCGTTCTTCGGAGGCGACGATACAGAGGGCGTCGGACCGCTCGGCAAGACCCAGGGCGGCGGTATGGCGCAGCCCCCTGGTTCCGATCTGTTTCATGTCCGTGGAAAGGGGCAGGTGACAGCCGAAGTGGGTGATACGGTTGCCGGCGATGATGACGGCGCCGTCGTGACCGGGGGAATGGGGATCGAAAATGCTCTCCAGCAGCGCCTGGCTGATCAGGCCGTCGATCGCCGTACCCCCGCTGATATGTCTTTCCAGGGGGTCTTTCCCCTTCAGGACGATCAGGGCGCCGATCCGGTTTCGGGCCAGGTTGGTGGCGGTTGCGGCCAACACTTCCGTTTCTTCGTGAAGGGGGCCTTTATACGTCGGCCGTCCGAACCTGCCGATAATGGCCAGACGTTCAAAAAAACGGCGTAGATCTTCCTGAAAGATGACCACCAGGACGAAGATGAGGATGGCGAAGAACCCCTGGAGGACGACGGTGGTCAGATAGAGCTGGAAAAAGCGGGCCGTGACGTAAACGGCGCCCACGACGCTGATCCCCATGAGCACAAAACGGGAGGCCCGGTCCTTGAACCATACCAGGAGGACATAGATCATCACGGCAATGATGACCATGTCGAGGACATCCTGGATACGCAGATTGTTGGCGATGGCCGTCAGGGTTGTCATGGCGTCGAGGATCCTTGTCCCGGTTAAGGGGGAGATGTTCCCAGATATCTGGACGTTCTCATCTTTACTTTTCGCCCGCCCGTGGGGAGAGGTGGGCCGGTGCTGATCAATTTCCGGCATATAACCCCGGAATCGTGTATTAAGTATTAGCTCCCGCCTTTGTTGTCAAGGAGACATTTGTCCCTTTGTTTTTTTCCGCAGATGGTGTATCTTACCTGCCGTTGGTACCATGGGTGAGCAACGAGGAGCATAAGATGAACAACGGTGATTTGGAGGGCCGGATTCGCAGGGCGGCGGAAATGATCGCCGCCGTGGGCAAGATCGTCGTCTTTACCGGTGCGGGGGTGAGCACGGAATCCGGGATCCCCGATTTCCGCAGCCCCGGAGGTCTCTGGTCCAGATTCGATCCCGATGATTTTACCATCGAGAGATTCCTGTACAGCCCGGAAACGAGAAAAAAGCAATGGAAGTTTCTCTTCGAGGGGGGGATCTTTGCCCAGGCCCGCCCCAACGCCGCCCACCGCGCCATCGCCTGGCTCGAAGAGGTCGGGAAGTTGACGTGTGTGATCACCCAGAATATCGATGACCTTCATCAACAGGCCGGGAACTCCCCCGAAAAGGTTTATGAACTCCACGGCAACATGAAGTGGATGAAGTGCCTGGGTTGTTACGAGCGTTATCCCCTGGCGGCCATGCTGGAGAGGTTTCGGGACAGCGATGAGGTCCCCGCCTGCGGGCGCTGTCAGGGGATCCTAAAGCCCGACGTCATCTTTTTCGGCGAATCCCTGCCGCCGGAGACCTTGAAGGAGGCCACCCACGCCGCCAGCAGTTGCGAGCTTCTATTGGTGATCGGTTCTTCCCTCGTCGTCTATCCGGCGGCGTATATGCCCCTGTATGCCAAAGGCGGCGGCGCCAGGCTGATCATCGTCAACAAAACGGAAACCGCCTATGACGGCAACGCCGACCTGGTAATCCATGCCGGCGCCGGCGAGGTGATGACGGGGATAATACAGCACCTGAAACAGATGAACCGCCCATGTGCCTGATTGTCTTCGCCTGGCGGCAGCACCCCGATTTTCCTCTGATTGTAGCGGCCAACCGCGATGAATTCTATGAACGGCCCACTCTCGCCGCCGATTTCTGGGCGGACCATCCGGAGGTCCTGGGCGGCCGGGATCTGAAGGAGATGGGGACGTGGCTGGGGATAACGAGAAAAGGACGCTTTGCCGCCCTGACCAATTATCGTGATCCTTTGCATGTCCGGGCGGACGCCCCCTCCCGGGGGTGGCTGGTCCGCGATTTTCTCACCGGGGAAAGGGGAGCGGAGGATTATCTGGCCCGGCTCCGGGATAGAGGCGCCGCCTATAACGGTTTCAGCCTCATCCTCGGCGACGCCGCGGGGTTGTATTATTATTCCAACCGGGGGGAGGAAGGCCCGGCCGCACTTGCTCCGGGCGTCTATGGCCTCAGCAATCATCTCCTCGACACCCCCTGGCCGAAGGTACGCCGGGCGAAGGAGGGGTTCCGACGGGTAGTGGACCGGCCGGGGCGATTGCGGCCGGAAGATTTGTTTGCCGTTTTGGGCGACCGTTCGCGGCCTCCCGATGAGGAGTTGCCGGATACGGGGGTGGGCCGGGAATGGGAGCGGATCCTGTCCGCGATCTTCATTACCAGCCCGGTGTACGGAACGCGATCGTCCACGGTGCTGATCAAGGACCGTCGGGGTCGGTTTGCGTTCGAGGAGCGGCAGTTCGGCAACGGCGAAGGCCTCTGGATGTCGGCCCGCTTTGCCGGCGATGATTGAAGGAGTAGGGGTGTCGAGACGGGAATATCCCCAGCGTCCCATTGTCGGGGTCGGGGCCGTCGTCTGCAAAGACGGCAAGGTGTTGCTTGTCCAGCGGGCGGCTCCCCCCAGCCGGGGGTTATGGGCGATACCCGGCGGGTCCCTGGAAGTCGGGGAAACCCTCCAAGAAGGGGCGGAGCGGGAGATACTGGAGGAAACCGGGGTGCGCATCAAGGCGGGAGAACCTGTATATGCCTTTGACTTCATTCAGTATGATGACCAAAAGCGGCTCCAGTATCATTTTGTCATCGTCGATGTCGAGGCGGAGTATCTGGGCGGGGAGGTAAGGGCGGCCGACGATGCCCTGGCGGCCCGCTGGGTCGCCCCGGCGGAATTGGCGGACCTGCCGGTATCGGCGAACACCCTGAAAATCCTCCGGGCCCGGGGCTTTATCCGCCCTTGATGAAAACTTCCTTTTCCGTAAAAACATTTTTAAGGTGATGCCATGAAAGTTGTCTATTCCAAAGATTTCAACATGTCTTACTGTTCCGATCCGGCCGCCGCCTTCGGACGTATCGAGGCTGTTTACTCCGTCATCCGGGAAAAGGTCACCATCGTGGACGCCGTGCCGGCGGCCGAAGCGGATATCGCCGCCGTTCACACCCGGAATCACCTGGAGATGGTGCGCCGGGAGGGCATTTACGAAATTGCGGCCCTGGCGGCCGGCGGGGCCGTCCAGGCGGCGCAGATCGGGCTGAAGGAACCTTGTTTCGCCCTGATCCGGCCGCCGGGACATCATGCCTCGGCGGGGAGTTCCTGGGGATTCTGCTATTTCAACAACATGGCCATCGCCCTGGAGAAACTCAAGACGGCCGGGCTTATCGAAACCGCCATGGTGCTCGACTTCGATCTCCATTTCGGTGACGGCACGGTGAATATCCTCGGGACGAAGGGTTACGTAAAGATCTACAACCCCTCATCCGCCAACCGCAAAGACTATCTCCAGGGGGTCCAGTCGTTCCTCGAGGGAGGCCGGGCCGACATTATCGGTATCTCCGCCGGTTTCGACAATCATGTGGAAGACTGGGGAGGCCTCCTGCAGACCGCCGACTACCGGGAAATGGGCCGGATGGTGAGGGAAGCGGCTCTGCGGAACAAAGGCGGGTTTTTTGCCGTCCTGGAAGGCGGCTATAACCACCGGGTCCTGGGACAGAACGTTATGGCGCTCATCACGGGCATGGAAGGGGCGGATGCTTAGCTCTTGGGTGTGCCGGCGGGAATCCGGTTATCAAAAGCAAATAGAGTTGTCCGCTTTTTTAGCACATGAGTTGTCCGCTTTGTCTGAGCGTCAGGTACTTCTTTTGACGACGGCAAGGTGAGCGGCGGAGTGGCGCTTCCCTTGTTCCGCTGGAGGAGTTATCCATGGCCCGCCGGCCGGGGTTAGGGCTGATAATGGACGGTCAGCGAATAGGGGGTGAAATCGGTAATGGTGAAATTACCCTTTTGTTTGATGCTGTTGGCCAGATACACGGTGTTTTCCGGATAGGCGACGATGAACTCGCCCAACTGCTGCTCCTCCACTTCCGAGACCCAGACGATGTTCTGCAGGAGGCCCCTGATCTCCATGTTGGTGGCGATGTCCTTGATACCGGTGATTTTCACCCGGATCCGCTTGACGTTTCCCTGGAGGTAATGGGCCGCCTTGTCCAGTAATTTGGGGGTGACCTTTGCCGCCACATCCCGGAGGGCTTCGGCAGCGGCGTCCTCGACATTGTTACGGATGCCTTTACCCTGTTCCGTACCGGCGGCGAGGATTTCCATGTTCCCGGTTTTCGTGTTCCGGGCCACCATACGGTAGGTGAGATTGACCGTGACGTTGTTGAAGGGCATGGACAGGCCGTAACCGATGTCTTCCCCCTTGCGCGTCGAGACGGTATAGTCGGTGCGACCGATAATGGCCATATTGGCGAGGTATTTGTAGAGCATGCTCCGGACGGCCAGGGTGGAGCCGCTCTTTACGGCCTTCTCGATTTCTGCGGCTTGCCAGGCATGGGTGGGGGCGACGTCGATGACCCGGTAATGTTGTTCCGTAAGCCTGCCGATGAGATTCTCCGACAAGATATTGGTTTCTTCGTAGCTGTCCTCGCCGGTCCCGGCCCGGGGTTTCCGGGCGGGGATGAAAACGGCGATACCGCTGTTGAGGGCGAGTTCCGAGGCGATGGCCTCCTGGGCCTTTTTCGGCTCCACGCAGGCGTTGATCCTCACCGTGAGAATATCGTTTTCCACACTTTGGCTCAAGACCTTGAATCTTTTTACCGACCCGCCCACCTGGGTCTTCATGACATCCTCCACCACGGCGAAATCGGAGACGAAGCTGCCGGCCTTGACATCGACCCCCAGGGTCTGTTCGATGGCCTGCCACTTCGCCCGTGCCACAGCCTCCAGTTTTGCGGAGGGGCGGTCGTTGTTGACGATCGCCGCCTCGCCTTCGGCATTCACGCAACGGAGCTGCGCGAAGACGGACGCGGGGGAAACAGCGAAGAAGGCGGCGCACAAGGCTACGCACAAGGCGACGATTACAGCCGGCGATTTCGACATGATCGGGAACCTCCTGAAAGGTTTGGCGGCTGAATATACCGAAGGGGAGGGGCTTTGTAAAGAGAATAAACCTGCCGCCGGCCCGGGGCGGTTCGCCGTGAGTCTGCAACGGGGCGGGATTTACGGGGGAGGGCGGTTTCGGGGTGACCCCGTTTGCCTACTTGCCCACACAGAAGCCGGCAAATATCCGGTCCAGGATCATCTCGGGAACGGTCCGGCCGGTGATTTCTTCGAGGGCGTCCAGGGCGTCCCGGAGGTCGGCGGCGGTCAACTCCGGGGCCGCGCCGCCGGCGGCCCGCGCCGTGGCCTCACAGACGAAGAAGGAGGCCTTTTCCAGGGCCAGTTTATGACGCAGGTTGGTAATGACCGTGCGGTGGGGGTCGCTTTCCCCGGCGGTGAGGAAAAAGGAGTGGATCGCCTGTTGCAACGCCTCCATCCCCGAGCCGTGCTTTGCGGAAATCCAAGTCGCCGGTCGGTCCGGGAGGATCTCGGCGAGGCTTGCCGCCGTCAACTTGCCGGGCAGGTCCGCCTTGTTGACGACGGGGAGCAGGGCCTTTCCCGTCAGTCCCGCGACCAGCTTCCGGTCTTCCCCGGTCAGCTCCTCCGAACCGTCGAAGACGAGCAGTACCGCATCGGCGGCGGCGAGGCGCTGCCAGACCATGGCGATTCCCTCCTGCTCGACGGTGTCGTCGGTGATGCGAATTCCCGCCGTATCCGCTAAACGTACAGGAATATCAAGGATATTCACTGTTTCTTCGATAAAATCCCTGGTAGTGCCCGGGGTGGGGGCGACGATGGCCCTTTTCTCTCCCAGCAGGCGGTTGAGCAGACTGGATTTGCCCACATTCGTCCGGCCGGCGATAACCAGACTTACACCCTGACGGTAAATTTTCCCCTCCCGGTAGGTGGCGGCGAGGGAGTTGATTTCCCGGCCGATTTCCCGGAGCCGGTTGGGGATCGTCATGTCCGTGCCGAGATCCGGGTCCTCGGCGCTGAAATCTATGGCCGCTTCGATCCGGGCGAGGATGTCCGCGATCCCGTCGCGCAACGCCGTTATTTCCCCGGCCAGCCGGCGTCGGTACTGGGACTGGGCGAGTTCCAGGCTGCGGCCGGTCGGGGCGGTGATCATTTCCACCACCGCCTCGGCCTGGGAAAGATCCATCCGGTTGTTCAGGAACGCCCGTTTCGTGAATTCCCCCGGCGCCGCCGGCCGCGCCCCGGCCTGAAACGTCGCCGCCAGGATCCGTTGGGGAAGGAGATAGCCGCCGTGGCCGTGGATCTCGAAGATATCCTCCCCGGTGTAGGATCGGGGGGCGCGCATGAGGACCGCCAGTACTTCATCGATAACGGCGCCGTCTCCGGGGGAAACGATATGGCCGTGAGACAGGCGGTGGGTTTCGAAACCCGGGAGGGATCTGTGCAGGGGACGGAATATCTTCCTGCCGATCGCTTCCGCATCCGGGCCGCTGACGCGGACGACGGCGATCCCGCCGATTCCCGGCGGAGTGGCTATGGCCGCAATGGTGTCGTCAGGATGCATAACCTGGAAATCCGGGTGTAACCACCTTCAAAATGTTCATGGACGGGAAAACCATCGGGCCGCTGACAGGGCAATATCCGCGCGTATCCAATCACTTGCATTTTTCTTGCCCCCGTCCCCCGGCACGGCGTTTTCCATAAAAAATGCCCGCGGCTGTGCAAACAAATTTTTTTTGTCTAAGCCCGCAGGTCTGAAGGTTACCTGAGGGGATATGTAAATCGCCCGGTCTTTCCGACAGCGCCCCTTGCCGCCGGTCTAAAAAATCCCCGGCCGCGATGCTGACGCTTTTCCGTGGTATTCGGGCTGCGGGTCCGTATCAGGACGCCGGGGTTTTGTTTTCCCCCTTGTCCCGTTCCTTTTTCGCCGGCATGATGATGATCTTGCGATACTCCCCTTCGCCGCGGCTCTTGGTGACCAGGGAGGAGTCTCCCTGGAGGGTCAGATGGATGATCCGACGGTCGTGGGCGTTCATGTGGCTCACCGTGACGGCCTTTTTTGTCTTTTTTACCTTCTGTCCCAGCCGCGCCGCCAGGGCCGCCAGGGAGTCTTCCCGGCGCTGACGGTAGGCCTCCGTATCGATGATGATTATCTTCCGTTCTTCTCCGGACCGGTTGGCGGCCTTGTTGACGAGGTACTGGAGGGCGTCCAGATTCTGCCCCCGCTTGCCGATCAACAGACCGCCGCCGTCGCCCTGGATGTTCAGGACGATGGCGTCTTCCCGAACGGCGACGGTAACCGGGGCGGGGATGTTCATGCGCTCCAGGATGCCGGCGAGGATCGTCCGGGCCCTTTCTCCTACCTCCTGATCCGTCGCCCCCGTTGTTTCCGGAGGGGGCTCCTTACGGGGTGCCCGGTCTTCCTTTTTCGCTGTGACGTCGACGGCGGCCGCGACCCGGGCTGCCTCCGCGGCGGCCCGGACAGGGGGGCGGGCGGGGGCGCTCCGCGGGACCGGTGGTGCGGGGGCGGCGCCTTCGGCGCGGTTTTCCACCGGCGCCGCCGGCACGCCGATGGATTCTTCGGCGATGATTATATTCATGAGGCGGGCCCTGATCTTCGCCCGCTTGGAACCCAGACCGAAGAATCCGGATGTCCCTTCCGCCACGATCTCGACATTGATCTTTTCCCGGGGAGCACCCAGCTCCCGACAGGCCTTCTCTATGGCCTCGTCAATGGTTTTTCCCTCGAATTCGATCATGTTCATATATTACCTCATTCAAGAATGTCGCTTGTTGATATAGTATTGCTGGCCGATACTGATGATGTTGTTGAAGAGCCAGTAGATAACCAGCCCGGAAGGGAAATTGAGGAACAGGAAGGTGAAGATGACGGGCATCCACAGCATGATCTTCTGCTGCATCGGGTCGCCGCCGACGGGGGTCATCTTCTGCTGCAGCCACATGGTTCCCCCCATGATGATCGGCGTTATGTAATAGGGGTCCTTTTCGGAAAGATCCTGAATCCACCAGTAGAACGGAGAGTGCCGCAGTTCGATGGCGTAAAGCAGCGTCTTGTAGAGGCCGAAAAAGACGGGGATCTGAATCAGCATGGGCAGGCAGCCGCTCATGGGATTGATCTTGTGGGTGCGGTAGAGGGCCATGGTTTCCTGGCTGAGCTTCTGACGATCCGTCTTGTACTTCTCCTGCAGTTCCTTCATCTTCGGCTGCAGTTTCTGCATCTTCTTCATCGATTCGTAGCTCTTGTTGCCCAGGGGCCAGAAGATCACCTTGATGAGGATCGTCAAAATGATGATGGCGATCCCGTAGTTGTGGACATACTGATAGAGCCACTTCAGGACGATGAGCAGCGGCATGGCCAGCCATTTGAGCCACGAGCCGAAATCGATGGCGTTTTCCAACTGGACGTTTTGGGCCTTGAGGATGGTATAATCCTTGGGGCCGATAAACAGGGTATAGACAAAAGAATCGGACTGGCCGCCGGGGATGAGGGCCTTCGGGCCCTGCAGACCTACCGTCACCAGGTCCCGGTTGTCCCTGGTGATCGCGAAGCTCGTCAGGGAAGGGTTCTGGGGAATGACCGCGGCGATGAAGTATTTGCTTTCAAAGCCGCCCCAGGTGACATTGGGACCCAGGGTCTTTCCCCCGTCGATCTTTTTTACATCGATGCGCTCGATGTCCTTGGCGACGAAGGCTATCGGACCCTTGTGGGACCAACTGTCCGTCTCCTCTTTCGGATCCACGTACTGACTCCAGTTGAGGCTGGCATTCTGCGTCAGGGGCACGGCGGTGAGATTGGCGGCCCGCACCTCCAGATCGATGGCGTAGCGGTCGGGATAAAAGGTGAATATCTTTTCGATCTTCATTGTATCGGCCACGGTTTGGCGGAGGATGAGTTGCCGGCTTTCCCTGCCGCCGGTGAGATCGAGGCTTTTCGTTTCCGAATCGAACATCCCTTCGCCCGGGGGGTCGAAGGAAGAACCGGGGAAGGATAGCGTCAACGGTCGGGGCATTCCCGCCGAGACATTGACCATTTCGATCGGTTCCGCAGCGGCGTTCAGCTTCTGGCGGTAACCCTTGAGCTTGAAGGATTGGAGCGCCCCGCCTTTGGTCGTGAACCGGGCGCTGTAAAGGGGTGTCTCGACGGTGATGAAACGTTCCGGCACCGCTGCCGCCATCGCTGCGGCCTTACCCGCCGGCTGCTGCGCCCGGGGAAGAGACGCCGCCGGAGGAGAGGCCGGCAGGTCTTTCTTTTCCGCCTGTACGGCCTCTTTCGACGGTACCGCCGTCGGTTTTACCGGCGGTTTCACGAAAAACAGCTGATAGATGAGAATAACCGCTACTGACAGGACGATGGCGAGAATGGTCCGCTTGTCCATGCATAACCTCCCTTGCTTCAGTTATCTGACGGGGTCGTAGCCACCGGGATGCCAGGGGTGGCAGCGACCGAGACGCCTCAGGCCGGCGAGCGCTCCCCGGAGGGGGCCGTAACGCCGGATGGACAGGATGGCATATTCGGAACAAGTCGGATAGAAACGACAGGAGGGAGGCAGAATCGGTGATATAAACAACTGGTAGGAGCGAATGGACAGGACGAATATATCCGCCAGGATTTGCGAAAGAAAGTTGTTATTCATCCTTTGATTCTATCAACAAGCATCTCCAGCTCCCTCATGATTTCGTGATTGGCCAGGAGTGCCGCCCGGGGCTTGGCCATGATCACGATATCGAGGGAGGCGGGGAACCGCTGCTTATGCAACCGAAAAAATTCCCGAATTAGACGTTTGATCCGGTTTCTTTTGACGGCCTTGCCCACCTTTTTCCCTACGGTGATGCCCAGTCTTCTGATTCCGGCGGGGTTCCGGCATGTCAGACAGGTAAAATGCCTCGAATGATCACGAACCCCTTGTCGATAGACCGTCAAATAATCTTGTCTTTTCCGTACCCTTTCCTGTTTGCCGAAGGTTGAACGTTCCATGGGTTGTGCGGCATCGGCCTTTCCCGGGAACGGCCGATCCGGCGCCGGCAAGACTATACCGCCAGTCTTTTCCGCCCCTTGGCCCGCCGGCGGTTGAGGACGAGCCTTCCCCCTTTTGTGGCCATGCGGACCAGGAAGCCGTGGGTCCTTTTCCGACGCGTGTTGCTTACAGGTTTCAATGTCTTTTTCATCTTCTTTAAGCCTCAACGAAGTGGATGTCCATGTAAAGTCGCTTTATCAACCACATCCGGCGCTTCTTGTCAAGTTAAAACGGCACACACGTCATATTTGCAGGACGTATGTTCCCGGGGCGTCCCCCTTGATCTTCAATCCCTTTTCCGGGGCCCCCATGGTGGGAGGTTCCGTCATCCCCGAAGAATTCGCCGCCAGCCATTCCTGCCAGGGTAGCCACCACGAGCCGTTGAATTTAGGTGCCTCTTCCAGCCAGCGGTCCGGGTCGAGATATTTTTCTCCCTCACGATGGGTGCGCATCTGATAGGTCCGTTTGGTGTTTTCCGGTTCGCTGACGATGCCGGCATTGTGCCCGCCGCTGGTAAGGACAAAGGTGACCGTGGGGGCGTCGGAGGTCAGATGGAACTTGTAAACGGATCGCCAGGGCGCGACATGATCCTGGACGGTGCCTACGAGGAAAACGGGGATGCTGATGTCGCTGATGACGATGTTGCGGCCGTTGACCAGGTAGCGGCCCTCGAAGAGGTCGTTGTCCAGGAAGAGCCTCCGGAGATACTTGCTGTGCATCCGGTAAGGCATGCGGGTGGCGTCGGCGTTCCAGGCCATCAGATCGTTGAGGGGTCGGCGGGCCCCGAGCAGATAGTCCTGGATGATCCGTGAGTAAAGCAGATCGTTGGCCCGGAGGAGCTGGAAGGCCCCGGCCATTTCCTTCGTGTCCAGGTAGCCCCGGTCGAACATGATGTCCGCCAGGAAGTTGACCTGGTTTTCGTCGATGAAGAGGCTCAATTCTCCCGCCTCCGTGAAATCGGTTTGGGCCGCCAGGAGGGTCATGCTGTTCAGCCTGTTGTCCCCGTCCCGGGCCATCGTGGCGGCGACAATCGTCAGCATCGTGCCTCCCAGGCAGTATCCGGCGGTGTTGATCTTGCGGTCGGGGACGATCTTGGAGATGGCGTTGACGGCCGCCATGACGCCGTCGAAGTGATAGTCCGCCATGGAGAGGTTCCGGTCTTTTTCCGTGGGGTTGATCCAGGAAATGATGAAGACGGTATGTCCCTTGTCCACCAGGAATTTGACAAGGGAGTTGTGGGGGGAAAGATCGAGGATGTAATATTTCATGATCCAGGCCGGGACGATGAGTATGGGCTCCGCATAAACCTTTTTCGTTGTCGGTGTGTACTGAATCAACTCCATGATATGATTGCGGAAGACGACTTTTCCGGGAGTCACGGCGACCTTCTCTCCGGGGCGGAAATTCTCCGTCCCGACGGGCAGCTCGTTATTGCGCTGGCGACGCCAGTCCTCCAGCATGTTTTCCCAGCCCCGGATGAGGTTCTGACCCCCCTGCTCCTCCGTGACCTTGATCAGGATCGGGTTGGTCCAGAGGAAATTGGCCGGGGAAAGGACATCCATTATCTGTCGGGCCATGAACGAGACGACGTTCTGGTGATGGCGGGAAACCCCGGGGATACCGATCGTGGCGTTCTGCCACCACTGTTCGCACAGCAGGAAGGCCTGATGGAAGAAGTTGTAGGGGGGCTGCTGCCAGGCATCATCACGGAAGCGGGGGTCCCGGGCGATGGGTTTTTCCGGCTCCCCGTTGGCCGCCAGGCAGCAACGGAGGGCATAATCCCAGAAATTTGCGGATTTCTCGAAGAAATCCTCGATAAGCCGGTACTGTTTCCCAGGGGAATCGGCGAGATTGATATACCAGTCCAGGAAGGCCAGCAACTGTGTGACCGGCGAGAGGTTCATGGTGAATTTTGCCTTCCGGGCATGAATGAAACTGTCCACGCTGGCATGGGCGCTTTCTTTCGTAGCTTCCACGGTTTCCTCCTTTTACTTTGAATGTCTTTTCGGGTTAACGGCCCCAACCGCTTATGGGCAAGGCTCAACGGGAAAATCGCGAGACGATTGGTCTTTAGCGTAGCAGAAAAGAAAAAAAATTCAAGATGTATTTATACTCCCTTTCCCGGGGGGTCGGTTCCGGGTCGGCCACAATTGCCTTTCCAGGGTTTGCCCGGCATGGTATAAGCGCCGGTATGAACAGGTTCAAACTCGTTTCCGCCTTTGTCTCTCAAGGGGATCAGCCGCGGGCCATCGCCGCTCTCACCGCGGGCATCCAAAGCGGGTCGTCCCATCAGGTGCTCCTCGGGGTCACGGGTTCGGGGAAAACCTTCACCGTTGCCCAGGTTATCCAGGCCGTCCAGCGCCCGGCCCTGATCATCGCCCACAACAAGACTTTGGCGGCCCAGTTGTACGGGGAGTTCAAGAGCCTCTTCCCCGAGAACGCCGTAGAATATTTCGTCAGTTATTACGACTATTACCAGCCCGAGGCCTATATACCAAGCACCGACACCTATATCGAGAAGGACTCGGCGATCAATGAGGAGATCGACAAACTCCGCCATGCCGCGACCCACGCCCTCTTCGATCGGGAGGACGTGATCATCGTGGCCAGCGTCTCCTGTATCTACGGCCTGGGTTCCCCGGAGGCCTATCAGGGGATGCTGCTCTATCTGGAAGAAGGCAGGGAGGTGTCTCGGGACGACGTGCTGGGCCGCCTTGTGGAGATTCACTACGAGCGCAACGATTTCGATTTCCACCGGGGCGTCTTCCGGGTTCGGGGCGACACGGTGGAGATATTCCCGGCCTACGAAGACGAACGAGCGATCAGGGTGACCTTTTTTGACGACACCATCGAGGAGATCCTTATCGTCGATCCCCTGCGCGGCAAGAAACTGGGGAAATTGAACAAGATCGCCATCTATCCCGGCAGTCACTATGTCACGAGCCGGGACAACCTGATCACGGCCATGACTTCCATCCGCGCCGAACTTCAGGAACGTCTGGACGAACTGGCCCGGGAAGGGAAACTGCTGGAGGCCCAGCGGCTGAAGCAGCGCACCCTTTTCGATCTGGAGATGATGGAGGAGATGGGCTACTGTCAGGGGATCGAGAACTACTCCCGGCATCTGACGGGACGCCGGCCCGGTGAGCCGCCGCCGACCCTCATGGAGTATCTCCCGCAGAACGCCCTGATCATCATCGACGAGAGTCACGCCACGATCCCGCAGCTCGTCGGGATGTACCGCGGCGACCGTGCCCGGAAGGAGACCCTGGTGGAGTACGGGTTCCGCCTGCCTTCGGCCCTGGACAACCGGCCGCTGCGTTTCGAGGAATACGAGGCCTTCCCGCAGCAGCGTCTTTACGTCTCGGCCACACCGGCGGCTTACGAGCTCACCAGGGCGGCCGGTGCGATTGTGGAGCAGATCATCCGCCCCACGGGACTGATGGATCCGGAGATCGTCGTCCGGCCCGTCCGGGACCAGGTGGACGACCTTCTCGGTGAGATCCGGAAACGGGCGGCACGGGGGGAGCGGGTATTGGTGACCACCCTGACGAAACGCATGGCGGAAAACCTCACCACCTACTACCAGGAGGCAGGCGTCAAGGTCCGTTACCTCCACGCCGATGTCCATACCCTGGAACGGGTGGAAATCATTCGTGATCTCCGCCGGGGGGAATTTGACGTCCTCATCGGTGTGAACCTCCTCCGGGAGGGCCTGGATATACCCGAGGTCTCCCTGGTGGCCATCCTCGACGCCGACAAGGAGGGGTTCCTCCGCTCGGAACGTTCCCTGATGCAAACCGCAGGCCGGGCGGCCCGCCATGTGGCCGGGCAGGTGATCATGTATGCCGATACCGTCACCAGGTCCATTCAGGTCTGCCTCGATGAGACCCGCCGCCGCCGCCGGCTCCAGGACGAGTACAACCGCCGCCACGGCATCACCCCGGAATCGATCCGGAAATCCATCTCCGATGTGCTGACTTCGGTTTATGACGCCGATTATGTGACCGTGCCGCTGGTGCGGGAGACCAGGTCTCCCTACGGCGGGGAGGAAGGGCTGGCGGACCTGATCGCCCGCCTCAAGCAGGAAATGAAAGCGGCGGCAGCCGCCCTGGAGTTTGAAAAGGCGGCGGAATTGCGGGATGAAATCAAAGAACTAAGCGCCCTGCTTATCGAATTCGGGGGTGATAGGGAATGAAGACCGCCGCCACGGCATTTTTTCCCGATCTGATCCGGGATGCCCCCCGCAGTCCCGGGGTGTATCTGATGAAGGACGCCGCCGGGGAGATCCTCTATGCCGGCAAGGCCAAGGATCTCCAGGCCCGTCTGCGCAATTACGCCGGCGGTGCGGACACCCGGGGGATGATCCCCTTTCTTCTTTCCCGCGTCCGGGACGTGGAATGGATCCTTACCGCTACGGAGAAAGAGGCCCTCATCCTCGAGAACAATATCATCAAGGAGCACCGCCCCCGCTACAATGTCGATTTCCGTGACGACAAGGCCTATTTCCATATCCGCATGGACACGGCCGCTCCCTTTCCCCGCTGGCAGCTCGTGCGTCGGCCCAAAAACGACGGGGCGCGCTATTTCGGGCCCTACCCTTCAAGCGGTGCCGCCAAGGAGACGCTGCGGTTCCTGCAAACCGTCTTTCCCCTCCGCACCTGCCGGGATGTGGAATTCCGGAGCCGTCGGCGTCCCTGTCTGGAGTACCAGATCGGTCGCTGTCTGGCCCCGTGTGTGCAGCTTGTGGCCGAAGAAAGATACCTGCGGCTCGTTCGCGACGCCCTGACTTTTCTGGAGGGCGACGCCGCGACCCTGCTGCGGAATCTGGAAGACCGGATGGAGAAGGCGGCGGCGGCGCTGCAATTCGAGGAGGCCGCGGCTCTGCGGGACCGGATCGGGGCGATCCGGACGACCCTCCAGAGTCAGCAGGCCGCCCTGCCCACGGCCAAGGACCAGGATGTCTTCGGCACCGCCCGGGAAGAGGATTGGACGCAGCTCTGCCTGTTGCGGGTCCGGGCGGGAAAGATGGTGGGCATGCAGACCTTTCCTCCGCTCCGGAGCGGCCTGCCCGCGGAGGAGATATTGACCGCGGCGGTGACACAATTCTATGATGCCGGGCATCAAATTCCCGGGGAAATCCTTGTGCCTGTCGCGGGTGGAGACCGCCTGGTTCTGGAGGAATGGCTGGGGGAGAAACGGGGACGGCGGGTCCGCATCCTTGTTCCGCAGCGGGGCCGGGGACGTTCACTGGTGGAGATGGCTGGCCGCAACGCCGCCGCGGCCCTGCAACTGGCCCGGCAGCGCCGCGCTCCCGGAGAGGAGTTGAACGCTCTGGCGGCGGCCCTGGGGCTTCGGAAGCCGCCGGAGCGGATGGAGTGCGTCGATATCTCCAATCTCGGGGGAAGTTACGCCGTAGGGTCCCTGGTGACCTTCATCGGCGGGGAACCGTGCCGGAGCGGTTACCGACGTTTCCGGATCCGGACGGTAAGCGGTGCCGACGATTGCCGGATGATGTACGAGGTCCTCACGCGGCGGTTCGCCGGCGGGGAAAATCTCCCCGATTTACTGGTTGTGGACGGGGGCCGGGGACAGCTCGCGGCGGCCCTCACGGCCTTGCGGGATCTCGATATCCGGGGGGTGGAGGTCGCCGCCCTGGCCAAGGAGCGGGATGTCTTCCCGAAAGGTGGTCGCCGGAAAGGCGGCGCCCCCGACCCCCGGCGGCCGGGTTTATTCGGCGCCGGTGCGGAACGGGCGTCGCCGCCAAAGGAGGAAGCGGCGCCGGAGGGAGTGAGATACCGCCTTGCCGTTTCTTCCCCCGCGGAGGTCTTGACGTCGGCAGGAGAAACGGCGGGGGCCGCTCCGGGGGGTGGAGAAAGGGCAAACCGGGGAAAGGTGGGCGACCGGATATATTTGCCGGGGCGCAAAGACGCGGTGCCTCTTTCCCGCTATCCGGCCGCCCTGCTGCTCCTCCAGCGGCTCCGCGACGAGGCCCACCGTTTTGCCCTGGACTATCACCGGAAGGTACGGGAAAAGGAGAATTTTTCCTCCCCCCTGGACGCCGTTCCCGGCCTCGGTGTGGAGAAGAAAAAGGCCCTGTTGAAAGGAATGGGTGATCTGGAACGTATCCGGGCGGCGACGGTTGGGGAGTTAAAGCAGATCAAAGGTATCGGCAGCAGGCTGGCGATAAAGATCAGGGCCCATTTTGACGCAGTCGAGGATGGCGGCGGCACATAACCGGCCGGAAAGAACGGCCACGAAGGCAGGCCTTGGCAACTCGCTTTTTTGACGTGCCGGGATCGATCCGGGAGCGGTTCATAACGGGTAATGATTTGAAAATTTGGAGATTTCGGTCGGTGCCGGAGTTAAGATCGGCCGGCGGCAAGGTGTCCTCTCCCCGGTATCGGGCAGGAGAATTTTTCCCATAGCCATTCTCTCCGGATTCTCGAGAGATGACAATTATGATGAGTTTCTGGTCCATATTGTTGATTGCCGTCGCCCTGGGTATGGATGCCTTTTCCGTGGCCATCGGCATCGGGGCGGCCAGACGCCCCATCTCCCCGGCGCCGGTTTTACGCCTGGCGGCAAGTTTCGGTTTCTTCCAGTTCTTCATGCCGGTCGCCGGCTGGCTGGGGGGGATGACCATTGCCGCTTATATAGATTCCTTCGATCACTGGCTGGCTTTTGCCCTGCTCCTTTATGTCGGGGGCAAGATGATCTATGAGTCTTTTCAGGGAGAAGATCCGGAGGGTCCGGTGAACGATCCCACCCGGGGTCTCACGCTGCTCATGCTTTCCGTGGCGACGAGCATCGACGCCCTGGCCGTGGGCCTGAGCCTGGCCCTGCTGAAAACGCCCATTCTGTATCCGAGTGTGATCATCGGGATCGTCGCCTTCCTGATGACCGCGGCGGGGATGGTCTTCGGAGATAAACTGGGCCGGATGTTCGGCAAGCGGGTCGAAGTGGCGGGGGGGCTGATCCTGGTCGGGATCGGCGTCAAGATCCTCTGGGATCATCTCGCTTGAGCAGGTTGACAAACTATCGAGGTTTATGGTTGCCGGATCCCGCCTTAAGGATTGCCTTGTGTGGAGAGGAAAGGGCAAGCAATGGTTGAACATGGAAAGGGATGGGGTTGATGATCGCCGCCTGGAAATATGAACTGGTTCCCTCCGCCTGGGGCGATATCACCGTCATCTGGCAAGGCGGTCTTTCCGGAAAGCGGGAGCTCATAAAAGAGGTCGCCCTCCCCGGCGGAAAAACGGCCGGTGCCGGCGAACTGTCCCGGCGCTATCCCGGCCTGGTAAGGGGGACATCGGCCTTCGTCCATGCCTTTTGCCGTGATCTCGGCCGGTCCCTGGCGGGCAAGGCGGTCCCCTTTTCCCTTGCGGACCTCGATATGGCATCCTGCCCCGCCTTCACGAGGCAGGTCTTGACGGCCTGCTTCCGGATTCCCCGGGGCACGGTCCTTTCCTACGGCGAGCTGGCCATCCGCGTCGGCTCGCCCCGGGGGGCCAGGGCGGTGGGGCAGGTCATGGCCGCCAATCCCTTCCCCATCGTCATTCCCTGTCACCGTGTCATCAGAGGCGACGGGTCTCTGGGGGGGTACGGCGGCGGTCTTGCCATGAAAAAGGCCCTGCTGGCCATGGAAACGACGTGAGCTCTTGGGAACCGCGAAAAAATTATTCACAAACAGGGTATCAAAAGTTGTTCCCCGTTTTTAGATATGGGCCTTAACCAATCGTAATGAATAAGGTTTTTTCGTCATCTATTGAGATACGGCGAAGATTTATGAACCGCGGCGAAGCCATTTTTCAAAGGTTTAAGGACGTGATCGCCGCCGCGCCGGTGAGGTGAAAAAACATTTCTTGTTTATCGACGAAATTAGTGATTGATGTATAACAAAAACCAATAATGTAAACAGCTTGGTTATATGGTCGCCAACGCCGCCGGTGGGGTGGAAAAAGCGCCGGCGCCAAGGGGTTGTGCGGTAGCTGGAAAAAATCTCAGCGATTCGAATTTATGAGAAAGGGGGTTTTTATGCGGAATTACGGGAGATGCTTTATTTGTGCTTCGGTGGTTTTTTCCCTGCTCATCCTTGTCTCTTCTGCGTCCGCTATCGAATTGGGCGCCCGGGGCTATGTCTGGTTCCCCGATATGAAGACGGCGGATATTCAGTCGACTTTTGCCGGGGTGCAGGATTCGACCATCAATGCCAAGGACATGCTGGGGGTGGGCAACAAGGCCACCTATTCCGTGGAGGCCTATGGAGGTCTGGGTAAGCATCGTCTGAGCTTCATGTTCACACCTTTCGGTTATACAACCGACAGCGTGCTGACGGCGGCCCTCAAATACAACGGCAAGACCTACAACACCGGCACCGCCGTGCATTCGGACCTCAACTATTCCATGTTCGACCTGAAATATCAATATGATTTCATCAACATGGAAAATATCCTCGCGGGCTTTTCCGTCGGCGGCATCGGTCAGATCAAATATTCCACGGGGAGTTTCAAACTGAACGCCGCCGGCGACGGTTTCGATCAGAGCAAGTCTTTCAATTCCGTTCTGCCCATGATCGGTCTCGGTGCCCATGTAGGGCTGCTGGCGAATTGGCTGGAGTTCCGGGCACAGGTGACCGGCGGCGGTTACAGCTCAGGGAACTATTCGTTCGAGGGGTTGGCGGATCTGTCCCTCACTCCCTTTCCGTACGTAGACATCCATGCCGGTTATCGCCTGCTCAAGCTGAAGGTGGATGCCAACGACTTCACAATGGACAATTTCTACACCGGACCTTATGTAGGCTTGACGGTCGGTTTCTGAGGCCGGTCTTCAAGGCTTTGGCCGGGATGCCTTTTCCGGAGACCGGCGGTGGTGGTTGTGGACAAGGGGCTCGAAACCCCCGGGGGGGGGTTACTTGTGCTGTAGTTCCTTGTCCACCGCCATGTTGTCCCGGTGAATCACCTCGTCGTAGTCCTTGTACCCCAGAACCTGCTGGATCTTGGAGGTCTTGAGCCCCATGATCTTCCCCACCTCCTCGGAACCGTAGTTCACCAGTCCCTTGGCGAGGATCTTTCCCTCCGTATCCAGGCAGAGGACGGGGTCGCCGACGTGGAAATCACCCTCCACGGCAATGACGCCCGAGGGGAGGAGACTCTTGCCTTCTTCGATGAGGGCCTTTTTCGCCCCGTCGTCCAGGGTCAGCTTGCCCCGGGAGCGGAGGGTGAAGGCGATCCAGTATTTGCGGCTGTTGAGGTGGTCCTTCATGGGCAGAAACAGGGTGCCCCGGTCCTTGCCGGCGAAGAGATCCCGGAGGATGCCCGCCTCCTTGCCCGGGGCGATGATATAGGGGATGCCGAAGGCCGTGACCTTCTTGGCCGCCAGGACCTTGCTGCGCATCCCGCCGGAACCTACGTCGGAGGTTTCGTCCGTGGCGGCCTGTTCGATTACCTCGGAGATCTCCCGGACCAGGGGGATGACCTTGGCCTTTTTGGACCGGTTGGGGTTATGGTCGTAAAGCCCCTCGGTATTGGTGAGGTTGATGAGCAGATGGGTCTCCGTGATGTTGGCCATCATGGCCGCCAGATGATCGTTGTCGCCGAACTTGATCTCGTCCACCGCCACGGTGTCGTTTTCATTGATGATGGGGATGACGCCCCAGTCCATGAGGGTGGTCAGGGTGTTGCGGATGTTGAGGAACCGTTTCCGGTCCGTAAGATCGCTCATCGTCAGGAGGATCTGCGCCACATAGATGCCGTATTTGCCGAAGGCGTTGGAATAGACCCGCATGAGGCGTCCCTGGCCGATGGCGGCGGCGGCCTGCTTCTGGGGCATGCTTTTCAGCGGCCCCGTGAGGCCCATACGATGCTTGCCCGAGGCAATGGCCCCGGAGGTGACGATGACGATGTGGTAACCCCGTTTCTTCAGGTCCACGATCTCCTCCACGAGCTGTTCGATGATATGGAGATCGAGACCGTTGTCCCCCGTCAGGACGGCGCTGCCGATCTTGATCAGGACCTTCCTGACATCCTTGAGAATCTCTTTACGTGTCATGATGTTGCCAGCCTCGAAATATTTGCGGCCTCCCGCCGGCGCAACGGGAACGGGCTCGCCCCGCCGGGGGAATCCTTTTCCCTCCCGGTGGTAGACATAAAATCTTGATATATATCAGCCGCTTGCCACCGTTGCCGCTCCGGAGGGACAACCGCGACCGGTTCGGCGTTCATCGCTCTTCTTCCGGGAACGGGTCTGTCGGCGGCGGCTCCTTTTGTGCCAGTAGGGCGACGATCCGCCGCAGCGCCGCCGGGATGCCTTCACCGGTAACGGCGGAAAAGGCTGCTACTTCTATTCCCTTTTCCCGAAAGCTGTCAATCGCTTTTTTCAGCCGCTCCCGGACCGCCGGCAGATCGATCTTGCCTATCGCCACCACCTGGGGTTTGTCAAGGAGGGCGGCGTTGAAGAGACCCATTTCCCGGTTCACTGTTTCATAGGCCTCCCAGGCGTCGGGATGTTCAGGATCGGAAATATCGATGATGTGGAGCAAAATCGAGGTCCGCTCCACGTGTCTGAGGAATTGCACGCCCATACCGGCCCCGGCGTGAGCCCCGGCGATGAGGCCGGGGATGTCGGCGATGACGAAGCTCTGCTGCCGGCCGTAGGCGACGACCCCCAGGTTGGGAACCAGGGTCGTAAAAGGGTAGGCGGCGATCTTGGGCCTTGCCGCCGAGACCCGTGCGATGAAGGTCGATTTTCCCGCATTGGGCCGGCCGATGATACCCACGTCGGCCAGGAGTTTGAGTTCGAGAACGAGCCAGCGCTCCTCGCCGGGCATGCCGTCCTGGGCGAACCGGGGGGTGCGGTGGGTGGCGGTGGCAAAATGGGCGTTACCCTTGCCGCCGATGCCGCCCCGGGCGACGATACAGCATTGGCCGTCGGCGGTGAGGTCCGCCATGACGGCCAGGGTTTCGGCATCCTTGACCAGAGTCCCCACCGGCACGGCGATGACGATGTCGGCCCCGTTGTGACCGGTGCAGTTGTTCCCCGACCCGTTACCCCCGTTGGGGGCCAGGTGGCGGGGACGGTAGCGGAAATCGAGCAAGGTGGACAGATGGCGGTCGGCCCGTAAGATGACATCGCCGCCCTTCCCCCCGTCGCCTCCGTCCGGCCCTCCCCGGGGGATGTACTTCTCCCGGCGGAAACTCACGCAACCCCGGCCGCCGTGACCGGCCTGGACAAAGATCTTTACTTCGTCGACGAATTTCATGGCTCAAAAAATAAAGGCGCTTCCTGAAAGCGCCTTTTTCCATCCTTATCTGCTGTCAACCCCTTCAGCCGGTAGCGGGGGGTATTGCCGCCGGTCTTGCCTAAGCGGCGTAAACACTGACCTTTTTTCTGGTCTTGTCGAGCCTTTCGAACTTCACCACGCCGTCGATTTTGGCGTAAATGGTGTAGTCTCTGCCGAGGCCGACATTCTTGCCGGGATGTATTTTCGTGCCCACCTGGCGGATGATGATCCCGCCGGCATGGATGGCCTGACCGCCGAAAACCTTTACGCCCCGGCGCTGGGAATTGCTGTCCCGGCCGTTTCTCGAGCTGCCCTGTCCCTTTTTATGTGCCATGGTCCTCTGTTCCTTCCTTGTATGAAAAATCCGTACCTAAACGGCGATTTTCATCTTTTTTCCTGCCCGGGTCCGGGCCGGGGTTAAAACGAGATCTCCCGGATGCGCATCCGGGTCAGCGGCTGGCGATGGCCGGTCTTTTTCCGGTACCCCTTCCGCCTTTTCATGTGGAAGACGGCTATCTTCGGCGCCTTGGTCTGGGCGACGATCTCGCCGGTGACCGTGGCGCCGCTCACCGTCGGGGTACCGATGCGGATCTCCCCCTCGGTGACCACCATCAGGACATTGTCGAAAACCACGGTCTCACCCTTGCCGCCGTCGATCTTTTCTATGGCTACCAGATCTCCCACGGAGACCCGGTGCTGCTTGCCGCCTGTCTTTATCACTGCGTACATCGCTTCATCCTTGCCGAAAAATTTTGAACGCGCAATCTACTCGAAAAGCCGCTTATTTGTCAACAAAAAAAGTTGCCGTTTTTGTCAAATTCATCGTTGCCGGCAGGGCGGCATCCAGGCCCAGCACCTGGACAAACAGTTCTTCCGGACGAACGGCACCCTCGTTGCTGTACCGGAGACTCAGCAGTAAACGCCGGGAGGTGCGGTCCAGACTAAGCGCCGTCACCAGGGGGCGGATGTCTCTGGTTACTTTACGGCCCTTGATGTCCCTGACGACGGTAAAGGCCGTCTTTTCCAGGAAATCGGCGATCTTTCCCTCCAGCACGGCCAGGTCCCCGTCGTCGAGCACGGCCGGCAGATCGGCCGTGTAGGCAAAGCCCCGGAGGATCGCGGTCAGGGGTGGGGCGTCCGGAGAGATTTCCTTTATCTCCGTTATCTCAAGGCCTTCGGGGAGACAGCGGTTTATCCGTTCCGGCAGGGAGGAAAAAGCCGCGGCTGCCTTTTCCCAGAGGACGTCGCAGTATTCTCCCGTGCTGGCCATACCTACCGCGGTGGCGACGGCGAAAGAGATCCGGGGGTGGGGATGAAAGCCCTCCGAAAACGAGAGGCGCAGCCCGCTCCGCACGAGGCCCCTGGTCAGGGCGGCGGCGGTTTCCAGATGGGAAAGGAAGCGGGAACGGCCCTTTTTTGTGAAAGTCAGCCGAAATCTTTGACAATTCCGTTCCGGAGGCGCCATGCACGCCGGCGGGTGCGGCGGGAAGAGGGGTGCTTGTTTCCTTTCCGTCCCCGGGATGGATTCCGTCCCGACCGGCACTTCCGGACCGGCATTCCCGGCGTCGTGACCCGGCTCGCCCGGTGCGGCGGCGGCTTCCTGTTCCCCCGCCGGCAGATGCGTTGCCGCCGGGTGGTCTTCCCCGGCCAGGAGGGGCCGGATATCGGTATGGTCACAGGCGCCGCATCGATAACAGCCGTCCCGGCGACAGTCGGGGGTCGGCTCTTCGCGCCGGGCCTTTTGCGCCTCTTCCCAGAGAAAGTCCTGCTCCACGCCCGCATCGATGTGTTCCCATGGCAGGGTGGCCGATCGGGGGCGGGCCGCCAGGGCGGCGGCGATGTCGATGCCGAGGGCGGTAATGGCGTCTTCCCAGAGATCGGGGCGGAATTGGTCGCTCCAGCCGTCGAAACGGCACCCGCGGCGGTAGGCCGCCGCGATCAGTTCCCCCAGGGAGGCATCGCCCCGGGAAAACAGGCCTTCGAGGCGACTCATCCGGGCGTCATGCCACTTGACCTGCAACTGACGATGGCGGAGACGGGTCTTGAAGAAGTCCTGGCGGGCGGCGGTTTCTTCCCGGTCGATCTGCCGTTCCCACTGAAAGGGGGTGTGGGGTTTGGGGACGAAAGTCGAGAGGTTGACCGTCACCTGCCCCCGGTTTTTCGCGGTATGCAGGACCTTGTGGGCCAAAGCGGCGATTCCCTCCAGGTCCCCCTCCTCCTCACCCGGCAGGCCGATCATGAAGTAGAGCTTGACGGCCCGCCAACCGGCGGCGAATACCTCTGTGGAGGTCCGGAGAAGATCCCCTTCCGTATTCCCCTTGTTGATGACGTTGCGGAGGCGTTGCGTCCCCGCCTCCGGTGCCAGGGTGAAGCTGGTTTTCCGCACCCTCCGGATGGCCTCGATGAGGGGACGGCTCAGAGTTTCCACCCGTAGGGAAGGGAGGGCCAGGGCGATGCGCCGTTCATAGTACCGGTCCATGAGGAGGGGAAGGAGCCTTTCGATGCCGGTGTAATCGCCGGAGCTGAGGGAAAGGAGCGAGAGTTCCTCCTGCGCCGTGGCCGCCAGCATCCGGTCGGCCATATCCTGCAGAACCCCGGGGTTCCGCTCCCGGACGGGGCGCCAGACCATTCCCGCCTGGCAGAACCGGCAGCCCCGGGTACAGCCCCGGGCGATCTCCAAGACCACCCGGTCGTGAACGGTCTTCATCAACGGTACCAGCGGCCGCAACGGGTAGGGCCATTCGTTCAGGTCGGCCACCGCCCTTTTCCTGATCCTTTCCCCCCGGGTATGCACGGCGGGCACAAAGACGCCGGGTATTTCGGCCAGAGCGGGCAGGATCTCTCTCCGGCGGGATCCCCGCCCCTTTTCCCGTTTCATGGCGGCGGCGATCTCCCGACCGGCCTCTTCACCTTCGCCGATGACGAAGGCGTCGATGAAGGACGACATGGGGGCGGGATTGAAACAGCAGGCCCCCCCGGCGATGACCACCGGGTCACCGTCCCGGCGGTCCTCCCGGCGGAGGGGGATACCACCCAGTTCCAGCATGGCCAGGACATTGGTAAACGACAACTCGTATTGGAGGGAAAAGCCCACGAGATCGAAGTCCCGGAGCGGGGTCCCCGATTCCAGGGTGGTCAGGGGAAGACCATGGCGGCGCATGAGGCCCTCCATGTCCGGCCAGGGGGCGTAGCAGCGCTCCGCAACCACCTCTTTATCGTCGTTGAGCAGTTCATAGAGGATCTGGAGCCCCAGGTGGGACATCCCGACTTCATAGGTATCCGGGAAGGCCAGGGCGATACCGAGCCGGCAGTCGCGGTGGTCCTTGCGGACGGCGTTGATCTCGCCGCCGAGATAGCGGCTCGGCCTGACGACGCACGGCAGCAGGTCGTCCCGTGTGTGGGGATAAGCGGACATGGGAGGATTTATCCGTTTTCGAAAAGGTGCCGGTATTGATACCAGTTGTTGACGATCTCCCGGTATTTCGACCGGGAAAAACGGCGGGGAAAATCTTCCCTGACCAGGTAGGGCAGGGCGTCCCGTTTGAAATCGCCGAGCAGTTCCGCGAAGACCCGATCCGTGTCGGCGTTGTTCACGAAGGTCCTTTCCTTTCGATATTCGTAGGTGCCCTCCGGACCGAAAACGCGCCGGGTCTTGAGATAGTGGTCTTCGGCGTCGAAATGGGCGCTCGCGAAGGGCACCTTCATCTTGATCACCAGCTCCACCTTCGTCGTATCGGCGGCGATCCGCCGGGACGCATCCCAGACATCGAGGCGCAGGCCGTTGGGAAGTGCTATATTTTCAATATGTTTCATAACGGGATACCCCTTTTTGACACAGGCCTTCATATCATCTTTGTCCTTGACCTGCAATCTCAATCCTCATATAGAGAACCACGCAAATAAACCATTTTGTCGAGGCGGTTCATGTCCAAAGAAAAAGGCGCCAACGCCATCCTGCTGCTCTCCTGCCCGGACCAGAAGGGTCTGGTATATAACATCTCCAGTTTTATCTATCGTCATAACGGCAACATCGTCCACGCGGCGCAGCACACCTCCATGACGAGGAAGATCTTCTTCATGCGTATCGAGTGGGAGCTCAACGGTTTCGTCATACCGCGGGAGGAGATCGGCCTGGTCTTCAAGCATGTGGCCGGCCAGTTCCGGATGAACTGGGAGTTGCATTTTACCGACACGATCCCCCGGCTCGCCATCTTCGTTTCCCGGCACCCCCATTGTCTTTACGACCTGCTGCTCCGCCGCCGGATGGGGGAGTTCCAGGCGGAGATCCCCCTGGTGATCAGCAATCACCCGGACCTGCAACCCCTGGTGGAGCAATTCGGGATCAAATTCCTGTATTTCCCCATCACCCCGGAGAACAAGGCGGCACAGGAGGAAGAGGAGCTCGAGGAAATAAGGAGGCACGATATCGACCTCATAGTCCTGGCCCGGTACATGCAGGTGCTCACGAGCAGGTTTGTTTCCGAATATCCGAATAAAATCATAAACATCCATCACTCCTTCCTGCCGGCCTTCGCCGGTCCGAAGCCCTACCAGCAGGCCTACGACCGGGGGGTCAAGATCATCGGCGCCACGAGCCACTACGTGACGGAGCAGCTCGACGACGGCCCGATCATCGCCCAGGACGTCATCAAGATCACCCATCGGGATTCCATGGACGACATCAAACTCAAGAGCCGGGATCTGGAACGGATGGTTCTGGCCAAGGCGGTGCGCCTTCACCTGGAGAACCGGATCCTCCCCTACGGGTCCAAGACCGTCGTTTTCGAGTGATTTTCCCGGAGAGATGGCTTCCCTGCCGCCCAGGCAATACTTTCCATTCCCGGAGGTGACATATGGCGCCTGAACACCACCCCCACTTGTGTCAGCCCGATCGGGGCAAGTCCTGCGGGGCCTGCTGCGGTTTGTACAACTACGCCGACAGTTCCCGGTCATCCCTGACACAACGGCTCCGACGCCGGACCACCCTCATGGCCGCCGCCGACAAGTCCCCGGCGGGCCTGGCGGAATTTGCGGCGCTGATCAGGGAAACCGAAGACATGTCCAAGCGTTACGAAGTCATTTACTGCTGCGAGTATCTTGGCTTTCTCGATGCCGGGGAACGGCGCGTCGGCTGCCTCCTCCATCCCGCCCAGAACGGCGGCGCCGATCTCCGGGGGGTGTCCTTCTACGGCCGGGAACTATGCGAGGGCCACTTTTGCCCGAGTTATCACTATCTCTCCCGGGAAGAAAAGCTTTCCCTGCTCCATATCGTCGATGACTGGTACCTCTACGGGCTGGTGGTCACGGACATCGATCTGGTAAAGTCCTATTTCCAGCTCGTCAGCGATGCCGTCTATGAAACGCCGCCGCCGGAGCGTTTCCGCACCGGCCCGCTCCGGGAGGCGGCCCAAGCCTTCTTCGCCCTCAAACTGACCTGGCCTTACCGCGCCGCCGACGTCCACCGCCTGGGAAAGTACTATTTCGACGGCTCCCTGTACATGATCCGGCATATCGACTACGCGTCCCTGGGGGTGGAGAAATCGCGTTTCGACAAGATATTCATGAGCCTGAGTTCCGACTTTTCCTCTCGGGAGGAGGTGGAGGCGGCAGAGGAAATCGTCGGCGGCCATATCGCCGAATTCGTTCGTAGGTATCGAAATAACGGGTGATTTCCGGTAATTTTCTCATTTTGTCGTTGACAAAACATAACCGCTCGATTAGCATGACCGGCGGCGGTGGCGGTTCCTGAGGGTCACGGTAAGCGCGTACACGGGAAACGTCGCCCAGGCTTATCATTAAATCCGGGGGGCGGAATGATGGATGAGATGCGCAAGGAGATCCTCTTCTCCCGGGAGGCTATCGACCGCAGAATCACGGAATTGGCGGCGGAGATATCCCGGGATTACGCCGGAAGCGAGCCGGTGGTTATCGGTGTTCTCAAGGGGGCGTTCATCTTCATGGCCGATTTGATCCGTCGGCTCCGGGTCCCCTGCGTCGTGGATTTCACCCGGCTGGCCAGCTACGGTTCCGCCGCCGAGAGTTCCGGGCAGATCGTCATTACCAAGGATATCGAGATAGAGATCCGTGACCGCGATGTCCTGATCGTCGAAGACATCGTCGATACCGGCCTGACCCTCTCCTACCTCGTGGAAGCCCTGCGGAAGCGCGGTCCCCGCTCCCTGAAGGTCTGTGCCTTCATGGACAAACGAAGGCGCCGGAAGGTCGTCTTCGAGGCGGATTACGTCGGTTTCACCATCGATGACGGTTTCGTCGTCGGCTATGGGCTTGATTATAACGAACAGGCACGCTTTTATCCCGATGTCCATATCGTCACGAATTTATAGAGGAAGCCATGATCATTCAATGCCGGGTTTGCCGGACCAAATACCGTTTCGATGAAAAGCTGATCATCCCGGAGGGGGGATGGCTGCGCTGTTCCCGTTGCCAGAAGGTCTTTTTCCAAAACCCGCCCCTAACCGCGAGCCGCGAGGCCATGGAGAAGGCGCCGCCCGCCGTCGGCGGTGAGAGACCGGACACGGCCCCGGCAGCACCGCCGCGGGAAGGCGGGTCCGCACCTCCCGCGGCCGGGATTGACCGCGCCGCCGCTGAGACGGTGGCGGCGGCCGCCGGCCCGAACCGGGAGGAGGAGCGTCCGCTGCGGGAGCGGGAATATGTGCCTCTGGAAGTCGCGGGGTTGTCACGGGACGATCGGGAAGAACAGTCTCCGGAGCCTGTCGGGAGGACAAGAAAGATCCGCGTCTGGGCCCTGGGAATCATCATGCTGATCCTGGCGGCCGCCGGCGGCGCTTTGTTCGTCTTTCCGGAATACGGTTCCCTGGTGATCGGTGAATTACAGTCCCTCTTTCCCGGCCTGGGATTGACTTCCTCGCCGGAAGCGCCGCCGGCGCTGGGTCCCGCTCAGGTCAAGATCGTGGATGTGAGGCAGCGCTTCGTAGGCAACCCCCTTTTGGGGAATCTTCGCGTTGTGGAGGGGTTGGCCATGAACACCTCCCCTTACCCCATGACGAGAATCAAGATCCGGGGGGAGCTCTACGATATGGCCGGCGCTCTCGTTAAGGAGGGCGCCGCCTTTTGCGGCAATCTTCTTAGCGACGAGGAGTTGGGGATCATGTCGGAAGAACAGATCTTCCGGGAGCTAGCCATTCCCCAGGGCAGCGACGTATTGAACGACCGGATCGCCCCTCAGGGGACGATTCCCTTTATGCTGGTCTTTGTCCGGGAGCCGCCCGGGGTGGAAAAGACCCTCGTGCTGCCGGTCGCGGCGGAACGGCTCCTGTCACCGTGATCCCTATTTATTTTGACTGTCGTAGAGCTTGATGATCCGGCTGGTGATGTCCGTGTTTTCGTCGGCGGTGATGACGGCCATCCGGTCCAGGACGACGGTGTAACGTTCGTTCCGGGCGTAGCTCTGGATCACCTGCATGATTTCGCTGATGACTTTCTGAGTGATTTCCGCATCTTTACGTTTCAGCTCCCCTTCGGCGTCCTCGCGGAGGTGCTGCAGGTTGCGGGTTTCCTGCTTGAGTTGCTCCGCCTTCTTTTTGTGGTCCGTAACGGCCGTGGGGGCGAGGTTTTTCAATTCCTCCTCGATTTTCTTCACCGCTTCTTCCTTGGCTTTGATGAGCGCCTGTTTGCTTTCCAGCTCCTTTAGAAAGGCAGTGCGGTAATTGCGGGCGTTTTTGGATTCCCGGAGGACCTTCTGCATATCCACAATGCCGATCTTGCCGGCGGCACTCCCTCCCGACCCCCGGGGGGGAGCCGCCCATACGGGAAGAGACACGATGGAGAAAACAATGAAGACGACGATGATAAGCAGGTATCTTTTCATCTTTTTTCCTTTCTTGATCCTCCGCGTTTTTACCGGAGGGAAAATTTGATCACTGCGTCGCTTATTATGATTTTCGGGTACTTTTGTCAACCGCTTCTCCCGCGCCGACGGTATCTGTTTTGGAACATGAACCGCCGTCATGTGTTGCCTCCCTACCCCTTTCCGGCGTTCAGCGCCGGCTGTGAATGTCGGTTAATGCCTGATTGAGCCGTCCGTCCTGTTATGCTATAAGCTGAACCGCCGGAAGGGGTGCGACGCAAGACACAACCCCCCATGCCCGGCGCGGGCGGAACAAAGCATGAAAATACTCGGGCACCCGCCGATATTTTCATATAATCAAGCAATCGGTTGGGGATATCTTCTGGGCTCCATAGGGTATGTACACAGGCGAAAAATCACCCTGCCAAGCATCTAGGTCGTTGAATTCCTTAGTGTTCGGTTTTGCGGCGATCATGTTGCTTTTGTCATGCATCTTTGCCGAACCTTCCTGCGGCGGCCGGGAATTGCTGATCTTTGCCGGTGCCGCCGGCAAGCCGCCGCTGGAGGAAGCGGCCGGGGTTTTCGAGCGGCAGACGGGCGTGAAGGTCCGTATTGTCTTCGGGGGATCGGGATTCGTTCTCTCCCAGATGAACCTGGCGAAGAAGGGCGACCTCTATTTTCCCGGTTCGTCCGATTTTATGGAACTCGCGAAGAAAAAGGGCCTGGTGTTCCCGGAATCGGAGAAAAAAGTGGTGTATCTGGTGCCGGCGATCAATGTCCGGAAGGGCAATCCCCGGGGGATCAAATCACTGCGGGATCTCACCCGGCCCGGCCTGCGCGTGGCCATAGCCAATCCGGAAGGGGTCTGTGTCGGTGTTTATGCCGTCGAAATCATCGAGAACAACCTAACGGCGCAGGAAAAGGCCGCCTTCAGGAACAATCTCGCCAACTACACGGAAAGTTGCGAGAAGACGGCCACGGCCGTATCCTTGCAGGCCGTCGATGCGGTCATCGGGTGGGAGGTGTTCCGGCATTGGGACCCCAAACGCATCGAGACCATCCCGCTTCAGAGGCACGAAATCGCCCGGATCGGCTATATCCCCATCGCGATCGCGAAGTTCACCGCCGACCGGCGGCTCGCACAGCAATTCATCGATTTCATCATCTCCGGGGAGGGCCGGAGCTCCTTCCAAAAGTATCATTATTTCCTGAGCCCGGAAGCGGCGGCGTTGTGGATCGGGGAAAAGAAACCCGTCGGGGGGGAGTACGCCGTTCCCGGGGCGTGGATGGGCAAATGAGCTTCCGGAGACTGACGATCTCGCTGGCGGTCTTTGTCTTTCTCGTTTACGTGGGGCTGATCCTTTCCCTTTTCTACTTCTATCGGGGACCCCTGTTCATAAAAACGCTCTTTTCGGAAAGGACCCTCTATGCGGTCGGCCTGAGTCTGACCACCGCCACCGTCGTTACCTGTTTCTCCATATTTTTCGCCGTTCCCTCGGCCTATGCCCTTTCCAGGTATCGCTTCGTCGGCAGGAAGATTGTAGACACCCTGCTGGAGCTGCCGATGATCGTTTCTCCCGTGGCCCTGGGGGCGATGTTGCTCCTGTTCTTCATCACCCCCGCCGGTCAATTCATCCAGGAGCGGGGGACTCAGTTCGTCTTTACGGTTTACGGGATCCTCCTGGCCCAATTCGTGACCACGGTGGGTATCTCAATCCGGCTCATCAAAGCGGTCCTGGATGAAATACCGCAAAAATATGAAGAAATGGCGTGGGTCTTAGGCAGGTCACCGGCGAATACCTTCTTTACCGTTGTCCTTCCCCTGAGCAAAAAGGGCATCGCTTCCGCGGCTGTTCTTACCTGGGCCAAGGCCCTGGGCGAGTTCGGGGCCACCATCACCATTGCCGGTTCCATGGCCATGAAAACCGAAACCCTGCCCATAGCCATATTCATGCGGCTGGCCAACGCGGACATCGAGGGTACGGTGGTCCTGGTACTGATCCTGATCGGCATGGCGCTGGGGATATTGTACGGGGTGCGGCTCCTTCTTAATTGAGGATTTGCGGTTGTCGCCGACTACCGGCCGTGCGGTTGTCTCATCCGGCCGCGAGACGCCAAGTAAAGGGCGTCAATGTACCAGCCATTGCCATAGGGTGTGAAAAGAGGGCGATGATGGCGGCAAGATAATCGTTGACGCCGGCGCCGATACGGTTTAGAAGTGCCCGAAATCGCCAGGCGGGGAAAGGGATCGTTTTCGATGAAAATACGTGCGGATTTTTTGCCCTTGAGCAAGCCGTCCCTCGGGACGGAGGAGATCGAGGCGGTCACCCGCTGCCTCGAGTCCGGATGGATCACCACCGGACCCGTCTGCCAGGCCTTTGAGAGATCCCTGTGCGAATTGACCACGGCGTCGCACGCCGTTTCCTTCACCTCGGGAACCGCGGCGATGCACCTGCTCCTCACCGCCCTGGGGATCGGTCCGGGGGACGAAGTGATCACCCCCTCCCTCACCTTCGCCTCCACGGTCAACATGATCACCCTCCGCGGCGCCCGCCCGGTCTTCATCGATGTGGACTATTCCTCCCTGAACATGAATCCGGAGCTCCTGACGGATTTGATCACCCCCCGGACCCGGGCGATCATCCCGGTCCATTTCGCCGGCGCCCCGGCGGATATGGGGCGGATCGGGGCAACGGCCGCCAGGTACGGGATTACGGTCATCGAAGATGCGGCCCATGCCGTGGGCACGTACTGCCGGGGGGTTCATGCCGGCGGCAGCGGTTATCCTGCGGTCTTTTCCTTTCATCCCATAAAGAACGTCACCAGCGGCGAAGGGGGGATGATCACCCTCAACGACGGGGAGCTGGAAAACCGGCTGCGCCTCCTGCGGTTCCACGGCATCGAACGGGATGCCTGGAAACGTTACGGCAAGGGCGGCAATCCGGATTACGACATCCAGGAGCCGGGCTACAAGTACAATCTCCCCGACATCCTGGCGGCCGTGGGATTGGCGCAGATGGCGAAACGGCGAACCCTGAACCGGCGCCGGGCCGAGCTGGCCGGTCAATATCTCGCGGGTCTCCGCGACATCCCCGGCCTGGAACTGCCGGGCTCACCCCCGTACCCGCATGTTCACGCCTGGCATCTCTTCGTCGTGAAGGTCGCCTCCCTGAGCCGGGAACGGTTCCTGGAACGTCTCTCGGAGTACAACATCGGGTATGGACTCCATTTCCCCGTCACCCATCGCCTCCGCTATGTCCGGGAGCGCTTCGGGGATTTTGCGGGGCAATTGCCGGAAACGGAGCGGGCCGCCGACCGGATCCTCTCCCTGCCCCTGTATCCGGGCATGACCGACGACGATGTCGGCTATGTCTGTGAAGCCGTCCGCGAGATCCTGGCGCCGGGATGAGCGCCCGGCCGCCGGGGGCGGCATGGGGAAACAGCGGGCGGGAAAAGGACGGACGCCGCCGTGTCCGCGGGCGGTCAGAACGAAAGAGGATAATATTCGGATACTTGGGGATGTTATTGAGAAAGCGGTCGGTACCGGCGGCGGGGATAAAGGCTTGCCTTATCGAAGAAAATATGTCTGTATTAGGAAGCGGCGGCACTGCGGAAGGAATAAATGACGGACACGCTATGCAACCCATGAGATTTACCGGGGTGAGACGCCCGTGAGCGAAGCTGCACCTGTTTTCATATCGGTGGTCATCCCCGTTTACAACGAGGAGGACAACCTGGAGACCCTGGCGGGGCGTCTGGACCCCGTCCTGCGGGCACTGGGGAGACCCTATGAGATCATCATGATCGACGACGGCAGCCGGGACCGTTCCCTGGAGATCCTCAAACGCCTGGCCGGGGAGATCGCGGCGCTGCGGGTGGTGGAACTCACCCGGAACTACGGCCAGCACGCCGCCATCATGGCGGGGTTTTCCCTGGTCCGGGGCGAGATTGTCGTCACCCTTGATGCGGACCTCCAGAACCCCCCGGAAGAGATTCCCCGTCTGGTGGGGGAAATGGAAAAGGGCGGCTACGACGTCGTGGGGACGATCCGCCGGCGGCGCCAGGATTCCGCCTTCCGCCTCGGCGCCTCGCGGCTGATCAATATCGTGGCCCGGCGCATCACCGGCGTCCACATGACGGACTGGGGCTGCATGCTCCGGGCTTACCGACGTACCGTCGTGGAGAGGATGCGGGACTGTCATGAACACGCCACCTTCATTCCGGCGTTGGCAACGGTATTCGCCAAGCGGGTCACGGAGATCGAGGTGGCTCATGAAGAGCGCCACGGCGGCAAATCCAACTATCCCCTGGGCAAGCTCATCAATCTCCAGTTCGACCTGGTGGCCTCCTTCTCCGATTTCCCCATGAAGATGCTCATGTACGGCGGCATATTCATGTCGGTCCTGGGGGTCTTTTTCGGTATTTTCCTCGCCGTGGCCCGGCTGGTTTACGGCGCCCTCTGGGCGGCCCAGGGCGTCTTCACCCTCTTTGCCGTCCTCTTTGTCTTCGTGGGGCTCCAGTTCTTCGCCCTCGGCGTCATCGGCGAATATATCGGCCGGATTTACCGGGAGGTCCGGAAACGTCCGGAATACGTCATCGAACGCATCCACGAAGGCCGGGACCGGAGCGGGTCGTGAGAGCCGTCGTCTTTGCCTACCACAACATGGGTATCGCCGGCTTGGAAGCCCTGAAGCGCGCCGGGTTCGAGATCCCGGCCGTCTTTTCCCATGCCGACGATCCGGACGAAAAATGCTGGTTTGCCTCCGTGGTTTCCTGGGCGCAGACGCGGGACATCCCCGTGTACTGCCCCGCCGACGTCAATGCCCCGGCATGGGTGGCGCGGATCGCCGCCCTGGCCCCGGAGGCGATCTTTTCCTTCTATTACCGCAAGCTGCTCGGTAACGAGATCCTGGCGATTCCTCCTGCCGGGGCCTTCAATCTCCATGGTTCCCTCCTCCCGGCTTACCGGGGGCGCGTCCCCGTGAACTGGGTGCTGGTGAACGGGGAGGAACAGACGGGGGTCACCCTGCATTACATGACCGCCAAACCCGATGCCGGGGACATCGTCGGCCAGCGGGCCGTGGCGATAGACTTTGCGGATACGGCCGTCACCCTGTATGAAAAATTGTGTCGGGAGGCCGTGTTGCTCCTCGGGGAAGTCCTGCCCCTGATCCGGGCGGGGAGGGCGCCCCGCATCCCCCAGGATGTCGCCCGGGCCACGTATTTCGGGGGGCGGAAACCGGCGGACGGGCGCATCGACTGGACATGGCCGGCCCGGCGGATCTACAATCTCATCCGGGCCGTCACCGATCCCTATCCCGGGGCCTTTACCTTCCTGCCCGACGGGACGAAGATGTTCGTCTGGTGGGGGCTACCGGATGCCGGCCCGCCGGCGCCGGGACGGGAAACCGCGGCCCCCTCCCCGGACAACCCTACGGGGGCATTCTCTGCCCAAAGCGCCGCGGGAGGGGCCGGGCCGGACCTTGCCGACCTGCCGGTCGGTGCCGCGGCGCCGCCGCCGGGTCAGATAGGGGCCGATGCGGGGGGGCGGTTTTATGTTCAGACCGGCGCGGGGCGTCTCTTCCTCCTGGATATCGAAATCGCCGGCCGGAGGATGAAAGGCGCGGAGATCGGCGATTTTTTCCGCCGACTGGGCCGGGTGGTTCTCGCCTGAACAGGGGGGCTTGCCGAGGCGGAAGGGTAGCCGTATGACCAGGGCTGCTCTGTTCGCGGATGCCGCCCCGGCAGGAATATTTATATGAATTTGAACAATCGGATTCTCAAACTACAGTGGGCTTAGGAGCGACAGGAAGGATATGAAGATATTGATTTTGGGCGTCAACGGGTTCATCGGTCATCATCTGACCAATTGCATTCTGGAGACTACGGACTGGCGGGTTTACGGGATGGATTTAAGCGACGACCGCCTCGGGCGCGCCCTGTGCAACCCCCGCTTCCAGTTTCTCGAGGGGGATATCGCCATCAACAGGGAGTGGATCGAGTATCACGTCAAGAAGTGCGACGTCGTGATGCCTCTGGTGGCCATCGCCACGCCGAAACTTTACGTGGAAGACCCCATCGGGGTTTACAACCTCGATTTCGAGATGAATCTCAACGTCATCAAACAATGCGTGAAATACCGCAAGCGGGTTGTTTTTCCTTCCACTTCCGAGGTTTACGGCGCCTGCCCCGACCCGGAATTCAGCGAGGACGAAAGCTACCTGGTGGTCGGTCCCATCCAGAAGGAACGCTGGATCTACTCCTGCTGCAAGCAGCTTCTGGACCGGGTGATCTACGCCTACGGCACCCGGGGCCATCTGGAATTCACCCTCTTCAGGCCCTTCAACTGGATCGGCCCCCGGCTCGATTCCCTCTATGCGGCCAAGGAGGGCAGCTCCCGGGTGGTCACCCAGTTCATCGCCGAGCTCCTCATGCGGCGGCCCATCACCCTGGTGGACGGGGGTCACCAGAAGCGCTGCTTCACCTATGTGGACGACGGGATCGCCGCCCTCATGAAGATCCTGGAGAACCGGGATGACCGCTGCCGGAACGAGATCATCAATATCGGCAACCCGGCCAACGAGTGCTCCGTAACGGAGCTGGCCCATCTGATGAAGAAGATCTTCATGGCCCACCCGCGCCACAGCCGGGACGAAGTCTATTCGGAGATCATCGAAGTCCCGGCGCTGGAATACTACGGCCGGGGCTATCAGGACATCTACACCCGCAAGCCGAGCATCGCCAAGGCCCGGAAACTCCTGGACTGGGAACCGCGGATCGACCTGGAAACATCCCTGACCAGAACGATTTATTCCTTCCTGGAAGAAAATGAAGCGGATCCTGGGTCTGAAAATCGATGTTGACACCTATGCGGGGATGCGGCAGGGGGTACCCCGTCTGCTGGAGAGCCTGGAACGGCTCGGGGTAAGGGGGACCTTCTATCTGAGCATGGGTCCCGACGCCTCGGGGCTGGCGGTCCTGCAGCTCCTCCGGAATCCCCGCTTTCTCCGCAAGATGCTCCGCTCCAACGCCCCCGGCCTCTACGGTTTCAAGACGGCCCTTTACGGAACCCTGCTGCCGTCACCCCTCATCGCCCTGTCCTTTCCCGACCTGGTACACCGGATCGCCGCGGCGGGCCACGAGGTGCAGTTTCACGCCTGGGACCACCGCCGCTGGCAGGACGGGCTTCCCCGCCGGTCGGAGGCATGGATCAGGGATTGGTTTGACAAGGGTTTGCGCGCCTTTGAGGATTTGACGGGCAGCCGGGCCACGTCTTTCGGCGCCCCGGCCTGGCTTATCGACGACCGGGCGCTGCGGATCGCCGGCGAGTACGGCTTCTCGTACCTGAGCTGCACCCGGGCGCGGGAACCGTTCCGCCACGCCGGTATCGATCTCCCGGAAATACCGTCCGATTTGCCCTGTTTCGAGGAATTGGGGGTGGAGCGCGCCGGGAAGGCCGTTCTGGCCGCCCTGGGCGACGGAGGGCTCCATGTCCTTCCCGTCCATGCCGAGGTGGAGGGGGGAATCTGGAACCGGCCTTTCCTTGAGCTGATGGGAGAGATAAAGAAACAGTCCTATCGCTGTCGGACCCTGGGGGAGATTTACCGGGAGCTGGATGTGGCCGGTCTTCCCGTCCGCAAATATGAGCCGGCCTTACTGCCCGGACGCGCCACGCCCTGTGCCGTCTGAATCGCTGCCAAAAAAGGTGTCTTTCCGGTAATGCTGCGTGAAAGAATTTGGGGCGGCGGGTATGGTTGGTCATCAACCGAGAAGGAGGATGACCAATGGAGAACGATTTTGGAGCGAGCGTCCGACTGTCATAAACCTCTTCAAATAGCATCCTCCGAACCTCCTGTAGCATGCCTGTCCGTCTCATCAATCCCCTCCAAAGCTGACTATACAAAACCGGACAGATAGTGTGCTACAAAACCGGACATATCATGTGTCACTGATAATTCAGAAATGAGATGTTGGCGGATATGAAAGAGTGGTTCCGGAGGCAGGGGTTGACAATACCTTCCTGACAAAGTCCGACGGGATGTTGTCA
>ERZ795050.53-NODE-53-length-151043-cov-6.315164_pt1 | contig 151043 bp, 128 predicted proteins | sample MGYA00375134_ERZ795050 | MGnify/ENA primary metagenome ERZ795050 (study PRJEB30179, sample SAMN05720221) | activated sludge metagenome | isolation source: Anaerobic digester | place: Japan | collected 2015-05-26 ... | reverse complement strand
CCATGCTCTTGCCCTTGCGCTGGTTCCACGCCTTGAGCTTCACCTTGCTGCCGCCACCCGAATCCTCGGCGGGCTCGGCGTCGCCCGCGGCATCCGCCGATTCTTCGGCTTCGCTATCCTCCTCCGCAGCCGCGTCGCTGCCGGTGCGTGAGAGGATGTCCCACGTCTTCTCCAGTTCGGCATCGGACAGGCTGCACGCCGTGGCGTAGAGGATGCACGCGCCGACGGGCGCTTCGTCCATGCCGAAGTTGTGGCGGTGCAGCAGGTAGTAGGCCGTCACCTCGTCCAAGTTGCCAATCGCCGCGTCTCCCCGTCCCCGTGTCTCCGGGTCCTCTCCCGAGAGCACCTGGCCGACGACGTAGTCCACGACCATCCGGCGGACATGGTTGAGGAACTCGCCCACGTTCATCGTGGCGTTGGGCTCGTTGGCCTTGCGCACGACCGGGTGCTTGCTGTACGCCTCCAGCGCCGGGCCGGTCGCCGCCCAGACAAAGTCCGGCCCGCGGATGCCGGCGTCCCAGAAGTCCCGCAGCTTCTCTGCAATGTTCGCCCGCATCTCCTCCAAGACCTTGTTGTCCCAGCCGGGCTTGGCGGTGGCGGGACGCTTCTTGCAAACGAGCCAGACAGAAGACGCGAGCGCGGCCCCGACAAGAGCGCGCGTGCGGTTGCCCATTTCTGTTTGAATTGGCCAGCTTCCATCAACGACAAAGCCTGCGCGTATGATTGCCGATACGAGTGTTTCCCACGCATCTGGCTGCTTGTTGGCAAAGACGATGACCAATCGGCCTTCTGGTTTCAGTGCCTCACAGCACGAGCCAAATACCCGGGCCATGCCGTCTTCGTACACATGTTTACTTAGTGCAGCATCATTCCCGTGGCGGCTACAGTCGTCAATAAGCTCGCCGTCGTTGGCCTCGCTATCCCATTTAGGCGATAAGGTGTGGGCGAATGCGGCGTCGACGGACGGCGATATACCGAACAGAGTTCGACGGAGCCAGATATGAAAGTAGTCCATCAAGTCGGAATACGGGATCGCATCGTAGTAAGGCGGATCGGTGAGTACGACATCGTATCCCTTGTCGGACGGCGCGGTTGCGGAACGTTGTTCGACGGACGGCGCAGGACAATCCGTGGCGAAGGATAAGGTGTGGTCGATGCAGCGTCCTATCCAATCTATTGCTCCTGAATACCCGCCGGAGCCCTGCTCAAGAACTGACGCTTCCGAGAAATCCCACGATATTGGGAGAGCAAATCGAGCGAATGTACTACGGGTGGTTTGGCGTGTAAGCGTCCATGTGCAGATAGTGCTGTTTCGATTGATGACAAAGTCGAGAATTGACGCAAGGTAGGCCGAAATCGCTTCGATCCACTCGGGCGGGAGTTGCGGGAATGCCATGTCGCAGCGGGCGGCGCGGGTGGCGGCGACGAAGGTGCCCAACGCCATGAGTTGGCGCGGCGTGAACAGGTCTCGCCACTTCATCAGCCCGTAGCCCTGCACGCTGAACGCGCGGCCCGCACCGCTTCCGCCGCCGGCGGGCGTCGGCTCATCGGGCACACCGAAGGGCACATCCTTGAACGCGGCTTGGACCTGCTCCTCACTCGGCGTGGCGACGGCCAGTTCATGCTCGGTGGGCAGTCGATATTCCTTGCCAGCGGGCGTATCGACGACCACGGCGGTCATGACGCTGCCCAGCCGACCGGCCTTGCCTTCCAACCGAATGTCTTCCATCGTGTTGATCGCGCCACAACACGGGCACTGCGCTCCTGCCCGGCTCATCGTGCCCGCACCGAGTCGCTTGTCATGCTCGCGCTTCTGGGCTGCGTTGCCACCCTTGGCTGGAACGCTCGCATCCACGCCGAACACGACGGCCGTGCGGTCGGCGTTCGGCTCCATCGTCAGAAGTACCCGCTTGTTGGGCTTCTTGCACAGCCAGCGGGTCTTGAGCAGCGGAACCGTGGCCCGGCAGTTCTTGCAGACAACCGTCCGCGCCCAGAGATAGGCGACCGTCGGCTTGGCGACCCAGCGCGGATTGCGCTTGTCAGCCAGGTACTCCTCGGTGAACTCGGCGTTCAGCGAGTCGATGTCCGGCGTGCCATCGTCCTTGAGCGGCACGAGGCGCATCGGCTGGTGCTCGTAGGCGATGTGGTCCTTCTTGATCGGCTCGAAGTCGGCATAGGTGGGGTAGCACTGGGCCAGCTCCCGCCGGGCGCGATCCAGCACCCACTGGCCCCAGGCGCGGACGTGCCAGGCCAGGTCGGCCAGGAGTTCCTCGCCCTCCGTACTCGCCAACGGCGCGAACGGCAGCGCGCCTTGCCTACCCTTGCCCGTGTCCTTGGTCTTCTTCTTGAGCGACTTGTGCAGCCGCTTCAATGCGGCGGTGACCTCCGCCTCGCCGTAGCCCTTGGCCTTCTTGAAGAACTCGGCCATGAAGGCGTCGTTGTGCAGAATGAACTCCGGCAGCGGGCGGGTCTGCCCGGCCAGCTTCTGCGGATACTCCAGCGTGCATTTGAGGATGAACCAGGCGACGGGGTTGATGTCGATGGCCGTCGCCTCGCAGCCCAGCCGCATGGCCTCCAGCGGAATGGCCCCGCCCCCGGCGAACGGATCGAGCACCTTGGGGGCGCGCCCGCCGTAGGCCTTGCGGATTTCCTGGCGGAACCATTCAAGCGTCTCGGCGTTCTCAGTCTCCCGGCCCCAGTGCAGGATGCCGCCGACGGTCTCCTCCTTGATGCGCTCCACGGTCTGGCCGTTGGGCATCTTCTTCTTCTCGTTCTTCGTGACCACCTTGCCGCCGATCTTCTCGCAGAGTTCCCGGCGGCGCCGCTTGATCTCGGCCTCCCACTGGGTGTCGGTCATTCCCTCGGGCTTGGGACTTGCCGATGGATCGGGCAGGAGCGTAGCGATCAGCGCCGCCCGGCAGGCCGCCAGCGGCCGCCTCGCCGGCCAGATGTGCAGCGTCGAGATGTGCCCGTGGCGGACGTTCTTCTCGTGCACGCTGTCCAGCGACGCTTGCTTGAGCGGAAACGCGTGTTCAATCAACCTTGGGAAGTCGGTCACGCGATAGATTCCTTGGCGGCTTGTGTAATCTGGTTGGCGCTGATCAGAACGCTGCCCTTGGCCTTGGCCAGCAGATTGCCGAACGGGTCCTGTACCCGCACCAGTCGCGGGTTGGGCGTGGCGCAGTCGTAGACGGCGTAGAGCCAGTAGCCCTCGCGCAGGTTGGCGGCACGCGCCCATTCGTTGCTCGACACCTCCACGTCTCCGGTGCTGGCCCGGCCCTTGACCTCGATGGCCCGCCGCTGTCCGTCGGGATAGATCGATAGCAGGTCGAAGCCGGGGTTGTCGGTCAGCCCGGCGGCTCGCGCCAGTTCGGGCGTGTGGACGTCCTTGACCGTCGCCCCACACGCTTCCTCGAAGGCTCGGGCCAGGTCCATCGCCACCTTCTCGACCTCGGCGTCGTGACGTTCGAGGTCGGCCGGATCGGATGAGGGCACGACGAGGGCGTGGGCCAGAAAGGTCAGATGTCCGGGCGCGATCAGTTCGGGTTCGCGCCGGATGGTCGCCAAGGCGGCGTGGCGCCGCTGGGCGAGCGAACGCTGCTGCTCCTTGATCTCCTTGAGGGCCTTTATCGCGGCCGCGTTGCCGGAGCGAGCTTTCTCCGACTGCTTGACACGGGCGGCGGCAAGCTCGGCCTCCTGGAAGTCGAACCCACGCCGGATGAATTGCTCGCGCTCGGGCAGTGTGTCCAACATGGCGTTGCGGCGCTGGACCGCAAGCCCCCGGGCGACGCGCTCCATGATGAAGGCCTCGGCCTGCTCTTTGAGCTTCCCGGCCGTCACCGCCAGGCGTTGTGCGGCGGCGGGCAGGCCGTGGCCGCCCTTGAGCAGAAGCAGGTGCTCAACGGGGCAGAGCACGACCTCGGCCCCTTCGTACTGCTTGACGCCGACGAGCTGGCAGTCGAGCGTTTCCTCGGAGGCCAGGTCGGGCAGCTCAGGGTCAGCTTGGCGAATGACGCTGATCAAGGCGAGGTGGAACAGGTACGGCTTCTCGGTGGTCGGGTCGATGAAGACCGCGCCGCGCAGAGCCTGGTCGCCCAGACGCTCGCTGACCAACCCCCGGAAGCGTTCAAACACCGGCTCGCCGGGATGCAGCCAAATCGCACGGTCCTTGTTGTCCGGGTCCGGTCTGTTGACGGTCAAACAGCCGCGCTGCTTCGCCGGGTACATTTCCAATGCGTGAATCAGGGGATCGACCGCACCCTTGCGGGCGGGCCGCAGTGAAAAGCACCCGTCCAGGTGCCCGTCGATTTCGATATCCACGAGCGGGGCAGCGTTTTCGATGAAGTGGCGGACGTAGCCGGGCAGCAACCGGCAATAGGCTTCCTGCTCCAAGTCGTCGCGCAACCGCGGAAGCTGGCGGGCCACATCGCCGCCGTCGCCGTACAACATCCTCTCCCTTGCGGCCAAGGCCGCGACCTGCTCCTCGGTCAGCCGACCCTCGAGCTGGTGCGCGGCGACATCCGCGCCCTCGACAACGGCCTGTTCCATGTACTGTTTGAGCGAGACGCCCTCGAAGAGGCGGCCAATGGAGTCGAAGACCTTTTCGCTGCCCAGCCTATCGCGGATGGTCTCCAGCTTCTTCAGTAGCGTTTGAAGGACGAGGCCCTCGCGCGTCTTGGGAGCGACGAGGTTGACGATGTGTACGGGGTCGTGCTTCTGGCCGTAGCGGTGGATGCGGCCCATGCGCTGTTCCAGGCGGGCCGGATTCCAGGGCACGTCGAAGTTGATCATGATCCAACAGAACTGAAGGTTGATGCCCTCCGCCGCCGCGTCGGTGCAGATCATGAACCGGGCACCACCATCATTATGAGGGCGACGGAATCGTTCGACCTGTTCCTGGCGTTCGATGTAATCCATGCCACCGTGGATTTGGGCGATCTGGCCGGTGTAGCCCATGCCGCCAAGGCGCTGGACGAGGTAGTCGAGCGTATCGCGGTGTTCCGTGAATACGATGAACTTCTCGCCGACAAACTTCGGATCGGTCAGCACTTCGCGCAGCTTGTCGAACTTGGACTCCGCGCCCTGGTCATAGACCTTGCGGGCAAGGTCGCGCAGCGCGACGACCTGCTCACGCTCGACGACCAGGTCGGTCAGGGAAGCGGCGATGACGCCGGCGAGCAGCCGCTCCTCGGAGATTTCATGCTCCTCTCGCCCGTTTTCCGTGCCTTCCTCGTCAGCAGTTTTGGTATCCAGGACGTCGTCTTCCTCGGCGAGACGGCGCTGGAGGACGACAAGCTGCTCCTCGGTAAGCCTTCCCTCCTGGACTTGGCGGATCAACTGGTCCAGCTTTTCGATTCGACGCTCGAACGACCGCAGCAGGGCGTAGGTGGAACTTGCGAGGCGGCGCTGCAACACGCTCATCGCCAGCCGTGCCGCGGAGCGATTCAGAACCTTCGCGCGGTTATAGACATGGCGCATGTAGTCGGTTGTCTCGTCGTAGAGCGTCTGTTCGCTGATCGGACCTTGGGTGAGGTCGTACCCCAAAGTGTCGGAGATGCGCTTCGGATACAGCGGCTTGCCGCTGATGTGAACCATCTCCTCCTTTGTGCGCCGGATGAAGTGTGCACGGCGACGCTCGGGCGGGTACTCATCGAATGCCTCCGGCGTCGCAAGAACCTCCGGCTCAAGCAGACGCCACAGGGCGTAGTACGGGTAATCTTTGCCTTGGTGGGGCGTGGCGGTCAGCAGCAACAGGTGATGTGCCGTCCAAGGTAACGTCCAGGCTTCACCGACGCCGCCCACACCCGCCAGCGCTTCGGCCAGCCGGTAACGGTCCGTTTTGCGGACGCGAAGGTCGCTTCCGCGATCGGCGGAGAGCTTGTGCGCTTCGTCGAAAACAACAAGATCGTACGGAACAACGTCGGGTTCCCGAAGGCGTGCAAACGTCTTCGCGCCGGCGAGCGTGTCGACGCTGACGATAACGCAGTCGCTCTCCTCGCCCACGAACGGGTTTGCATCTCTGGCATCAGCCCCCGTGACGATGCGGAACTCAAGGCTGAACAGCGTGGCCAACTCGCGCTTCCAGTTGCCGATCAGTCCTGCGGGCGCCACGATCAGGACGCGCTTGATCAGGCGACGGGCCTTCATTTCACGAATATAGAGGCCCGTCATGATCGTCTTGCCCGCGCCGGCGTCATCCGCGAGCAGGAACCGGAGGGGGAACTGCTTCAGCATTTGTTCGTAGACCGCGATTCGCTGGTGGGGCAAGGGGTCGATCTGCGAAATCTCGGTGGCAAACACGGGGTTGAACAGGTGACCGAAGCCCAGGCGTTCGCCCTCGGCGAGCGCTCGAACCACGTTGGGGGAACTGGTAAAATCGATGATTGGCTTCTCGGCGGGCTGAACGGTTTCGGGCTCCGCTCCCGTATCGCCTTCGTCCATGCGCTGGAGCTGTAGCCAGCACACGGGAGATGGCTTGGTCTGGCCGTTCTCCCACCGATTCACTGTGGCGAACGAGACCCCCAGCCGCGTCGCCAGTTCCATCTGCGTCAGGCCCAGGCGGGCGCGGAACTGCTTGATCCGAGTCGAGTAGTCCGAAGGAAGCCCGGAAGATGTCGCGTCGCCGGTCATGCACAACCTCGGCCCGTGTTTAACAAGGCATCGCGTGGTGCGATTCTGCGGTAGTATAGCACATGTTATGTCAATGTCAACAGCGCGCCGAAGCCGCCCCGAAAAAAGGGCGCCACGGCAACCCTATCGACCCGTGTTGCCATAAGTATTTAAAAGACAATTATTTAGGATTTGTAAATACGGACTTACCAGTCCATCTCTTGCAGGCACGCAGATGGCGGGACCTAATCGAAAGCTAATGGGTGATACGCATCACTGACCTTGGCTACACCCCTTGCACCCCGGCGTTACCGCCCCTCGCGGTCCGGCCGGTCTCGGACCGAAGGCGGATGCCTGGCTTTCGATCGTCGCCGCCACCGCTCCGTAGGCCAGGGCGCTGACCACGGCCGCCGCCAGCCCGGCGCGGCCGAAGACCACGATGAGCAGCAAGGCCAGCCAGAACGACTGGCACATCGCGCACTCCAGGAAGTAGGCCCACGCCCGGGCCCAGAGCGTCCCGACCGCCAGGGCCTCGAACTCCCGCCCGCGGGCCGCGACCTCCTCGTCGGTGAGCGGCTGCGGGGCCGTCAGCGGATCGCCCTGTTCCACCCGCGCATCGTATCGCGTCCGGTGATTGATCTCCCAGCGCAGCCGCTGCAGGTGCATCATCCGCCTGCTCTCGCGGCGCCGTCGGCGCCACCCAAGCTCCCGGGCCAGGAACGAGGCGAATACCGCCCGCCGCAGCCCGACGACGACCAGCACCCACGCGGCGAACTGAATCAGGTCCCCGACCGATCTCATGTCTTCCACGACAATCACGTCTGTCCTCCTTGACTTCTGATATGGGCCACGATCGGGGCCTCGAAGGCCTCCTGCCCCGGCGTGACCGCAAGCCGGCCGGGCTCCGTATCGCGGGGCAATTCCCCGCCCGCCTCGATGTACTCGATCAACTCCCGCCGGTGCGGAAGGTGTTCCTTGGCCCAGGCATGGACCTCGGCAGGCGTCTTGCCGGCCAGCAACTCTCGCACCCTGGCCACGACGAAGTCGCAGTAGAGCCGCGTCCTGGCATCACGGGGGTTGTACGCACAAAGCCAGACGCGGGTATCGCCGATGTCCACGAACGTCACGGCCATCAGAGTCCTCCCTTCCAGGTGTCGAACGGGCATTGCACGGCGTCGGCGGTGAAGATCGTGTCCGACGCCCGCTGCTCGATGATCGTGTCGGGATAGACGGCCGGCACGATGGGCGTCCCGTCCGGATTGAGCTTGCGGATGGTCAGGTCGTAGTCGCGGAGCTGCGGCACGCCGTTGCCGTTGAGGTTCAGGTCGACGTTCTGGTAGACGGTGGTCCCGTTGCAGTTCGGATAGACCCCGCTGGGGAATCGGCATCGCACGCGCGAGTACGGTCCCGCGTCGAAGTGGTAGTGCTCGAACTCCTTGCAGAGCGGCTCGCGGACGAAGCTCGTGCCGTACGGCCCGAACCAGCCGAGGCCCGGGATCTCGGGCACCACCTCGCTCCAGTCGTGGAAGTCATCGCACTCATACTCGCATCCACGATCCTCCGCCCACGGCACGGTCGGCCCGGACCACTCGACGTCCACGATCGTATCGAACGGTACCGACGTGACCTCGCTACCGCCGGAGCCGTGATGGCAGACGAAGGCCTGCGTGGAGCTGTTGCCCAAGGGCTTGTTGTACTGCGGTCCGCGCTGGTCCTCCCACGCCGGGTTGCCGTGATCGCCGTAGCGGTACTTGGCGCAGCCGTTGCCGTGATCCTCATCCACCGCCGACCAGATTCGCCCGCCGCCTTCGGCCTGCGGGTAGTAACCCTCGCCGATGGCGTTGTAGTAGTGTGCCGGCCCGCAGAGGTAGCAGGCGTACCCGTTCGTGCTGCCCTCGCGGATGTGATGGTGGAAGGTGCACTGCGGATCATCCGGCCCCGTCCAGAATACGTGGCTGCAGACCTCCCAGTAGTCGTTCGGCGTTTGATACGGATACTCGTGCTCGCTGTTGTTGTAGCAGCCGGCGCGCCGGGTATGGTAGCTGTCCTTCGGCGGATCGGCGTCGGGGCAACCGCCGTCGCACCATTCCTCGTACCGAGCGAGCTTGCCGCACAGGCCGGCGGCGACGCCATCGCCTCGAGCCAGGCGGCAGTCCTCAATCGTCGCCGGCCGGTTCCAGGGAACAATCGGATCGGTCCAGGGGTACGGACACGGGCCGCGCTGGCAGGCAGCGTAGCAGTAGATGCCCTCCGTGGGATTGCCGTCGCCCCAATCGTCGATCCAGTAGCCCCAGGGCATGGGTCCGCCGTCGACTTCGAGCGGGTAGCACGTCGTCGGCGTTTTCTTGCACGTCTCGACCGATCGCGTGAACCACAGGCCGTACTCGATCAGATAGTCGACCGCCTTGATGATCTCCCAGAGATGGACCTTGCTGATGCGGTCGCCCTCACGCAGGCCCCGGTCCTTGCCGTGGTACGGGAACAGGCCCGGCCCGGGCCACTCGCTGTTGCCCATCGGGTCGTTGATGAACTGGAACGAGGCGAACTGCGGCCAGGGCAGCCAGCTCTCATCATGCCCGTACTCATAGGCCTCCGTGCCCCAGGCCATCGAGGGCGCGTAGTCGAACGGCTCGGGCAGCCCGCGCCAGGTTTTCCGGCAGCGGACGTCGCCGGCGTTGGCCTGCGTGGGATTGTTGTGCAACGGGCGGACGCCGTCGCCGCCGCCCTTGCCGCCGTCACGGTAGAGCCAGGGCAGATTGCCGCCGGTCCAGCGCCACAGGATGGGCATGTTGAAGCAGCACGCCGGGGCCGGGCCGCGATGGCCCGGATGGTGCTGGAAGGAGTTGCCCAGGTACTGCAGACAGAACCGGGCAAGGTTGATCAGCCCGGGGCGGATGGTGGTCCAGGGGGCCATCTGCCAGGTGCCGGTGCAGCGTTTGAGGCATTGGCGTTTCTCGCCGGTGTACTCCTCCCAGATCAGTTCGGGGAAGCCGTTGGCATACGGGGCCTTGTGCTGCAGGACATAATAGTAGTAGCACGAACCCGCCTGCTGCTTGGTGTGGCCGCTGCCCGGCGGCGAGTTGGGATCATCCGCCGGGATGTTGGCCAGCGTGGGCGCCGCATCGGGCGTCGTGCCGTGCGGCTCGAAGACGGTGACGGCGGGCGATTCGTTGCTGACCACGCGAAGATAGAACAACACCTGCGTCTCGTTGGGCTGGCCCGGGACCTCGGCCCAGTACGATGCACCGCCGTCGGAGGTCGTCATCGTCAGTTGCAGCAACGACCCGCCGCCGGCCTTGTAGAACAGTGTGGCGGTCTGGACCTTGCCGCGTTTGGCCTGCGGCACCGTCCAGGTTACTCGGACCGCCTGATTGGGCACCGGGTCGTCGTAGGACTCGCCGCCAACGCACACTCGGGCGACCGCATCCTGCGGGAACCACGCGGCGTCGTGACGCAGGCGCAGGTACTGCTTGGGCAGGACGTCGCTTCGCGACCAGTCGAAGTAGCCCGTCGGGCTGATCGTGTGGCTTGAACCACGGAGCTGGCCGCCGATCTGGCCGATGGCCGCCGTTTGCCAATACCAGCCCTTGAAAAGCCCCGGCGCCGGCGGCGGGTATTGGCCGGAGTTGTGCAGGAAAGTCTGCTCGGGCCACAGGCACCGCAGGTGCTCCTGTTTCCACCACTGCTCACGGTTGGCATAGCTCTTGGGCACGGCCCCCAGGGCGGCGTACATGAGGCCTTCGAGCTTCTTGAGTGCCAGGCGGAACTTGCCTTCCAGGTCCGGATCGGGGTCCTGGCAGTCCGCCTGTAGATCGTGCATGTCGTAGTAGACGTTGGCCGTGCCGCCGTCGCCGACGAACTGCTCGTCGATGTGCGACGTCGTGACCAGCATAGTGCTATCTTTACAGGACAAGCTGACCATCGACCTTGGCCCTCCACGCCATCTCCACGAGATTGTCCTGCAACGCGATCGTGTCGTTCGGCGCCAACGTGAACGGCGCGACCGCCAGGAACCACATCAACCGTTCAACGCCATCCACCTGTGCCGTCACGAAGATGGCTCGGCACTCCGGCCAGTCGGCCGTACCCGTGTTCCGCCAGGCCGGGTTGGCCACGGCCGCGCGGGCATCGGCGCCATCGGCGTCGGTGATCACCGACCAACTTAGCGGGATCGGGACGTAGCCCTCGGCGTCATCCAGTTCCGACAGATCGGCCAGCGCCAGTGTGGTGTTGGCCCCAGCCACGTCGGTGGCGGCCAGACGGAGCTTCCATCCGGACCATGCACAAGCCGCCGGGCCCTGGAAGGCCCGCTTGGCGATTGCCTCCATGTAGTCCCGCGTGATCATGTGTCGATCGCACTCCGGTAGTCGCGGACCCGCAGCTCGTATCGCAGGCGCAGTGTCTCGCCGGGATGAATTCGCACGCCGGTGATCAGAACCGCCGAGGCCACGAGCGCAGGCGGCGTGGTGTCGGTGATGATGTAGACAGCGCCGATCTCCAGCGTGCTGCCGCGCCACCGAAAAGCCTCGACCTGGTCGTGGGCGGCGGTGTTGGGCCGAAGGCTGTAGAAGGTAGACAGCCCGTCATAAGAACCGCCCGCCGAATGGATGTGCAGTGTGTCGGCGGTGTTGCTCTGGACGATGAACTTCCCGCCGCCGAGCCAGCAGGCGTAGCCGACCCATTGGCCCGGCGTCCAGGCTTTGCCCTCATCCTTTACATCCCAGCCGTGGAGGGGATCGGTCGTCACCTCGCCCCGGCCTTCCTCCTCGGCCAGGAACCGACCGGGATGGCCGTGCGGCACGTTCCACGGGAAGCCGTGCGAGTCCGGGCTGTATTCGCTGTCCTTGAACCAGTAGCCGGGCGTTCCGGTGTCCGGGTTGCCCTGCGTGGTCCAGGGCACGGCATTGCGCCAGCTCAGCCAGTCGCTGATGACGCGGACGGCGTTGCTCAGGCGACTGACGATGAACGTGACCGGCTTGGTCTCGTACTGCATGATCGCCTTGTGGGCCCCGTCGGCGGCGTAGTCGGCGGCACCGCCGTCGTTGGCGTAGAAGTCCTGCAGGTGCGCCCAGGTGGTCTCCTTGTCGAGCTTGAGCGTCGCGGGTGCCGGCGTCTTGCGGGTGTAGTTGGGCCGATGATCCGGATTCCAGGGGATATTGATGCCCGTGAGCCCAGCCCTGAAGGTAACGGCCTGGCCGAGGAACGCGGCCCGCCAGAGCTTCTCCGCGCCTTCCTTGTGGAAGGTATTCGGCAGCGCGAGGCGCCGCTGACCGATCTCGATGATGAACTCACCCATACGTCCCCCGGTACCAGAGCACATCGAAGAGCCAGCAGCCTACGCCCGCCCAGTACACGACCACGCGTCCGACGGGTACCTTGCCGGCACCCGGGTAGATCGACTCGCCGATGTTGTAGAGGTTGCTGTTGAGGTCATCGCCGCCGGCAACATCCTGCCACGTTCCGTTGGCCGCCGGGTTGACCTGCTGGCCGCTGTAGAGGAACGGCGGCGAACTGCCCTCGACCTGGGTGATCCGGGCATACCGTCGCTCGCCGCCTCCACCGGCCTGGCCGACCCGAACCACGGCCCACTGCTCGCCGGTGCCCTCGGCCTTCCAGAGGATCTGGGCGCCACCGGAGCCCGAGGCGCTGCGCAGCGCGCCGCATTCACCCTCGGCCGCCTCGGCGAAGCCGTGGCCGACGTCCTGGACATCGAGCTTGACCGGGCAGATGCCCTGGGCCATCGCCAAGCCGATGGTGCCGTCGGCCAGGGGTTCAAGGAGGATCACAAAGCGATTGGCGTGCTCGGCGGCCGGTGTGACACCCACCAGCGCGGGAGCGTTCTTGAAGGCATCCTCATCGTCGGCCGGATCGAAGATGACACCGTCGACGCCCAGGACGTCGAAGCGGTTCCGGTCGGCGCCGCTGTCGTTGCGGATACGCACGATGCCGGACGGCCGGGTGAGCGGCTGGGCATCCTGCGTCTGGTTCTGTTGGCGCGACCGAAGATCCTGGGCGGCCTCGATGAAGGCGTTGAACGTCCCGGCCGGGATGACCAGCGGATCGCCGGGTTTGACCTTCCTGAGTGCATCGGCCATCGCTCATACTCCGATGCCCAGGATGCTGAAGTCCGCGTCCTCGTAGACCTTCTCGACGTAGGCGGCGATGGGCTTCTTGATCAGGGCATTTGCGGCAGTGTCTTCGGCGTCCTGGTACCGCACCCACAGGTACTCCCAGCCCTTCTTGTCGATGCCGGTGATCTCGCCCACGGAGATGTTCGTCTTGTTCGGGCTGACCGCGAAGCGGTAGGTGATCTCCCAATCGTCGGCGCCGCGTTTCGAGCCGGTCGCGCCCAGGAACAGGCACTCCCCGGCGGCGCAGCCCTTGAACGGGGCGTTGTTGACCTTGCCGGTCAGCCGGAACAGGGCGACACGGTACGCCAACGTGACCAGCACCGTCGGCAGGTAATGCGTCTCGGCGAAGCTGCAGGCCGGGATGGTGATGTCGACACCCTCGACGTTGTCGGGCGTGACGCCGATGGCGCCTTTGAAGTCCGGGGCGGTCTTGCCCGTCGGGGCGTACTTGTGAACGGTCTGGATGGACTGCGTGATGTGCTGCGTGCCGCCGGTGGTGTCGAACGAGTAGGTCGACTCGCCTTGCTTGGGCTGCGGCCACAGCCCATACCGCACCGTAGCGATCCACTGGCCGTCTCCGTGGCTCTCGTCCACCCACTCCGGCTCGAGCTGCAGGCTCTGGCGGAGCAGCCCCTGGTAGATCAGTGGTGTGGCCGCTTCGACCGCCGCGACGGCGGCGGCATCGTCCGCCGTGCCGGTGAGGATATAGACGAGCTCCACGCTGGGGTTCTCGCCCAGCGAGACCCGGCGGCTGTCGAGCTTTTCCAGCATCGTGATCGGCACGATTCATCCTCACGAGGCAAAGGCCATCGGGTGATCCCGGATGTCCTTGCGCAACTGCTCCACGCCCTTGGCCGTGCGTTCCGTGGCCCCGGCGATCCGGTCCTGGACGCCGCCGGCCTGCAGGCCCAGCGTCGAGGAAACGTTGAACGTCCCGATGACACTCGCCTTGGCAGCCAGCAGATCGCCCAGGCCCTCCAGCTGGTCCTTGAGCCCGGCCAGCGGGCCGCGCTTGCCGCCGGGTGCGTTCTCGTCGGGCTTCTCGGTGCGTTTCTGCCGAGCCTGAGTTAACGCGGCATCAAGTTCCTTGCGGGCTTGTTCCAGGTCCGCTTTGGTCTTGGCCAGCTTGGCGTTCGTCTCGGCATCGAGTGCCCGGGAGGCCTCGACGTCCTTCTCGACGATCTCGCGCTGCCGGGCCTCGTACCGGCCCTGTTCGGCGCCCAGGTCCCGCTGGCGCTCGTTGGCGATCGCGGCCAGGGCGGCGTCCTTCTCCGCGTTGATCTTCTGCTCGGCGGCCACGAGGGCCTGGTCGGCGGCGAGGTTGGCGGCCTCGACGTCGAAGCCCTCGTCGAACAGGGACTTGATCCAGTTCCAGGCCTTCGTCGCCAGGTTGACCATCGTAGCCCACTCCACGGCGAACCGGCTGGAGAACCGCGCCCACGTGTCCGACAGGAACGCGGTCAGCCGGATCCAGCCGACCTTCAGCGCGTGCCAGGCGTCGGCGGCAATGGCCTGGGCGCCGAACCACATGTCGTAGAACCGCTGGAGAAAGAATTGCTTGCCCGCCAGCCACACCCGCTGCAGCGCCGTCATGCCCTCCTGCCAAAGGAGCTTGAGCGAGAGCCACAGGATCCTGGCGGCCAGGGCGATATCGCCGGCCGCCAGGGCGTTGGCGATGCCCTCGGTCACCTCCTGGACGGCATCCCGCATGCGGCCGAACTGCTTACCGATCCATTCGATCGCCTGGCCGCCGGCGCCGGTATAGGCCAGGATGGCGGTGCCCAGCGCGACAATCGCCGCGATGACCAGGCCGACCGGCGAGAGGAGCGAGGTCAGCATCGTGATGATCAGGCCGATGACCTTCGTGGCCGTGCCGGTGATGAACGCCAGGCCACCCAGTGCCTTGGCGGCGATCGTGGCCGAGACGCTCAGCGTCAGCAGGCCCAAACCCAAAGCGCCGACGCCGGCGACGATCAGGGCGGCGGTGCGGATGAGCCGGACGTTCTGCGAGACCCACTGTGACAGCGCGGTGACCAGTTTGGTCACGTACTGCGTGACGCCGCGAACCATCGGACCGAGCACCTTGCCCAGCGAGATCTTCAGGCCCTCGGCCGCGCTCTGGAGGATGATCACATCGCCCTTGAGCGTGTCGAGCTGGATGCCGGCGATCCGGCCCGCCGTGCCCTTGGCATCCTTGAGCGAGGCGGTGAACTCGCGGAGCTTGTCTCCCCCCTGACTGAGCAGTTCGGCAAAGCCCGCCGCCTGCCGGGCATCGAAGATCCGGCCGATGATCCCGAGCTTCTGGCCGGTGCCCAGGCCGGCCAATGCTCGATTCATGTCGTCAATGATGGCGGCCAGCGATCGAACGTTGCCCTTGCTGTCCAGGACGCGGACGCTCATCGCCCGCAACTGGTCGGCGGCCTCCTTGCTGGGATCGGTCAGCGACAGCAGGGCGCCGCGGAGCGTCGTGCCAGCCATGTCCGCCTGGATGCCGGCGTTGGAGAGCATCTGGACGGCGCCGACGATCTCCTCCAAGCCGATCCCGGCCGATTTGGCGATCGGGCCGACGTACTTCATCGCGTCGCCCAACTGCCGCAGGTCGGTATTGGCCGTGGTCATCGCCTTGGTCAGGACATCGACGGCCTCGCCCAGGTGGTCGGCCTCGATGCCCATGCCCGCCATGATCTTGGCGGCGATGTCGGCCGACTCGGCGATGCCAATCTGGCCGGCGGCGGCCATGTCGAGCGTCGGGCCGATGGCCGCGAGGATCTGATCCACCTTGTAGCCGGCCAGCGCGAAGAAGCTCATCGCGTCGGCGGCGTCGCGGGCGGTGAAGACCGTGGTCTCGCCCAGGCGTCGGGCCTCGGCGGTCAGCTTGTCGAACTGGTCTCGATTGGCGCCGGTGAGGGCCCGCACGCGGGCCATCTGGTATTCGAAGTCCGCGAAGGTCTTCGTGGCCACGGCGGCGGGTGCCCCGACGGCCGCCGCGATGCCGGTCAGCTGCAGCCCGGCGGATCGCAGGCCGGTGGCGAAGGCCTGGAGTTGGCGCTGCGCCCGCTTGAGCCCGGCGCTGAGCTTGTCGTCCACGCCGAGTTCGACGAACGCACGGCCGGCCCGGATGCCCGCGGTATTCGCCACGTCAGTTCCCTCGCACGCTGCCGGCCCAGAGCGCCGGCAGCTTGTCCCGCTCCTTCTCTAACGCCGGCCCCATGAACGGCCGGGCACGAACACGCAGTTTCCGGCCGAGGTCGCGTCGCCGGCGCCACCAGCGGGGCCGCTCGGAGACGCCGCCGAACTCCAGCACGTTGGGCGCCTTGGACCGCTTGAAGCCCACCGGCCCGACGACCACCGAATCGCTGCTGCGGTCGTACCCGAACAGAATCCACCGCCGCAGCAGGCCGGTGTGCGAATACGGCGGCCTGCCCGGCTTGGAGGTGCCCTTGCGCTTGCGGATGCTGGTGCGGGCGGTGGTGCGGATGAACGCGCCGGCCTTCGAGAGCACCTCGCGTTTGGCCTTGTCGACCGCCCGCAGGACGACCTGGCGATCGAAGAACAGGTTCTTGATCCGCAGGTCGATCATTCGGGCTTGTTGACCTTGCCGACCGCCAGGCGCATGGCCGCGCCGGTCAGGCCGGCGATGGTGGTCCCGAGCGCAACGTACTGCTGCTCGGTCAGCCAGTTGGCCGCACCGTCAATCAATACATCCAAACTCCAGCACGCCCCCAGCAGGCTGAGAAGCAGGCTGCCGATGATCGTCTTCTTGCCGTCCAGCCACGTCAGCATGCGTCGCCTCCTTGCGATCCAGGTAGTAGGTGCCGCCCAGATGAACGTGCAGTGTGCAGCCCGCGATCAGCAGACTGCACACTGCCGGGAGAGAGAGCGTCCAGAATCGCCGTGTCACGGCCCACCCTCGTTGGCCGGCTGCGTGGCCGGGGCCTCGAGGTCCGGGCCCTGATCACCCTGCGTGGCCGCCGCGACGTTGGCCGACACGCCGATCGTCTCGACCGTGCCGTCCCAGACGAAGCCGGTGCCCACGACGCCGTAGCCCCGGCTGCGGTAGCCCGGGTTGATCAGCGATCCCTGGCCCTGCAACTGGCCGGTCCGCTGGCTCAGCTCGGCGATTCCCTTCTCGATGGCCGGCGTGAGGATCTTCTCGAACACGTCGTTCTTGGCCCGCTCGATCGGCTCGGTGTTCGGGGCACAGCCGCCGAACGTCCCCAGGCCGAATAGCAAAGCCAGAATGGCCACCAGCGTCTCGATCAGCGACACCACACAGAATCCACGTCTCATGGGATCAACCTCCTTGTACCGGTACACGTCCATGCACGAACACGTCCTTCAGAACATCCACGCCCACCCGTACCGACACGGCGCTCCGGGCAAAGGGATCGAAGTCGCTCGGTCGGAATGCCCGCGTCCGCCTGGGATCGCGGTGGGTATTGGCGATCAGGGCCATCAGCGAGCTGGTCCGCTGCCAGGCATCCCGCATCCGGGCCTCGGCCATCGCGATCAGTTCGCGGAGGGTGAAAGGCCCGGGATTGACGCCGCAGATTCCGGCACATCGCCAGATGAGCTCATCGCCGTCGCGAGCGCCTGCTCGCCCAGCTGTTCCAGCACCCCGCTGTCGAGCCGCTGCTCGATCAGGTCCCTCGCTCGGTCCATCATCCGCCGCGTCGCCGTCAACACCCGCCCGAGGTTCGCCCGGTCCCTCGGGCTCGGGCAAAAAGCCACGAGTTCCTCCAGCAGGGCCGTGGTCGCGTGCTCGATGGCGTCGCCGGCCATCGCCCGGCCGAACTCCTCGTCGGTGATGTTGCGGGCGTCGGCCTCGGGCTTGCAGACGGCATAGACCACGTCGCACAGGAGCACGGGGTCGCGGATCAGCCGCTCGATCAACGTGCCCTCGACGATCTCCAGCAGGTTGACGTTCAGCAGGCCGCGAACCCGCTTGATGGCGTCCACGTTGATGGTCACCGTCCAGGTCCGCCCGGCGTTGTCGGCGAAGGTCTTCATCACGTGCCACCGATCCAGGTGGGCGCCGTCGCCGAATAGGCCACCTTGGCGGTGACCGACACGGTGATCGCCTCCTCCAAGGCCTCACTGCGGCTGAACGCGGTGATCATGAAGTCGGCCTGCAGGCCCTGGCCGGCCTCACCGTCGAGCACCTGCAATCCGATGATGTCATTGCTCAGGTAGGCGTTCTTGATGGCCGTGAAGCCGGCGTCGGCGGTGTCCCAGACCATCTCGAACTCGACGCTGGCCTCCTTGAGCGTCGCGGCCGTCGCCCGCCATCCGTTATTGGCCCGGGTGGTGACGTCGGCCTCGCCGGTCTCCATCGAGAGGGTCACATCCCGCACGTTGGTCAGCGCGGTCCATTCTCCCGCACCGCCCTGGCCGCCGGCCTTGAACAGCAGCTTGGCCTCCATGCCCAGTTTGAAAGACATCGCAGGTACCTCCTATCGGCGCTTCACCCGATACGTCACCGTGATGACGCTGGTGAACTGCCGAAACTGATCCAAATGTTCCACCGACAACAGCGGCTCATGCCGCGTCACCATCCACAGACAATCGGTCACGCCCTCCAGACGCGTCGTTCGCAGGTGATCACCGATCGCCTCGGCAAGCCCGACCAAGGCATCGAGCGTCGTCTGGTCCTGCGGATCGACCCTCTGCTGCACACCGATATCGATCGTGCAATCGCAAAACACGTCCAGCCGCGTGGCCGGCTCGACCGTCATCGACTTCGGCACCACGCTGACATGGAGCGTGTCCATCTCGGCCAGCTCGAACGTCGGCTGGTAGAGCCGTTCGGCCGTGAATGGCCGGGCGAACGACCGGCTGTTCAGGCTCACGACGACCATATCGGCGATGTCCGTGATGACCGACATCAGGCTTCCTCCCGCGCGATACAGGGCCGCGAGATGATCTTGTCATGCAGCGAGCGATGCAGCTTGAGCAGGTCGCAGGTCATGTTGGTCAACTCGCGGATCGCCTCGGTGTTGGCCGCGATGATCCGGTTGTTGGCCTCCAGGACCTCCAGCAGTTTGCGAATCAGCCAGATCACCACGCCTAGCAGGACGACGGAGAAGCCCAGGAAGCCGTACTGCACCACGGGCTGGATCATCCAGTTTTCCATCATGCGGCCTCCGTGCCCACGTGCTTGGTGTGAATCCGCAGCGTGCGGCGGTACGGATCGCTGTAGCGATACGGCGGCTCCGCCCCCGGCGCCATCACCTCGTACACGAACACCTGATCGCCATCGGTCTCCCGCACGCGATCGCCGGCCCTCGGTACCGTTTGCATACCCGCAAGCACCAGATCGGTGGTGAGCACCAGGTAGTCGCGGGATTCGGTTCGGTGGACGATGCCGTATTCGTCTGCCTGCTCGAACACCGTTCGACCGACCGTCGCGGACAGGGCTACCGCATCCGCGCCGCGGCGGTACTCCACGGAACGCGTCATGTGCCGCGTTCGCTGGTCATCGAGCCAAGCCGAGCCTTGTTCGAGCAGATCACTCATGTCACAGATCCGGGACCTCGGGGAAACCGGACATCAACCGCACCTGCACCTTCACCTCACCGGAACCCGCATAGGCCACCGCATGCCCGAGCCGCTTGTAGCCACCGTAGTCGCTGCTCGTGGCCACTCGCTTGGCGACGTGGTCCCAATAGAGCTGCTGGCCGGCGCCGATGACTTCGCCCGACGCCTTGGGAAACTCGAATACGCCGGTCACGGCGAGCGAGCCTCGCTGGTTGGCCTTGATCTCGACGCGGGCCACACCGACGAGATCGCCCACGACGACAACGTCGCCGGCGTTCACCTGTGTGCCGGGCACAAAGTCGATCGCATTGCCTTCGTGGATGTACGTGGCGCCCATCCCGTTGCCTCCCGACGTCAGGGCCGCAACAACGCCCGCACGGTCGCATCCGCGGCAGCCGCATCACGAACCGCCTTGCCGATCAGCTTGTTGCTGGTCGCTGTCGGCGTGGCGACCTTGTTCGTGTTGTCCCAGTACACCAGCGTGCCGGCGGTGATCGCCGTGGCGGCGACCTTCGGGAAGTCGAAGACCCCGTAGACCGCCAGGGCGCCCAGCACACCGGCCGCGATGTCCATCCGGGCCACGCCCACCAGATCGCCTTGCACGACCACGTCGCCCGCCGCGACATTCGCGCCGGGCGTGTAGTCGACCGCATCGCCTTCATGTCGAAAGATCGTTGCCGGCATCGTCGATACCTCCTAGGCTTACGCCTCGCCCTTGACCTTCACCGCCGCCCGGAAGTCCTGCATGGCCACGCCGAAGTCGAAGTACCCGCGCCACTGCATGCCCAGTGTGTTGAAGCTGGTCTCGCCACTCTCGATCGTCGGCGTCCGCTTGCCCCGGAGGTACGCGATCTCGATGGCCGCCACGTCCGCCGGATTGGCGAACAGGTACCAGGCCTTCGCGCTGCCGCCAGTGAGGTTGAGGGCGTTGAGGTACGGGCTGGCCACCGGCTTCCACTTGCCCGCGTGCGGGTTGTCCATCGGGCTGGGCTTGCCGGCCGTGGTCGTCTCGTTCACCCGGGTCTCGGTCATCAACTGCTGGGCCAGGACCTTCAGGGCCGTGGGCACCAGCAGCACGGCCGGGCTGAGCAGGATCGGCCGGCCGTCGATGTCCGTCTGGTCCAGGAACTTCTGCTCGGCCAGCGTCAGCGACCCGATTGACAGGTTCGTGTCCGCGCCCGAGAGGAAGTTCTTGTTGGTGGTGCTGAAGAAGTTGCCCGGATTGCTCAGGAGCAGTTCGTACACCGCCTCCTCGCGCTTCAGGGCCGACATGCGGCCGATGAGACGCGGGATCTGGAGGAACGCCCCGAGGTCGTCGTTGATCATCATCTGACGCGTCAGCGCGATCATCCGGCCGAACGTGTCGATGCGGTTCTTGTAGGATTCCTCGATCAGCGTGGTGTGCTTCAGTTCGCCGTCGGGGCCGACCTTCTCGAAGATCCCGTTGCCGGTCAACCGGTAGCGGGTGACCTCCTTGAAGTCGTTGACATCCGTCTCGGCGCAGAAGAAGCCGACGGTGCTCTCGACCGCCTGGTAGGCGGCCAGCATCGCCTTGTTGGCCACGTTGGAGAGGATGCCGGTCAGCGAGATGGTCGAGAACCCGCTGGCCGCCTGGATGAGCCGCTGGTCGGCCGCGAACGCCGCCCGGATCATCTCGTTGTCCACCCGGCCCGGGCGGACATGGTCGCCGGCAGCGCGGATGACCTCGTAGAGCAGCGTGTGCAAGCCCGCACCCCGCAAATCGCGGGACAATGCCGCGTTCATGGACCGCTCGTCGTACCAGCCAGCGACCTGCCGCTCGGGCAGACCCGCCGACAGGCACATGGCCGCCTCGATGGCGCCGGCGTTGAGACCGTCGCCGCCACGTCGGATGCCGGTGACCGCCGGGCGCTCGGCCCGCAGGACCTCCAGTTCGGTCTTCGTGGCGTCCCAGCCCTCGGTGATCGCTTTGGCCTCGATCTCGGCGTGTTTGCCGGCGCAGATTCGGCGGATATCGCCGATCCGCTGCGTCTCGGCGGCCGCCTCCGCGCGGAGCGTGGCCACGACGTTGCCGGGCGGATTGTCCGGCGGCTCGGGCGGGTCCGGCTCATCGGCCGGCTTCTGCTCGGCGTCGTACATGGCCTGCAGGCTGGCCTTCTGCGCGTCGCTCAGTTCGTCAAACACAAACCCCTTTGCCTCGACCCATTGTCGGAAGTCCATGATGGTCTCCTTCGTACCTGTACCGACGGCAGAAGCCGTCACCTGGGCGCTGGTGTTGTCGTCGGCGCCCAGCGCGACGAAGCTGATCTCGCCGAGCGTCGCCCTCCGGACGACATGGACCGGTCCCTCGAACTCACGCCCGTTGGCCGACACCGTGCGGCCCTTGGGCACGAACTCCACGCGCTCGGCCAAGGCTCCCAGCGACGCCTGCCACGGGAAGCCGTTGTGACTGCTCTCGATGATCTCCCGGGCGACCGCGCCGGCGCCCGAGATCACACCGGAGACGAGCAGGCTGTTGTCCTGGATGCTGATCGCGTCGGTGTGCCCGACGATCAGGCTGCGATTGTGGTCCTTGAGGATCGGCCGGCTCTTGGCGGTGACCCGCAGGCCGGCCAGGTCCACGACCACCGGGTGCGGCCAGCCGGCCAGGATCATCGGCCCGCCGGTGTAGGCGATCATGCCGAACCGCCGTAGCGGCGGACGATCCCCTTCGGCGGCGGCCTCGATCGTGGCCCACCCGCCGACGGGGGCACAGAGCTGCAGCAGGCGTGGGGGGTTACTCGTCGGCATCGTCGCCGGCCTCCTTGCCGATCGGAACGGTCTGCTCCACGACTAGATCGAGCTCCTTCATCAATGCGACCTCCTTGGCCCGCTGGCGGAGTTCGGTCTCCCAATCGCGTCCAATGCGGGCATACTCGGCCGCCAGTGTGGTCGTGTGGCTGGTCAGCCGCGTCGCCTGGGCGCTGGCCTCCTTGGCCGGATCGACATGCTCGTGGCCGTCCCAGAACCACTGGTGCGGCAGGTCGGTATCGCGCATGCGGGCGGCCTGCGGCAGGAGCCCTTCGACGAGAACGGCCTCACCGAGCCAAGCGGCAAAGATGCGGTCGAGAACGGTGGCTCCGAGGTGTTCCTGTTCGACGCGGATGCTCTTGAAGTAGGTCTGGTGGTCGAGGCGCCCTGAGGCGTAGTTGTAGCCCGAGGAATTGGCCGCCGCGACGTTGTACGGCATATTCAGGCAGCGGGCGATCTCGTTGAGGATCTCCCGCTTGAACTCGCCGTAGGTGGTGCTCGGTTGCTCGGCCTGGACCTGGGACATCTTCCAGCCGCCGGGCATCGTCAGCAGCGAGCGGGCCTCGAGTTCGATGGCGTCCATCGGCTCGACGCTCTCGGCCTCGCCGTTGGCCGGGGCGTCGGTGTAGAGGATGCCGGCGAAGTCGGCGGCGGTTTCCGCGGCGCCCAACACGGCCAACGTGTAGCGCCGCAGTTGAGCGAACAGCGGCAGCGCGGGCGTGATGTCGGGGATGCCCCGGCTCTGGCCCGGCCGATCGCCTCGGAAGTAGTGGATGACCGCCTCAGCGGGCACGCGCTGGTAGTCGAGCCCCATGCCGGCGCTCGCCCGGTCATCGCCCGGGTGGGCCTTGAGCACGTGGTACTCGATCGGATTGCCGAAGGGGTCGAAGACGATCCCGTCGATCGCGTGGTCGTCCAGGATGGACAGGTCGGGCGTGGTGACCTGGTCGGCCTCGATCAGCCGCAGGTCGAGCTTCACGGCCGAGGCCAGACGGGGGTTGCTGGCCAGAATGGCGAAGGCCTCACCATCGGTTGCCCTGGCCATCCGCATCGTGCGGAGCTTCTCGGCCAAGCCGACGGCCCTGGCCCAGCGGCTGAACTCGCGTTCGATTCGCTGATTGACCTCGGCGTTGTCGGCCAGCAGCTGCAGCCGCGGGCCGGTGCCGATGACGTCGTTGGCCAGCGTCAGGACGATGCCCTTGGCATAGGCGTTGTTGGCGACTTCGTAGCGGGCGCGATTGCGAAGGATCCGCCGCACATCGGGGCTGGCGGCCGCATCGGCGCTGAGGCCGTCGGCGTTCGCCCAGTGCCGGCGATTCTCGTCGTTGGTGACGGCGGCATCGTAGCGAGCCTGGATAAGCCGGCCGCCACGCACCACGGCGATGCCCGTGGGCGTCGTTTGCCTGCTCGTCTTGGGCCACAGCCACTTCAGCACGTCATGCGCTCCCAGGTGGAACGATCTTCGAGAACCGAACGCCGCGTCGGGGGTTCTGCACCGCTTCCTTGCTGGCCAGGTACCGATCCGCCTCGATCTGGTCGGCCAGGCTGTGCTGCTCGACGCTGCCGGCATCGCCCGAGGCCTTGGCCGGCCCGGCGGCGTTCTCGCGGATGGCGTTTGAGAGGGTCGGATCGGGCATCAGTTGTTTCCCGGATGGCCCAGCGTCCACATTCGGCGTCGGTGCCGGCGCTCCCGCTGGGCGTAGGTGTTCACCGCCCGGGCCGGGTTGCGGCCCTCCAGGTGGGCAACCCACGCCTCCTGCAGGGCGTCCTCCTTGTCCGGCGCCCTCACCAGGCGCAGTTCGAGCGCCAGCTTCCGGTCGTCCGTGATCGGAGGAAGAACACTGCTCATCCACCCTGTACCGACACGAGCTGGGCGCTCCAGGGCACTTAGTCGGGGGTTGACATGCAGATTGTTACAGATCTGTACTGCCTCCGGCCGTCTCGCGGGTGGCAACGCGCCGGCCGCAATGCCGACACCGCCGAATTCGAAGGATGAAGCCGTGCCGCTGACGCGTGTAGACCACCGGCAGATGCGAGCAGCCGCACTTCGGGCAACGAAGCCCGCGAGGCTCATTGGGCTTACTGTCTCCAGCCGGCTTCATCGCTTGGTCCTCCGCAGCTCGGACAGCCGGATACGCTCGCGCGGCACCGGTCGTGTGTCCGTCCCGAACAGCACGGCGCCCTGTATGGACGCCGCGACCGCACAGCCGACAAGGCAATCGAGCCAGTGGTTGTCCAGGCCCTCGACGCGAAGCTTCCATTCATCCACCGTGCGACCACGACCCTCGGTCTTCACGCGGTACTCCGCGGTCAGGTGCTCGGCCAGCAGGACGTGCTGCTCGGGCTTGCGGCCGAACAGCGACATCGCGCCCGGGTCGCCCATGGGCACGGCCAGCCGGGCGTGGATGAACGACTTCCACCAGTTCGTGTCGTACACGACGTGCCGCACGGCCCGCTTGCCGGTCACCACCGGGATGCGCCAGTTCAGGCCGACGCGATCGCCGCGCTTCCGCTTGTACTCGCTGAACGGGATGCTCGATGCGCCCACGTACCGCCCGTGGCTGGGCAACAGGACGCCGGCATACTTGCTCTGGCGGCAGAACTGGTAGACCACATCGGACGAGTTGCCCCAGTTGGCGTCGATCAGGCAGCGGTCGACCCGCACCATCGCGCCGTCGTCCCGGCGCCACTCGCGACCGAGCGTCGCCTCGGTCAGCCGTTCCAGGCCGGCGTAGATGGCTCCCTCCAGCCCTGCCCGAGGTGAGACGCTGCCCAGCGTCCGCTGGATGTCGCGGAGCGTGAAGTAACCGGCCCGCTGGTCGGGCTCCGTGCCGTAGTCGATGACATAACCCGAGAAGCTGTCCTCCCACGCGGCCACCAGCCAGAACAACGCCTTAGCCTGCACATCGATAAACATCGTGAGGTGCGTGCAGCCCAGCGGGACCTCGCCTCGCTTGTAGCCGTTGACCTTGGCGGCGATCTGGTCGGCGGTCAGCAGGTCATCATCCGGCAGGTCCTCGGGCAGCGGCTCGTTTTGGTACTCGGCGAAGAACGCCGCCTCGCCCCGGTCGAGCTTCAGGTCCATCGCATGCTGGATAGCCGAGATTTCATCCGGGTGGTGCCGCTCGGGCCAAGCAACGACGGCGCCTTCATCCATCTGGGCCCGATGCGTGCGATAGAACTCCGTCGCCTCGCCCATGCCGCGATCGGCCCGCATCCCCTCGCGCCAGATCTCGGTGTACCGTGCCCACAGGGCCTCGTTCGTCGGCCAGGCGTAGACCATCTTCGTCCGTTCGCCTTGCCACTGCGGGTGCTTCTCGCGGTCGAGGATGCGATCGGCCATGTCGTCCGGACGCACGACAGTCAGCGTCATCAGCCCGGCGATCTTCTTACCGGGACCGGCCAGGCCGAGGATGGCGCCGGCCAGGATGCGTTCGCGCGTGGCGCACTGACTCGGGCTACGTGCCGATTCATCCGTCTGCGGGTCGTCGATCAGCACGAGCGACGGCCGGACACTCGATCCGTCCGCCCGCTTGTGCTTCATGCCGCGAATCCGACCGGTGATCCCTGCCACGCGGATGATGGCCCCGGACGCCGCGCTGCCGGGGATCGTGGGCAGCACGATCTCGCGGGCGGTCCAGCCGATGTGCGTCTGCTTGCCCTGGTAGAGCTGGCCGGCCGACCGCTGGTGGATGCCTTCGAGCCTGTGGATCGGGAAGACGACCTCGGGGAAGTCGGCGAGCAGTCGCTCGTTGTTCTCCAACTCGGCCTTGATCGAGTCGAGCATGTTGGCGGCGTGCTCCTCATCGGCGCCGATGAGGGCGACGAACTCGCGATGGCCGTAGACCATCGCCCACAGGCAGGCCGTCTCGCACAGGCTGGTCTTGCCCGATCCCCGGGGCATGGCCATCGCGAAAAGGCCGCCGGCAAGAACCGCCAGTTCGATCTTGGCGATGACCTTCAGGTGATCCGGGGACCACGGCAGGTGAAACGTTTGCGGGAAGTACTGCTCGCAGAAGAACCGGAAGTCCCTCGCGGCCTTGGCCTTTCGCGGGGGATCGGCCACGGGCGGCAGCTCGCCGATGTCGCGGCCGGCGAGCGACAGCGCGAGGTTGCGTTGCCGCGCCCGTTCCTTCAGGGCCTCGTAGCCGGTGGGACCATCGGGCTCCGGCCGCGGCGCGTGGCGCTCCTGGACGAGCCAGGCGACGTAGCGGATCAGATCGATGGTCCGGCCGTCGCCGATGCGAAGCCCCGCGCGGCTGCGGTGGCGCAGCAGCTGCCGTTCGCTGATCACCTCGCCCCAGGAGTTCAGCAGTTGGACCAGTTGCGCCGGTTTCAGATGCCTCGGGTCAATCGCCACCGGCGGACATCTCCTTCACGAGCCATGCGGCATAGCGCACGAGGTTGATCGTCCCGTCCGCGTTCGTGGGCATCCCGGCCTCGATGTCGGCCTCGATCTGTTCCGGTGTCACCGAACGGCCACCTGCGGCCGACAAAAGGCGGGCGGCGTCCGCCACGGCGATCGCGGTCGGGTTCATGCGCGCGGGCTCGCCCATTCACGCCGCCTCCTGCCGACATGAAGTTCGGTCACACCGCATGTCGGTACCGGTGAGTACGGTGCAGCCGAATCTTCGAGAAATCGCAGATTCTCCGGGGAATTGCCTTCCCTTTCGCGAAACATGAGGTAAGTCATGCACAACGAAAGGAGACGAACGATGACGACGAACGCCAACAACAAGACTGCCGCCGAGACGTATGCCACGCGACGCCACGAGGTCGCTCGGCTGATGGATGTCCTGGAGATGGAACTGAAGAAGTACGACGACCAGGCCGCCGCCAAGCCGAAGGACTGGGGCTTTGCGGGCACGATGGCGCACGTCCGTGAATGCCTGATCGACCTGGTCGAGGGGCTCTCGGGGATCGAGCGCAGCGAGATCGAGAGGTTTCTGAGCGAGTGATCGCAGAAAGGAAACGACCATGACCACGAAAGACATGAGCGATTTGCTGGAAGGCCTGTTCAACGAGATCGCCGGCTGTGAGGACGACGACGAGATGACGCCGGCCGAGTTGGACCCGGACGGGACGCTGTACGAATGCCAGGCCTCGTCCTTCCGGGACTGCGGGCTGCTGACGTCCAACGACGGCGTGGTCCTGACGCTTCGCGACGGGACCGAGTTCCAGATCACGATCGTGCGATCGCGGTAGGGGATTGGAACGCCAGGGGCCCGGCCAGCCCGAACACGGCCAGAGGAGACAATGCCATGAAGAAGGACCAGATTCAGATCGGCGGCCTGTACACGGCCAAGGTGAGCGATAAGGTTGTCACGGTGCGGATCGACAGCGTCAACAGCCACGGCGGCTGGAACGCGACGAACACCGCCACGGGCAAACGCATCCGCGTCAAGAGCGCCCAGCGCCTGCGGGCCGAGGCCAAGGGCGGCAAGAAGAAGGCCGCCGAGGCGCCCAAGCCCGACGTAACGCCCACCGTCGAGATCGTCACCGGCCAGCCGGTGCCGGAGCCCGCCAAGCGCGAGAAGAAGACCCGCAAGACGGCCGCCGACAAGCCCAAGCGGGTCAGCGCCCTGGACGCCGCCGCCGAGGTGCTCAAGGCGGAAGGCAAGCCGATGCGGGCCAAGGACCTGATCGACGCGATGGTCGCCCAGGGCCTGTGGTCCAGCCCCAACGGCAAGACGCCCGAGGCCACACTGTACGCCGCCATGATCCGAGAGATCCGCAAGGCGGTCGAGACGGGCACCGTCTCCCGGTTCCGCAAGATCGATCGCGGCCAGTTCGAGTACAACGAGCATTACGCCTGATCGGTTACACATGACGCCTTCTCCTCCGACGCCTCGGCCTCGACCGGGGCGTTGCTTCGGCCTGAAATCCTCTCCGCCTTGCGTCCCGTAAACTTCTCCCACCTGACAACGATGACATCGCAGTACAGCGGATCGAGTTCCATCAAGTACGCGCGCCGGCCCGTCTGCTCAGCAGCGATCAGCGTGCTGCCCGAGCCGCCGAACAGATCCAGTACGTTCTCGCCAGCCCGCGATGAGTACTGCATGGCCCGCACCGCCAGCTCGACGGGCTTCTCCGTCAAATGGATCATGCTCTGCGGGTTGACCTTCTTGACCGACCAGACGTCCACGGCGTTGTTCGGACCGAGGAAGACATGGGCCGCGCCTTCCCGCCAGCCGTAGAAACACCACTCGTGGTTGCCCATGAAGTCCTTGCGGGTCAGGACCGGATGCTCCTTCACCCAGATGATCGCCTGCGAGAAGTAGAGCTCGCAGCGCTTGAGCACCGGCGGGTAGTTCGCGCAATTGGCATAGCCGCTCCAGATGTAGAAGGCCCGCCCGGGCTCGAGCACCCGGGCCATGTTCCCGAACCACGCATCCAGCAGCCGATCGAACTCCTCGTCGCTGACGAAGTCATTGGCCAGCGGACGATCCTTGGGCCGCAGCTTGTGGTGCGTGGGTCTGGCGATCTCAGGACGCCGCGCCAGATCAAAACCCTGATGGTGCGTGACGCCTGCTTCGCCGAACGACGACAGGCCAGCCGCGATCGCGTTGTTGCTCCGGGGCTCCACCTTCACGTTGTACGGCGGATCGGTATTGACCAGATGAATCCTCTGTCCATCCAACAGATGGTCCACATCCTCGGGCCGCGACGAGTCGCCGCACATCAGACGGTGGTTGCCCAACAGCCAGATGTCACCTGACTGTGTGGTCGCCTCGTCTGGTGGCTCGGGTACCTCGTCGGGATCGGTCAGCCCCTGTTGGACGCCCGGGTCGAGCAGCTTGGCCAGGTCGTCGGCGTCGAATCCGAGCAACGACCAGTCGATGCCAGCGCCCTGGAGCTCGGCCAACTCGATCGGCAGCAACTCCATGTTCCACTCGGCCAACTCGGCCGTCTTGTTGTCCGCGATCCTGTACGCCCGGATCTGTTCGGGCGTCAGGTCGCGGGCGACGTGAACGGGCACCTCGGCGAGCCCGAGCTTCTGCGCCGCCTTCCATCGCGTGTGCCCGCAGACAATCACGCCGTCGGTATCCACCACGATCGGTTGGCGGAACCCGAAGCGGCGGATGGACTCGGCGACGGCATCGACCGCCGCGTCGTTGATCCGGGGGTTCTTCTCGTACGGCTTGATGTCGGCCAACGGCCGAAGGGTGATTTCCATCGATGACCTCCGTGTCACGAAGATGCCGCGATGATCAACAACGTCGAAGCCGTCGGCAGGACGTCCGCCTGGATGTCCACATACCCGATGTTCTTGAGGTCCCCGATCTCGAAGATCAGCGGCTGTGCCTTGCCCGCCGTCGGATTGGCGACCGCGCCGGACGCGGACATGTAGAAGTGCGTGTTGTAGTCCGGCGATGGCGTCCAGTTGTGGGCCGGGAACCAGGTTTCCGCGACGCCGGTGATGGGGTTCTTGGCGATCGGGCTGTGGTAGTCGAAGGCGAGCTGGCCGTCGGCCATGATCCAGCCGTGCGGCTTGGCGATGCTGCCTTGGTTGCCGGGCACGACCGGGGTGTTCACATCGCCGAACAACGGCCAGCCGGCGATCTGGATGTCGGCCGTGGCATCCGCCGTGATGCCCTTGATCCAGAACCACAGCAGCATCCGTTGGACATCTCGCACATCGAGCAGTCGCTGGACCGTCGCGAGCCGATCGTAGGTCAGATCAGCGGGGTTCCACGTCATGCCCTGGCTCGCCCTCGGGATGGACTTCCACATCTCCGGGGCCCGCAGCGTTCGAATGAGTTCGACCTTGGCCATCGCAATGCCTCCTTGGCTTTCACCGCCGACCGGCGCTGTGCCGCCGGCGCGGTCATCCGTGACCTATCCGTTCACCTCGGGGCCGCCCGGCGTCGCCAACGTGGCGACGGGGCGCCCCAGGGGTACCGACCGTACGCCCGGGCGACGACGATCGCCCAGAGTGGCCCCCAACGCGTCCCGTGGCCGCCCTGGGTGCCGCCCGGCGGCGGTCGGACCGGCAAAACAAATTCGGTTGGGGTTGGGAGCTGTTCCCGGCGGCCAAACCCGCCCCGTTTTCGCGGAAGTACCTATGCATTCGTTTCACGCGTTGCACCGCCTTGGCTTCTTGACGCGTCGCCGAGCGGAATCCACCTATTCATCCCTGGTCCTCCATCCGCGGCGCTGGCGACCAGCGCATGGGGTCCTGATATCGCCACGCGTGAACAATCCCGTATGTGAACTCCTCGATGTCGTCAGCCGTCGCGCCGCTGCGAAGCCCCTCGATCGCTACGGCCAGACCCTGCTGAAACCCTCGGCGGTAGGCTTGCTCGACTTCCGCGGGCAGCCGGTTCCATTCGTCCGCCATCACGGGCAGGCTGTCCTCGAACCCATTGCGGGGCTTGGGTCTATGCTTTGCCATCTGGATTCCTCTCGGTAACGAGATCAGGCTCATCGTGTGCGCGCGCACGCGCGCGCCCATACATGCCCGGGATGTGCTCATAAGGGTTCATCAGTTTCGCTGGAGCGCTTCGCCGAAGCGCGCGCGCTCCAGCGACCCCAGGGGGCGTCGCTCGAGCGCACGCCCCTGGGGGGTGTGGGGGGTGTGCGCGCGCACGAGCGAAGTCGGCTTCGACGGGTTCGGAAGTTCGTCGGAGCGCTTCGGCGAAGCGCTCCAGCGATGCGCGCACGAGCGAACGGGGAGCCGGTTTCACGAACGGACCTCCTGTTCTGTGGACGGCGGGACGGTCGCATAAAGCACCTGATGCGCCTTGCCCACCCGCCGGCGGTGGATCAACCCACGGACCTCGGCGATGTCCAGCAGGTCCGCGATCCGCCTCCAGGACAGCCCGGGGACATCCGCCGCCCGCGCGCGGATCTCCGCCTTGGTCGCCGGCTGGTCCGACAGGAACGTCTCGACGAACCGTTCGACGTTCCATGCCGGGGGCTCCGAGGATTCCTTCGCATCTGCCTTCGCCCGCTTCGGCTTCTCGCTCTTGAGCCTCGCGGGATCGAGGTCGGGGGCGGGCCTCCACAGCGGGAACGACCACCGCAAGACTCTGGGCTCGACCGGCGGCCACGACCGGACGGCGGCCTCCAGCACGACCGCCCCGGGCTCTTCGTGCGGCCGGAGCACGAGGTGGGCGTCCGCCGCCCGGCTCTGGCTGCCGGCGCCGGCCCCGACGTCGGTGACGGCCTTGGCCGACTGGTTGCCCTTGGTCGCGTGGTGGATCAGCACGAACGCGCAGCCCAGCCGATCGGCCAGGGCGTCAAGGTGGTTGTAGATGTTGGCCATCGTGCCGTTGTCGTTCTCGTCCATGTCGCGCGGCATGAAGCGATAGAAGGCGTCGAGCACGACCAAGGCGAAGCGGCCGGGGGCGACCGACTCGAAGTACGGGCCCAGCGAGAAGATGTCGCGGAGCTGGCCGCGCAGGCTTTGCACGCTCATCGTCTCGGCGATCTCGTTCATCCCGATCCGCAGGCACTCGGCGACCTGCGGGATGCGGTGGGCGAGCGTCTCGGGGTGCAGCTCGTTGTCGAGGATCAGCACGTCGCCCCGGACCGTTTCGAACGTGTCGAGCCAAAGGCGCCCCGTGGCGATCGCCATCGCCAGCGCCAGAACCAGCCAGCTCTTCCCGGTCTTGGGCGGCGCGATGACATTCATCGTCTCGCCACGGCGCAGCAGGCCCTGGAGGACCGGGGCACGCAACATCCGGTACGCGGCCATCAGTTCCCGCACGGTCAGCGGCTGGTTCCTGACCGGCACGTCGCGATCCTGGTCCCAGTGGTTCTCGACCAGCGCGACGGCGACGCCGTCCGGCTCGTAGCGGGCGATGCTCGCCGCGATCCGCTCGACCTCACGTGCCGGCAGCGGGGGCGCGCAGCGATCGGCATTGGCCTGCCGCAGGGCGGCGCCGATCTCGGCCTGCGACATGCCCACGCGGCGCATCGCGCCGGCCAGCCGGGCCAGCGTGGCATTGCGATGGCCCCGGGGGATCGCATTCGCCGGTGTATCGGGTTGAACCGTGCCGTTGGCCGCGGTCAGGGCGTCGAGCTGCCCGGTCAGCCAGGCCGGCGGCTCGGGCAGCCGGGCCGGCGAGACGGTCAGTTCGTGGCCGTCGCGCCAGCAATACGACCCGCCTCCCACGGTAGACGGCGGTACCAGCACGTAGCCGCCGTGGGCGCGCGAGTCGACGTGCGGGGCGAGCCGGCCGGCCGTGTTCCGCCACGAACGGCCCTCGGGCTGCCGGAAGAAGTAGTGCCGTCCGCCCCGTGGCGTCAGCGACTGCGGGGCGATCTCGAGGTCAGCCCGTTGGGCCGGCTCATCGGCGAGCCAGGGGTTGTCCCGCCCGTCCACGTCGATCGCGAGCAGGTCGTCAGTGCGGATGGCGACGTTTGCATCAGGGTGGCGCATCCACCAGCCCGTGATCCGTTCGGCATCGGTGGTGGCTTCCAGCAGGCCATGCGCGGGAAGCGGCGTCTTGCCGCCGGGAACGCAGGGGAACACCGGATAACCCAATTCGGCGTACCATAGCGCCGCATGGAGCATCGCGCTGTCGCAATCCATTGCCGGCACACTCCTCAGAACGGAATCGAGTCCTCATCGCCCAGGGGGGCGTACTCCGGCAGGCCCTCCTCCGATTCGAGCCTTGGCGGCTTGTCGCCCAGCCTGTGGCTGACGACGCGGTCGTACTTCTCGCCGGACTTGTGCTCGACGGTGACGGCCAGCGTCCTGGCCAGGGCGCCGGCGTGGGCCAGCTCGACGGCCTCGGCGGCGTCATTCGGTACCGACTCGACGGAGCGGGCCCGCCACCAGGATTCCGCCTTCTGGCGGGCGTAGCCGGTGTGCTCGAAGCAGACCCATTCCGATACGTACTGGTTGAAGCCGATGCGGTAGTCGACGCGCATCGTGCGTGGCGCATCCGGCGGTGCATCCCGTTTGGTGTGAACGGCGTAGAAGACGCTCGCGACTTCATGCTCGGTGCGGCTCGCCGGGTCGGACAGGATGCTCTCGCTGCTGGCCTCCGCATCGTGCTTGGCCCGCTCCGGCGGTGGGAACTCGTACCCGCACTGCGGGCACATGCCGTAGCCGGCCGCGATCACCTCGTGGCACTGCGGACACTCCTTGGCCGGCGTGTGGCCCTGGCCCTCCCGGGGCGCCTCGATGCGGATCTGATCGACCGGCCCGTGGCGCAGAACGTTGCCGCCGAAGTCCAGCACGAGGCAGTCGGTCTTGCCTTCGTGCAGGCGGAATCCTCGCCCTATGCACTGATAGTAGAGTCCCGGCGAGAGCGTCGGGCGGACCAGGGCGATGCAGTCGATGTTCGGGGCGTCGAAGCCGGTCGTCAGCACGTTGACGTTGCATAGGTATTTGAGGCTTCCGTCGCGGAACCGCCGCAACGTCTGGGCCCGTTCAAACGGCAGCGTCTCGCCGCAGACGAACCCGCATTCGGCGCCGTGGCGTTCCCGCAGGACGCGCACGATATGCTCGCCGTGCCGGACGCCCGAGGCGAAGATCAGCACGGACTTTCGGTCAGCCGCGTGCTCCACGATCTCGCGACAGGCCGAACGAACGAGGGCGTCATCGTCCATGAGGTCCTCGACCTCGTTGGCGATGAACTCGCCGCCGCGAACATGAAGTTGGTCGTAATCGGGCCGCTGCGAGCCCGACTTGGTTCGCAGGGGGCAGAGGTAGCCCTGCACGATCAGCTCGCGAACGCCGATCTCGTAGCAGATGGCGTTGAGGATGTTCTCGGGCGCGCAGATCATGCCCGACTTCATGCGGAATGGGGTCGCCGTTAGCCCGATCACCCGCATCTGCGGGTTGATGACCTTCGCGTCGGCCAGGAACTGCCGGTACATCCCCTCGCCGTCGGGCGGAATGAGATGGGCTTCATCGACGATCGCCAGGTCCACCGGCCCGATGTCGCAGGCCCGCTGGTAGACCGACTGGATGCCGGCGATCGTCACGGCGTAGCCGAGGTCCCGACGTTTCAGGCCGGCGGAGTAGATCCCGAACGGCAGGTCCGGCGCCATCGTGCGAAGCTTCTCGGCGATCTGCTCGAGCAGCTCCTTGACGTGGGCCAGGATCAGCACCCGACCGTCCCACATCTGGACGGCGTCGCGGCAGATCGTCGCCATCACCGCGGTTTTCCCCCCGCCCGTGGGGATCACGACGCACGGGTTGTCGTCGCGGCCGCGAAGGTGGGTGTAGACGGCCTCCACGGCCTCACGCTGGTACGCTCGCAGTTCCATTTGCATCGATCTCCGTGATCTCGACGATCGTCTTGCCGTCGGGGACAACCGCGCCGCGCTTGATCACCAGCTCGTCGATCTGGCTGTCGTCGTGGAAGGCCTCGCCTTGCTGAAGGGCGTCGAGCAGGGCCTTCTGCACGTTGTCCAGGTCGCGTCGGCGTGCATCGGGCGGGAACACCGTCACCCGCATGACAAGCCGCCCGCCCAGGGGTTGCGCCCGCTGCGCCGCGAGGAGCGCTACCACCTCCTTGCGGTAGCGCCGGCCCTCGCGGCTGATCAGCGTGCGCCAGCCCACTCGCCGCCAGTAGTGGTTGACCGACGGCGGATACGGCAGCTCGTAGGTGCGGGTCACTTCTGCCACGGCGCCTTCCCGTTGTTGCCGGCCGGCGCCGCCGGACGCGTCCCGTTCCCGTCCTTCTTGGCGTAGCCCTTGATCACGTTGGTGATCTCGTCAGTATCCGAACGCTTCTTATGGGCGACGGTGATGATCAGCGGGAGGTCGTGCAGCTCGACGCTGTCACGGGGCGCCATGACGCCCACCGCGCGGCAGATGGCCGACAGCTCCGCCCGGGCGTACTTGACCGTCTCGGCCTTCGGGTTGTCGAGGTTCAGGCGGGTCCACACCAGCCGGCCCTTGAACTCGCCCTCGAGAATCTGGAACGTCAGCTCCAGATAGTTGCCGGCACCCGACTTCGTCGGCTTCATCTGCGATCCGCTGATGATCGCCAGGTACTTGCCGGCGGGAATCGGATCGAATCCGACCGACGGGTCCACTTCTCGCGCATCAAAACCATTCAGGTTTGCCATTGCTTACGCTCCTTGCTCTGCAGGTTGTTCCGACATAGCCAACGGGTTCTCGCCGCGAACGAACGCGGCGTAGATGCGATAGTCCAGGGGGATCTCGTCCGGCAGGCTCAGCCGGTTCTTGGCGACATGGGCAGGGCGCTCGGTCGTGCGGATGATTCGCTCGCCCGTGCCGATGCCCTTGTGCCTGTCCTGGCCGAACTGCTCGCCGACCTTGCGGGTGTGAACGCGATACGTGGCGAACAGCACCTCGTCGCACCACTCCTGCACGAGGGCCGAGGCCAGCTTGTGCAGGCGGGGCACATAGCGGTCATAGGCGTCGGTCTCGGGGTTCTCGAATCGCTCGATCTTGGCGTGGGCGATCAGAATGGCCTGCATGCCCCGATCGGTCCGCAGGGCGTTGAGGCCTTCGAGCACCTCGCGCCACTGCGTCAGCGCGAACGTGTAGCCCTTCTGGTAGCCGATGTCCTCGATGCTCTCGACACCCCGGGCCCGGCAGACCTCGGCCCAGATCAGGCGTTCGAGCCAGTCGAGGCTGTCGAGCACGACCGTGCCGAATTCGTGCGGCGCGGTGTAGAGCTCGGCCAGGGCGCTCAGCACGTCGCCGTACTTCGCCGCCAGCGGAAACCGCTCGCAGTCGATGCCGCCGAGCCCGTCCTCCGTCTGGATGAAGACGGGGCGATCGGCCATCGAGCCGAACGTGGATTTGCCGATGCCCTGTGTGCCGTACACCAGCACGCGCCGGGGCATCTCGGCCTTGCCTCGTTGGATCTGATTCATAAGGCTCATGGTTCCTCCTTGTCTGTTCGTGACCGTGAATCCGGACTCGGGGCCGGTACAGGTCGTCCCGACTGCGGTGGGCTTCCGGCGAAAGGCCTCCGCAGCCACACCATCCGGCCCCGGGTCGGGGCTCACAGCCGGTCGATCGTTCGCAACGCCTCGTAGCGCGTCGGCCAGATGCCGGTTGCCCGGCACCGGGACAGCTGTTGAAGGTCGCTTTCGTTCTGCTCTTGGGCGGCATCGAGCACGGCGGGGCTGATGCGCCACACGCCGCAGCGATAGGGTTCGCGCTTCTCGACGGCGATCAGGTGGACGGGCAGGATGCGGCCGCTGACCCGCGCGACCAGCGCCCGGTAGAACGCCAACTGGTGCATGTAGCCGAACGCCGATGCCGAGAGCTCGAAGCTGTCGATGGTGTCGGCGGTCTTGAGGTCCACGATCCCCTGATCGCGATCGGCGCTGATCCAATCGATCCGCGCCTGGCACGCGTGGCCCTCGTACTCGCAGCGAACCACACCCTCGGCCGAGCCGTCGGCCAGCAGCTCACGGGCAAGTTCATGCCCCTTGACCGCCGCCGCCATCTGTTCCACGAGGGCGGCCTGGTCGTCGCTGAGTACGGCCTTGCTCTGCTGCGCCGCCCACTCGGCAAAGGCCTTCGTGTTCGACCCGAACGGCTGGCCGGTCTTCGGATTGATCGGGCCTCCGACGGCGAACTCGCGGGCGTAGCGTTCGCGCCCTTCGAGGATCAGCGTGTGGGCCGCACGCCCGATCAGATAGAACGTGCTGTCGTGATCGGGGATCAGGCCGAGCTGCTTCTTGCGGTACAGCAGCGGGCAGCGTCGGAAGTCGGCCAGGGCGTGGGCGCTCAGGTAGTCCTTGGCCTTCGCGTGGTATACCTCTGCGGGCTCGCGGATCAGGAAACGAAGGTCGATGCCGTTCTTGGGGGTCATGATCTCCTCGGGGTAGATGTCCCTCTGGCTTGTCCCTTGGCCGATCCGCACGAGCGGAAGGCATTTGTTGGTTCTCACAGGCCGGCCTCCTCGAGTTCGCGCTCGGCTTCCGCGATCTCGCGGCGACGCTGTTCCTCAAACGCGGATGGTGACCGCAGGCGCCGTCGTCGCGGCCCCGCCGCGGCGGCGTGCGAGGCGGCCTCGCACAAGTCGAAGTAGCGGGCGTCCGCGTCCGCCAGTGCCCGGCCGAACTCCTCGAGCCACCGGGCGGTGGTGAAGATCTTGCCGCCGATCCGCATGTGCTGGAGGCGAACGCGATCGCCGTTCCGCGACCGTACGCCGCGCCGGCACCAGCGCCAGATGCAATTCGCCGACGGTCGGCCCGGCGCGATATTGGCCGCCTCCGTCAGGGTGATGTGTGCGTCTGTGATCGTTTGCCCGTGCATCGAAACCTCCACGGCCTTGCCGGCCATGCATCCTCTGCACGGGTTCTTACAACACGATTTCGCGCGGTAACTCGGTAACTCCAGTTACCGCGCTACAAGCGGCTGGCGAGATGCGTAACAGCCCATGTGACAAGCGGTTACGAATTCGCAGAAAAATGTGGAACGAGGCCGGGCTGCCGAGTTTGGTAACTCGACAGCCCGGCGCAAAGCTTCGCGCTGGCGTGACGACGGGCGTCAGCCGATCTTCCGCATGATCTCAACCACCTTGGCGTGGTCGCGTTCGGCGTAGACGGCGTCGGTGATCTGCGCACTGGCGTGGCCCAAGGCCAGTTGGGCGGCCTCCAGGCCGAACTCGCGTCGGAGCAGCGTCGCCGCGTTATGACGGAGTTGGTGGGGATGCCAGCGGTGCGCCCGTTGCCACTCCAAAAGCTGCTCCTTGAGCTCGGGCTTCTTCTTGAGTCGCTCACGCCAGGCCTTCTTGGTCTCCTTCTTCTCGCGGCCGAAGGGCAACGGCGGCGGGTATGCCCGGTCACACGCGTAGCGAATCGCCTGGGCATACGTGTTCGTTGTGTAGCGGTCGCCAGGCGAGCAGGCTGGCTCATCGCGGCGATTTGTGCCGGGACGATTGCCGCAAGAAAGCGGCGTCGTTCGCGCGGCGTGCAGCGCCTCACGACGTTCGGCCTCCGCGTCCGCCGGGCTGAACAGGAATGCGGTGGTCGGGCGGTTGCCCAGGAATGGTCGGATGACCGCTTGGGCGCGGGGGCCGAAGTAGATGATGCGATCGTGCTCGCGATGGACGTTCTTGTGTCTTTCCGGGCGGTAGGTCCAGATGCCCGCCTTCTCGTCGATCTCCAGGTCGCAGGCTCGCAGTTCGAGCAACTCCCCGGGGCGTGCCCCGGTAAGGAGCTGGAGATCGACCAGGGCCCTGACCGGGCGGCTGAGCAGCGGCAGCGTAGCATCAAGCAGCGGTTGCGATACCGGCCCCACCTTACGGCCTTCGCGGGCGGTGGTACGGCCGCGTTTGAGCGGCTCGAGCGTGCAGAGCGCCTGATAGACCGACGCGGGCACCATCTCGCGGGCCACGGCCCACTTGAACATGTGGCGAATGCGCTGGACCTGGGAGTTGATGAACTTGCGTGCCCAGGCTCGACGCGGTGGAACGGCCCCCTCGTCGCCGCGAATCATCTCCTCGCGAAGGAGACGCAGCTTCTTGGGGCCGAACTCGGCCGCGAGTGTCTGGCCGTAGTACTGGCGCATCAATCGCAGTGCGCAGATCAAAGCCTGCGTGTGCTTGGGCCGGTAGTACTCCTCGGCCCATCGCCAGTAATCGCGGACCAGTTCCGTGATCGTCACGCTCGTGGTGGTCGCGGAGCAGGCTCCCGCAGAGTCATTGGCAGGCAATCGGCGGCCAGCGGCCTCCCATTGGGCGATGATGCGGTGATACGCCTCACGGCTCTCAGGCGTGCCATGCTCGCCGAGCCAGTAGTCGCGGCGTCGCCGCGTTGCGGCATCCGTGAGAGTGACCAGTGCCTGGCTGTAGCCTTTGCGCTTACGGTAGGAAGGAACCTTCGTCGGCATGTATCGGCCTCCGAAACGCTTGCGCGGTGTAAAACCGCGCGGTTTTGCGTCTCAAGCCGCACTGCCGACCGTCGGCAGGTCCTCGTAACGTTCGAGGGCTGGCGTATTTACGTTCACAGCGGGCGATGGGATTCGAACCCACGACGTCCAGCTTGGGAAGCTGGCATTCTACCACTGAATTACGCCCGCAGGACTGTTTCCTGAACGGTAAAGGGCTCACGCGCCGAAGTCAAGACCCCCGTGATAGTATGGCAACGTTCCTGCGCAGCGGGGTCTGGAACCTCCCGGCCAGATGACTGCGGCTTGCGGCGCGTGTTTCAAGACCGCAGTGCGTTTGGGTTGCAGCCCATGACGAGGCGGTCTGCCTCGGCGCTGGGGGTTTGGGACGAGAGTATCGGTTTGGGGAGCGAGGGGCGTAGGAGGGGGTTGGACGCCGTAACTGAAATACGTGTCCAGAGCGAGCATCTGCTATGCGGGAAGGGCGTGATGGTTGGGTTAGTCTCTTCCGTCGGGACTGGTGCGCATTTTGCGTGCATCTTGCTGGCTGCAAGGCGTAACCCGCCTGCAAACAAGGGCTTGTGGTCGTAAACGGACTGCCCTTCTTGGTTGCGGCCGAAGGCCGCCTTGGGTTGGGGATCGGAAGAACGATAATCGGCGACGAGGGCGTCGGGCTAGCGAATGCTTGAGAAAGATGCGTCCAGGACGGGTGGCAGTCGGGCCGGAAGAGGCCAATGACCGTGGGTGGTCAGGCGGCGTTGAGGTCAATTCCATTGTCTTTGCCAGCATCCTCACCCGGCGTTGCGAGATTCTGCACGGTCATTCAGCATTCTTTTCTGGCGTTGGGCAGCCGATTGCCGGTGAGGTGGGCCGTTGGCGGTTTTTCAAGGGGGCGTGAGCCGTGGGGGCTGTTCGTGTCCGGCGCGTTGTGGTCACTGTCGGGCGGGGAACCTTCTCACACCGGTTGCGGCGAATGGTTCCATCGTCCTATAAGCGATACCACGGCAGTACTGTGCGGCGTGGAATGAGGGTTTGGTACCGGGTATCTCCGGGAGCCTGAAAAACGCGCGCCGGGATGGCCCTCCGGGGTGCTTTTTTCTCGGGTCTGAAGCGGGGGCGGTAAGCAGATATTACGCAGCATGTCACGGAAGTCGATAAATGATAGGTCGTTCCGTCTGACCGCTCGGACCGGTGGCGGCAGCGTTGGCTGCCCTCTGGGGTCGTGGACAAGGGGCCGATGGTCTCCGCTGGTGGCGGGCGGAGGAGGTGCGGGTGGCCAGTTATCCGCAGACCTACCAGATTGCCCGGCAAGGCGCGGTGAGACCTGTAACGGTCGGGAACGACGAGGATGTGATCGCGCTGCGCACAGAGCTGGAGTTGATGTCCAGCTTCGCCCAGGGAGCGACGCCGGAGCTGGTGGAAGCCCTGGAGGACCGGCTGGCTGCGGTGAAGTCGGGCGCGGCGGAGGAAGGCGGGCGAACTGCGGAAGACATCAAGGATATGGTCGCGATTCTGCGCGATGCCATGCATCCGTCGACCGGGGAAGCCATTGCCAAGCTTGACGCCGACTTTCCGACAGCCAGGGGAGAAATCGACATGGCCGCAGTGGAGAAGGAAAGCAACGACTTTCACGAGGACGTCGGCAACGAAGTTACGGCGTCGGGCAAGCCTTCTGCGGGGAGGGTGGGCCAAGCATTCAAGCAAGCAATGCTGAACAAGGCCGTGGCCGCTCGCCGGGCCGCGCCAGAGACCAGCGGTGTTTCCGAGACGCCGGCTAGCGAGAATGCAAGCGAGACGGGAGCGGCCTCTGGTCAGCAGCCGGCTTCTGCGGAACCGGCCAGCGGTCAACAGGTACCGGCCGAGTCATCGGCGGGAACGACGGAGTCCGATCCGGTGGAGGCGGCGCTACGAGAAGCGATGGGAATAGCCGAGGGCGCACTTGCCGGTGAGACCAGCGATATGTCAGGCGTCGGCGACGAGTTCGACGAGGAAGGCTTGTCGGTTGAGGATCTCGAAGCCGAGGGGGTCACGGAAGGTGAAAAGGCGGATGAGGTGGAGGGCATGACCGAGGGCGACTCACTCACTGGGAAAGCCGGAGTTGCCGAGGGGACTGCCGGTGGCGAGGCGACAGTCGACCCTCTCGAACAGATCATGGCTGAGCAGGCCGGCTTGCCGGATAGCGAGGTCTCGCTCGACCAGCTTGCGGACATGTTGCTTGCCGGACAGGCGAATCCTTCACCGGCGGGCCAAGAGTCGGTGACGGAAGGCAGCGGAATCGACGCGACTGACGCGGTTGATGCCTCGCGATCGATTCCGGAGAACGGCGGCCGTGCTCAAGAGGTGACGGACGCAAGGGATCAGACGGAGGTGGACAAAGCAGATGCGAGTCAGAATACGGCTTGCGTGCCGAAAGATGAGGCGGGTCAGCCGGACTTGGCGGCGGAAGAGGTCGCTCAGGCCATTGAGGCCAGCCGTACCGAGATCGATGCCATTGCTTCCGCGTTCGAAGAGGCTACCGCGGACCTGGGCGCGCTGGCGGATCAAGTATGCGATAGTGCGATTCCGCCGGGTGATTCGGTGCTCCCGGAAGCGGAGTTGATCGGGGCGGCCGAGATACCGGAAGCCGCTCAAGGGATGGAGTTGTCCGCGGATGAGGTCGCCGAGATCAGCAGCGATCTGAACGCTGCCGGCATGGAGGACGAGCCGGCATTTCAAACATCCAATCTGCCCAGCCTGAACATGCGCGAAGAGTTGCGTACGGTTCGCGAGACGATTCAGACAGGTCTCGAGAGGTTGATTCAGTTGTTGGATCACATGGACCGGACGCACATCGAAGCCGAGAACAGGTTGGCTCGGGCCAAGATGTACCAGCAGGCCGCCCGGCGGGCTCAGGAAGCGAGTGAGAAGCTGGTACAGGCTCGAACGGAGGCGGCGGATGCCAGGGCCGCCTACGAAAGCGCCCAGCGGCGGCTTGAGGAAGCGGAGTCAGCGTGGGAAGAAGCCCGCCGTGCGGCGGATGATGCGGCCTTGTGAGGGGGGCGTGCGGACGGCAAGGTCACCCACACCCCGGCCCACAAGACTCCGCGCTGAGCGGAGTATCATCATCGCACCTCCACCCATTTGGTCGCGATGGGCGTCGCCGGGATTGTTGCAAACCCATGGCCAGACATCTGTGCGGCTTGGGCGTACCTTTTCGGCTCGGGGTGCGCTTTGGCTGCGACCCGCAAAAAGGCGGTCCGTGTCAGGACGCGCTGGAGGCAGACAGCGTTTCCGACGGTCTACTCGCCGATGCGCCACTCCAGGATTCCGCCGGAGAAGCCGGGCTGCAATTCGACCTTGATGCGGATTTCGATTGCGTCGACCGGTTCGAATGACACCTTGTTGAAGGTATCCTTTTCCACGCCGTAGGGACCGGTGTTCTTGACGGAGGTCCACGGTCCGCCGCTCTTGGGCCGGTACTCGATCGTCCATGACTTAGGGACGCGGCAGGAGCCGGTGCCGCCGTCGTCAAACCAGTATACCTCGCAGTATCCTATCGTTTGAGGCTCATACAGCGCGCGTTCGACCCATTCGTTCGTGCCGCGGTGAGGCCACCAAGTAAAACGACGAATGGATTGATCACTCGAGCTCTTGGGGATGACGCCATCGGCCACGGCCTGGAGGCTGTCGGCCGGGTTTGAATGCGAGGCGGTCAACGCCGGCTTAGGTGGGGGTTTCTTCCAGGTCTTGGCGTCGGGCCCGTCGCCGATTCGCGGGAAAGCTGCGATGCGCAGGCGAGCGCACCCCATCGGGATCAGCGTGAGTTCTTCGACCGGTTGGTCGCTGCGGACGGGGCTTTCAGGAACCTCGCCCACCAGCCCGTTCTTCTCCTGTTGCCACTCGGGAATACGTTTGCCCTTGGCCTTGAGCATTACCGGAGCGGCCTCAGGGCGGAACGGTTGCTGACCGACGCGGACGCCGGTGCGTTTGAATTCAAAGGACGTGGCCGGATCTCCGGGATTGACGATCAGGCCGTAGTTCCACGGCGTGGCGGGGAAGACCTCGTAGGCCGCCCACGGCTTGCCGTTGTCGTATTCCTGCCACTTTTCGCCGATCTTGAGCGAGTAAGTGAGCGGTCCGCGGCTGACCGAAACGCTGTTGCGGTTGGCCGTCCAGACGTGGGTGCTGATTTCCATGGGCAACTCGATGCGCACCTTGTCGCCATCGGACCACTTGCGTGTATAGACAACCCAGCGCGAAGACACGGGCTCCTGGGCTTGGTCGTTGATGCGAATGTGGGCAAGCTTGCACCAGCCCGGGATACGCAGCGAGAGCGGGAACTCAACGGACTGGGCCATCGAGAAGTGCAGGTCTATGACGTCATCGAACGGGTAGTCGGTCTTTTCGTCGATGGTGACTTTCGTTCCGTCGCCGACCCTTGCGGTGACCTTGCTGGGGGCATACATGGCGGCGGCCAGGCCGTTGCCGGGTGTGGCCATCCAGAGGTGCTCGACGAAATAGGGCCAGCCGAAAGCCACGTTGTGTTGGCAGCAGCGGTACTGCTCGTATGGCGTGTATGACATCATGTCGCCGCGATTCTCGATCATGGGGGTCTTGTCGGCCCGGTCGCATTGAATCTGGTTCGGGCAGGTCAGGTAGTGCAGGCCTTTGAGGTCCGGTGTGAGCGACGGCGGAAAGGAGTTGAACGCCACCTCCTCGCAGCGATCGGCCCAGAGGCCATCGCCGCTGATCTTCAGCAGGATTTCATGGCTGTGCATCATCTCGACGAACGCGCAGGTTTCGGTTCCCTGTCGCGGGTCGTGGAAGCCCTCACGGCAATTCTCGTCGGCTCCGTACATTCCGCCGGGGACCTGGCCGAACTTGGCGCGCACTTCGTCGTAATTGCGGGCGGCAGCGGCGAAGTGTTTCGGATCGTGACTCTGGACGTAGTATTGTGCCGGTTCGCGGAAGCACTCCGCGATGTTCACGCCATGCCAACTGGCGATGCCGCCGGTCCAGTCGGCGGTGCGTTCGTGGTTGACCTTGGCCAGGTCGAGCAGCCACGGCTCGCCGGTCTGATTGTAGAGCCAGTATATGCTATCGAGATGATCGCCGGCCCGAATCCACTGCCACCAGCCGGCGCCGTACTGTTTACCCCACGTGTAGAGCTTGTCTACGGGGATCTTCTGCACGTAGCGGAAGTAGTTGGTCATCACGGAAATGACCTTGGGGTCTCCGGTGGCCTCGTAGTAGGAGCGCATGGCGTAGAGGATGCACATGTGCGGCCAGAGGTCGTTGTTCACAAAGTTGTCCTTGGGACCGAAGGTGCCATCGGGGCGTTGGGAGTCGAGGATGGCCCGGATCCACTTAGTGGCCTCGGCCATGATCCGCGGGTCTTTGAGCAGCAGGCCAAGGTCGACGTAACCTTTGAGCCAATAGGGCATCTCTTCCCAGGGCCACTTGCCGGTGCCGTCGGGTGTCACCCACGCGCTTTCAGCAAAGTTGCACCACTGGCTGATTTCGGCGAGGTGCCCAACCATGCCTTCGGCCTGGAATTGTAGCTGGCTGCGGAGCCAGCCTTTGGGCTCGACCGCGCCGACGGGCAGTTTGATCAGAGGACCGGGCAGCAAGGGTGCCCGGTTGCCGATGTAGAAGGAGTTGGAGCCGTCGGCGGCGAGGCGATCGTGCATGACGACCTTGGTAGTGGTGCATGCCGGAATTGCCAGAGTGATCAGCAGGAAGAGAGCAAATCGGCTTGGGTGGTGCAGTGTCCGTTTGAGCGGCGTGCGAGAGTCCTTGTTCAAGCTGTGCATCAGTATTCTCCATTTACTGCGCGGTGCGCGCGGTCCAGAAGGAGGCCGGCATCCGAACCGGTCGGCAAGTGGGTGACACCTCGCGGCTCCGGCGGATCCGGCTTGGCCAAGGCTCTGCCGTGGCAATCGCGCCGCCGGCGGCAACTCTTCCGGGTGTCACGGACTGCCGGCCGATGACGGTCGAGCATTATAGCGACCCACGCGAGTGGAGGGTAGAATCGGCTCTGCGGTGCGTACATCGGGTGACGCAGGGTCGACGAGGGGAGACGGTCATCCACCGTGAGGCGACATATGAATCCGGATTTGGGCACGGTCACGTTTTTGAGTTTTGCGATGCTGTTTTGTGCCGGCGCGGCTCCCGTGCAGAAGTCCAGGGAGAAACTGGGGCGGGGGTCTCTTCCCGCGGAGTCGTCCGCGCAAGAATCGCAGGTGCAGCCCGCGAGTAAGACGGAGGCGCCGGTCGTCAAGGCGACGTCGGGCCAGATTCAGATCGTATTGCCCCCCGGTGAGCATGCCGGCAAGGTGGTCGTGTACGAGCTTCGGCCGAACGAGAAGGACGATGCCTGGCGGGGCAAAAAGCCGATCGAGACGGCCGGTATGGCTGCCCGGCGGATGGTCAAGCTCAACGTGGACCGTTTCGAGCGGACGCCGGGCGGTCGGCGGGATCGGCTATATTCCAAGTTCGTGGTGGTGCCGGTGAACGGGCAGGAGCCGATTATGCCGGCCCGTTTCGTGGAGGATTTCACTTCGCTGCAGCGCCGCAGGCTGCCCTTTCCTCGAACACGTTCCAAGAAGGGTTTGCAGGTGCAGATGGTCGATGACGCGATTGCGCTTGGTGTGCAGCATGCGGCTCTTAACGTCGATCTGGCCAGACTGTTTGCCTGGACGCCCATGCCGGACGCGATTCCCCACGTGGTCGACGGCGAGCGGTTTCTCCTGAATCCGTCGTTGGTCGTCGATCTGGACCGACGGGTGACCATGTTGTCGCAGGCGGGGATGACGGTCACACTGATTCTCCTGAATTACGCGAACACCGCGGAAGCTGGGGCGGCAGAGGTGTTACGGCATCCGAACTACAACGACGGCTGCCCGAACCAGATCAGCGCGTTCAATACGGCGACGGCCGACGGTCTGAGGCATTACCGCGCGGCCGTGGAGTTTCTGATCGACCGCTACACCCAGCCTGATGGCCGGTTCGGTCAGGCGCTGGGCTACATCATCGGCAACGAGGTCAACTCGCACTGGCACTGGTGCAACATGGGCGAGGTGAGCATGGAGGAGTTCACGGAGGATTATCTTCGGGCGATGCGGATTGCGGCGACGGCAGCCGAGAAGATCTGTCCCACCGCACGCGTCTACATGTCGCTCGAGCATCACTGGAACGCGAGGTTCGATTCGCAGACCAAATCTTTTCCCGGTCGTGCCTTTCTGGAGCTTTTCGCCAGGCGGGCGCGGGAGCAGGGCGACTTTGCCTGGCACCTGGCTTATCACCCGTACCCGGACAACCTGACGGAGCCGGCGTTCTGGCGAGACCGGGCCGCGACGACCGATGTGAACACGACGCCCAAGATCACGCTCAAGAACATTGAGTTGCTGCCCGAGTACCTGCGACGGCCGGAATTGCTTTACAAAGGCGAGCCTCGGCGCCTGATCCTGTCCGAGCAGGGTTTCCACACCAAGGCCGGGCCGGACGGTGAGATATTGCAAGCCGCAGCGTTCTGCGCGGCATTTGTCAAGGTTGCTCACATTGACGGCATCGACGCGTTCATTCTGCATCGGCACGTGGATTACCGGGATGAAGGGGGGCTCAAACTGGGGTTGTGGACCCGCAACGAAGCGTCTCCGGGTCCCGGCGACCCCGGACGACCCAAGCGGATTCACGAGGTTTTTCGGATGGCGGACACGCCGGGCTGGGCGGCGGCTTTTGAGTTTGCCAAGCCGATCATCGGAATCCGGGATTGGGCGGAGCTGTTGCCGCCATCGGCGGGCCAGCCCCTTCCGTCCAGGAAGTGAGGAGATCCGATAGCGAAGGGCGATTGCGCGGAGATGATCGCCCGACGGACGCGATCCGTGCGCGGCGACATACTCGGGCGAGGGTTGTGTGCTACCTTGGTTCCACTGCTCCGCGATCGCTGCTGCATTCGACGCGGAATCGCTTGCCGCGGAAGGAGATGTTCATTTTGAGATGTCGCCAGTTAGCCGGCAGGGCGGGGGTCGCGGTAGGGGATTCGCCCCTGAGGTTCAGGCCGGCAAAGCCCATTGCGACGGTCAGCCAGACGCCGCCCATGTTGGCGGTGTGGAGGCCTTCGGCCGTGTTGCCTGCCAGATCGTTGAGGTCCAGATAGGCGGCTCGTCGAAAGTAGCTGTAAGCTTCTTCGATGTGGTCGAGGCTCGCGGCGGCCCACGCATGGGCGCTGACGCTCAGCGATGAGTCGTGGCTGGTCCGAGGTTCATAGTACCTGTAGTTGGCCTCGCGTGATTCGCGGCTGAACTGGTCCTCGAGCAGGGTCTGGAGGAGCACCACCTCGGCCTGCTTGAGCACCTGACTTTCGATAGCCATTCCTGCACCGATGATCTCCGTGATCGAGGTACTCCGCGTGATGCGTAGAATATCCGGCGAGACCTCCGGCCGGTCAAAGAAACCGGCGTGCTGGTTGATGAGGCCGGTTTGTTCGTCGCAGAGCAGAACGATGTTCTTCGCAATGTCTCGCCAGGTGGCGACTTCGTCGGAGTCCAAGCCCAGTTGGGCGGCAAGGTCTCTTCGTTTGCTTTTCGGGAAGGCGGCGTTGTCCCACAGGTCGGCGGCGGCCTGGAGGTTCCAGCGGGCCATGTAGTTGGTAAAGGCGTCGTTGTCGACGTGGATGTGAAACTCATCCGGTCCCATTGCATCGCGGATCTCGAATCGACCGGCGGCGTTGCGCGTGACGCGGCTGGCCCAGAAGCGGGCGGTCTCGAACATGACCTCCGCCCCGTGCTCCCAGAGGAAATCCTCGTCTCCGCTGACGCGAACGTACTGGTCGATGGCGAACGATACGTCAGCGGAGATATGGTCCTGGATGTCGCCGCACCAGATACGGTGTTTCTCGCCGGTGGTCGGGTCGGTCCAGCTTGCGGGGCAGGTCTCATCGCCGGTGTCGGCGCTTTCCCACGCATACTGGGCGCCGCGGTAGTTGTTGGATCGTGCCTTGCGGCGGGCGCCGTCCAATGTTGCACGACGATAGGTCAGCAGGGTCTTGGCGCCTTGCGGATTGGTCAGGGCGAAGAACGGCAGCATGTAGATCTCGGTGTCCCAGAAGACGTGGCCACCGTAATGCGTGCCGCCCAGGCCTTTGGGGGCGATGCCGGCGATCTCGCCGGGCGGCGGGCAGAGGGTGGCGAGCTGGAAGAGGTTGAAACGGATGGCCTGTTGATCCTCGACCGGTCCGTCGATCTCGACGTCCATTTGGTCCCAGAGTTCCGCGCAGGCGACGATGTGATCTTCGAGTTGTTCGTTCCATCCGCTCTTGGCGGCGGACAGGGCAGCGTTTCGGGCGGCCTTGGCGGGTGATTCGGCATCCGGCGATCCGGCCATGAAGGCGACAAAGCGGTCAAAGCAGTAGACGGCGTCTTCTGAGACGTCGAGGATATACGACTGGCCGGCCGTACAGGGATCGGAGGAGGCTTCACCCGGTATGGGGTTCTGCTGGTCTACGGCGACGTAAGCACCGGCCACGGCCAGCGGGCGCCGACTTTGGCTGGTCCGGGTTTCCAGGGTCGCCAACCCGTGGGCCGAGGACGTGAGCTTGGGCGGGTCCCAGTGCGAGACCTTGCCGAAAGCGGCGGGCTCGCTATGCCGGATGCCCGTTTTGAGTTCGACCGGTCCGGACCAGTCAACCGGGACGATTCGGATGCGCACCGCGAGGATATTGCGATTGGCCAGGCTGACAAATCGTTGAAAAGTCAGGCGCGTTGTGTGGCCGGCCGCGTCTTGCCAAGTGACTTCGCGGCAAAGCAACCCTCGTTTCATGTCCAGCCATCGCGAAAAGCTGCGGATATGCCCGCGACGCAAGTCAAAAGGCTGGTCGCACAACACGATGTGCGTGGTCAAAGCATCTGGAAGGGGGGGCAGTTCCGGCAGACCGTCAGGCAGGGTGTCATAGAGACCGGCCATGAGGGTCAGATTTCGAGATCGCGTGCCGATCATCGGCTCCTCGAAGCTGCCGCGGATACCCAGCAGCCCATTGCTCTGGCTGAACAGCGATTCCCAGACGGGTATGCGCAGCCAATCCATTTCACCCTGGAGAATGGTGTAACGATCGTCGCGAGGCGGAAAATCGCCGATGGTCATGAGTAGGGCTCCGAGGAGAAAAAGCCTCCAGCCCATCAGATCCTCAGGTAATCAGGACAAGCGAAAGGGGCGATGAGCTTGCCTGACGTGCCCGGATCGTGCAAGGGGCTGATAGGCTAACGGTCTTAAGCGAACAATCCTTTCACGTATGCCAGATTCTTCTTTGTGTCAGCCACGATATCCTTGTTCGGGCTGCCGGTTTCCAGGACGATCCAGCCGTCGTACTTGATCTCGCGCAGCACTCTCACTGTGGCCGGCCAGTCCACCTTGCCGCTGCCTTTTTCGAGCATCGGATAGTCCTTGAAATGGATCTGGCAGATTTTATTGCGGCCCAGCAGGCGCATTTCTTCGAGCGGATCATGCTTGACGTGGGCGTTGTTGTAAATGTCGTAATAGACCTGCAGCGCGGGCGACTTCACTTGGTCGAGGATGCCGATCAGGGTCCTGGCCGAGAGGTAGCTCTCGAAGCCCAGAATCACTCCGGCCTTTTCGGCCCGCGGGGCCAGCTCGACCAGCGCCTCGGTGACCCGCCGGAGGTCTTCCTTGGCATCTTCCTTTAACTCGCCCTTTCCGAAGAAAGCCAGCAACATCGACTTGGCACCCAGTCTGGCGGTGGCTTCGATCCCATCGGCGACCCAGAGCGCGGCTTTCGGTTCGGACACCAGCGGGACGTCGTTGAGCACCCCCATGGCCGTCGAAGGAATCGACAAGCCCGTTCTGTGGGCTGCTTCCATGTAGGCTTTCTGCACCTCGGCCCTGCGAAGCTGGAGACCATCTTTTGGATAGCCGATGCTGACCTCGACGCCGTCGAGGCCGATCTGCTTGGCAACGTCGAATACGCCGGGGTCATCGCGGCCGATGGACCAGTCGCACATGCCGAACTTCATGCCCGACTTGCGGGTTTCATCGGCCATGGCTTGCAGCCGCGTGAGAGCCAAGCCGGCCGCTGCGGTTCCCGCGCCTGCCAGCCATTGTCGTCGTGAAAGCTTCATGGGCCCATTCCTCCGCCCATAAGACCAAGATGGGAACTGCACGCCTTACGCTCCCAAAGGTGGCAGGCAAAGCCTGCCGGTCAATCCTCCGGCAACGGCTTATCCTTCGTCTCGGGTGCCCAGATCAAGGCGATGATTCCGAGGAAGTAGAAGCCGCACAGGATGACCGCGCCCCAGCGGAAGACCTCGTCGACGCCGGCTTTCTTCAAGGCGAGTTGAAGGCCTCCGCCCAACAGTATGATGACGGCGGTCAGCACGCGAGCGACGTTGTAGCAGAAAGCCGTTCCCGTGGAGCGAAGCCGCGTGGGGTAGATCTCGGGGAAGTAAATCGAGTAGCCGCCAAACACGCTCAGCGTCACGAACCCGACCATCGGCAGCATGAGGTAAGCATGCCATGCCTCGCGGAGCGTCAGGAACACGCCTGAGACCACGATGAACGCGGCGAGGAAAGACACGCCGAATCCAATTCGTCGCCCCAACAGCGTGGCGATCAGAGTGAACACGAACATGCCGAAGAAGGCACCCACATCCTGGAGGAGAGTGCCCAATCCGATGACGCGATCAATCTGTTGGGAAGTGGCATTGGGGAGTGCCTGGCGGATCAGTTCGGGTGACCAGAATCCGACGCCCCAGAGGCCGACGACGCCGGCGACAGCCAAGGCGACGCCGACCAGCGTGCTGCGGCGCCATCGCGGGTCGGTAAACATTCCTTTGATATCGCCCATCTGCTTGTGAAGTTTGTCCGAAGCAGCGACCTTTCGAGCCTCCAGCCAGCTCTGCGGCTCCCTGATCGTGGTCATGATGAAGACGACAAGGATGGCGGGCAGCGCCCCGACAAAGAACAACATTCGCCAGCCGGCGATGCCATTCTCCCCGAGGATTCCCTGCAGCACCGGCGTACCGGGCAGGATGAGAAAGCGTCCGATCGCCGACGCGGTGATGTTGCCGACGGCCGAGAGGGCCTGGAACATGCCGAGCGCAAAAGCTCGCGAATGCGGCGGGACGGTCTCGGCGATCAGCGTGGCACCGGTCGCGAAGGCCCCGCCGATACCGCAGCCCATCAGGAATCGCCACACACAGAAATCCCATCCGCCTGCTGCGAAGCCTGACAGACCGGTGAAGATTGAATAGACCAGGACCGATGCCGAGAGGGTCTTTGCCCGGCCCCACTTGTCGCCCACGATACCGAAGTAGAAGCCGCCGACCGCCCAGCCGAGCATCATGGCTGCGGTGGCGTAGTTGGCGTAGGCCTTGACTTCGTCAGCCGTCGCCGATGCTCCGAGCACATCCATGAGTGCCGGCGTTCGGGCAAGCACGAAGAGCCGCTGGGAGAAGGTATCCATCAGCCAAGCCAGCGAGCCGACGCAGACGACCCACCACTGGTAGCCGGTGAGCCCCTGATACCATCTCGGCTTTTGTTCGGGAGCCAGTTGTGGGGTCTCGTGAGCCATAGAGAAACCTCGCTTGTTGAACCACAGCCCTTGTTGGGCGTCGCGACGCCGGCCGCCCAAGGCGCACTTTACGTTCGGGAATGCTAATGGATGAGCGTGGGGGTGTCCATGTTGATGGCTTGGACCTCGGCAGGTAACAGCATCACCTCGAGCGCGCAAAAATGCCGAAGCGGCATGCACAAGGAGGTTAGGCGCTCCGGCGAACCGGATTGTGGTCGCTCTTGGCGAAAGCCCTGACGCCCCAGGACAATGACCTCGAACCTGGTACTTGGGCCCGTGCTATATCGCTTCGGCAACATTCAGTATGGCACATGCTCCACGGGATTTCAAGTTGTTTTTGCGATTTTTGGACGAATTCGATTGGTCGCCGTCAAGGTCGGACGGGGGAGAAGGGGGGGGCACGTATTGCGAAGCAGGGGACTTTGCCGGCGTTGATTCATGCGCATTCCTGGGAGAGTTCAACCATTCGCTTGAGCCGTTCTGGTCGTACTGCGGGGGCTACTGAACACGCCGACGAGAGAATGTAGCCCGAGCCCCGGCTGCCGACTGCAAGTCGTTGTCTGACGGCGTTCTCGAACGTCGCATCGTCGGCCCGGAGCATCTCGTTCACGGCGTCGAGGTTGCCCTTGAAGAAGAATCGCTTCCCGAACTCCGCCTTGGCTTTGGCCAGGTCCACGGTTCCCAGCGGCGGCGGGTCCAGCGTGTCGATGCCATCCACGCCGGTTTCAGCCATCAGGTCGAGCCGATCACCGATCTTGCCGCAGGTGTGCACATAGGCCGGCAAGGCGTGCTTGTGAATAGCCTCGACAACCCGACGCTCGTATGGCACGACGAAATCGACGTACATCTCGCGGCTGATGAAACCTCCGCCTGCGAAAGCCGAGCTGATGAGAACGGCGTCGGGCAAGCAAGAGGCGAAACATTCGACTTGGGCACTAACCTGCCTGGCAAACTGGTCGAGCATCCGGTGGCAGGCTTCTTCGGCCTCAATCAGTGCGATGAGGGCCGACTGGTATCCGAACAGTTCGAGCAGGTGCGTGAACGGTGAGAAGACCTCGATGTGGACGGAGACGTCGGGGCAGGCTACCCGGGCCTGCCGCAGGCCGCGGGTCAGCCAGTCAGGATAGACATCCGGCCGCGTCAGATCAGCGTCATCCGGAATGTCCCATAATATCGGCGCGTGCCACGTGTTCCAGACGTAGCCAGGGAGGCGGAAAGTGGCAGGATCGTCGGGATCGACCGTGATATAGTCGGCGCGTGGCAGATCGCGGTGGCCGACCAGGAAGGTGTGCGGGTTGTCATCGGCTGGAACGAAAGTCTCCATGCCGAAGCGCCAAACAAGATACTCGCCGTTGTCATGCGGTTCGGCGGTCTGCAGGTAGTCCCGCCAGTTTGCCGGGCGTCCCGGGAGGTTGATAAGAAAGCCGTCAAAACCGTATCGCCGCTGGAAATCCGCCAGGGTTTCGATAAACGTCGGTGTGTCGAACCAGATCTCCGAAGGCTTGCGGCCGCTGTGCAGGAAATAGTGTCCCAGTGCCAGTTGGCACATAACGGGCACCCGGTCCACCGGCTCGTGTTGCATGGCTGCTCGAATTCGGTCCCGTGAGGTCATGGCGCAGATGATAGCCGCAGACGAGTGGTTGTCCTACCCTTCCTGATGCGCGAAGACGCGCCGAGGGGGCGTCGGCACCACTCGTGAACCTGACCCAGCCGTTGTCCGGCGTGCGGCCGAAAGGTAGGACTTCGGTTGCGGCCGAACGGGGAGGATGCTTACATGAGAAACTGCCTCGTATCCGCTTGTGTGACGTTGGGGTTGCTACGCGCGATCACGGCGGCGGAGAATCCCCAAACATACCTTGCCAAGCGAGTGATTGAGCCACCCGCGATTGACGGGCGCTTGGAGGATAAAGCCTGCAAGGCCGCTCCACTCATTACCGGCCTTGTGTCCAACAAGCGGCAGCCGGCAAAGTTCGCGACCGAGTTTCGGCTCGTGCGCGCTGCCGAGGCGATATACGTTTCGGTGCCGGCGTGCGAGCCGGACATATCCCGCCTCAAGTGCCGCGACGAGGCGGACGCACCGCACAGAGTGTGGAATGATGACTGTATCGAAATCTTCCTCGATCCTCAGGCTACTCGGCAGCGATACTACCAGTGCATTATCAACGCCAGGGTTTGATCGCGTGCAGCTATTGCGGTGACTTCTCGGCCGACCTGCCGGCCGAGGCGGCAGCGGGTCGAACGAACGACGCATGGACGCTCGAGGTGCGGATTCCCTTCAGGACTTTCGGAGCTGCGCCGGCTCCCGGTGAGCGGTGGGGCATGAATCTGACGCGCGGGCGTGAGCCGAAAGCCGAGGGAGAACAGCGGGAGAACTCGCTCTGGTGCCCGACGGATGGCAATCACGGCAATCCCGTGCGGTTCGGATATCTCGTGTTCGGCCGGCTTACTGATGAAGTATCGCCGTCGGCCGACCCCGACATGGAGGTCGTCAATCGCGCTTTCGATCAGATTGGCAAGGAGGTTGGCGGCCGTCACCCGGCATGCCCGTGAAGCCACCGCTTGGGCGTTGAGGAACGGTCACCCGGCCTATTGCTTCCAGGGGCGCGACGAGGCGACCGGAGAGGCCTTGCGCTCTCAGTGTCCAGCCTGGGAGGCAGCCCGTGCCGGTGGTGGCAAGATGTGGGTTGCCTGTTCGGCAAGCTACTTTCCGGACATGGGTGACATCCTCGACTATCCGGTGGTGAGCGGCACGCTCTTGCCTTCGCTTGCAAGGCAGGTTCACGCGAGGGGGTACAAGATCCTGAGCTACGGCAACCCTCATGCCGGGGTCGAGCGGCCGGAGGTTTACCGCCGCACCTACGGTTTAGCCTTGCGAGTGGCCGGCTACGATGGGGCAATTGACTACGAGTACCGGACCATGGACGACAAAGCGGCCTGGGATGATTTTGACCATCCTCATTACCGGGATCACAACTTCGCGTATCCGGCTGTGGGCAAACCGGTTGACACCATTCGGTTTGCGGGCTGGCGAGAGGCGGTTGATGATCTTCGATATGCTGCCACGTTGGAGTGGGCCATTTGGCAGTATCGTCAGGCTCGACGCGAGGTTCCGCAAGTCGAGGAGAGTGCGACGTGGCTGAGGCGCCTGACCGGCAAGGAGGAACCTGACGGCGTCAGGGCTGAAATGATCCGCCGCATCGACGCTCTGATGGGTCCGTGAGCGGACGCCAGCCTCGTTGCCCGCCTACCTCGCGGCGGCGACGGCTATCGATCGCTCGTAACTCATGTATGGACAGAATGCTGAGGCTGCTCGCCGCACCTGGGCTTCAGAGGTCGGGAGTCCGGCTTGACCGCTTGGCTGCGATGTGTAGCGTCGTTGACAGCGGCGAGGCACCAACTATAATCGGAACCATGACAGGGACCGAGGCGGCTCATTATGCACGTCGCTTTGGAGTGTAGCTTTTATGGCGGAAGTGGTCCTTGAAAACGTGACAAAGGTCTATCCCGGCCCGGTGAAGGCGGTGGACAATGTGTCACTGAGGATTCACGACAAGGAGTTCGTGGTTCTTGTTGGGCCTTCGGGGTGTGGCAAGAGCACGACGTTGCGGATGGTGGCCGGGTTAGAGGAAGTCACCTCCGGGACCATTCGCATCGGCCAGCGGGTGGTGAACGACGTTCCGCCCAAGGATCGTGACATCGCCATGGTCTTCCAGAACTATGCCCTGTACCCGCACATGACGGTGTACAAGAACATGGCCTTTGGGCTCAAGCTGCGGCGGGTCCCGAAGGCGGAAATCGACCAGCGGGTACGTGCTGCCGCGAGGCTACTTGGTATAGAGGATCTCCTGGACCGCAAGCCGAAAGCGCTGTCAGGCGGCCAAAGGCAGCGGGTCGCTGTCGGACGGGCGATCGTCAGAACCCCCAAAGCGTTCTTGTTTGACGAGCCGCTGAGCAATCTGGATGCGAAGCTTAGGGTTGAAATGCGGGCTGAGCTGAAGAAACTGCATCGGCGGTTGTCGACGACGACGATTTACGTCACCCATGACCAGGAAGAGGCCATGACGTTGGGTGATCGGGTGGTGGTCATGAGGGATGGCGTGGTGCACCAGTGTGCAGCCCCGCTGGAGGTTTATGATCTGCCGGTCAACCGGTTTGTTGCGGGATTTCTGGGCACGCCGCCGATGAATTTCTTTTCGGGACGGATCGTGGCCGAGAACGGATCCTTATGGTTTGACGAGGGTTCGAGCCGGATTCGGATGCCAGAACGTCTGGAGAAGCCGCTCAGCGGACGGGTTGGTGAAGCGATGGTCCTGGGGGTTCGCCCGGAGAGTCTGTCCTGCTCAAATGAGGGCAAGTTCGCAGGTCAGGGCAACAGGATCGACGTGACGATTAGTGTCATCGAGCCGTTGGGCGACAAGATGGATTTGTACGTCCAGACCGGGTCGCACGCTCATGTGGTTTGCCGGATCGAAGCGGACCGGTCATTGAAGGACGGCATGCAGATGCCCATGTACCTGAATCTTGATCAGATACATGTGTTTGAGCCGGGCGAAGAAGGTGTCAATGTGGGTCTGAACGGTGCCGGAGAACAGGTCAGTGCGGCCCGAGCGGTTTGATAGCCGTGGGCAGGACCCCGCAGCCGGTCGCCGCTGCATCGCAAGGAGGACGGCGATGCACTAAGCGATCGTCCTGTACCTTCGTTTTGTGTATGCCGTCTTGTCCCGAGTGGGATGGCGGCTCAAGAAGTGGGTCCGGCGAACGTCCCACTTTTTTGTTTGTCCTGGCCGGTTCGAGGCGAGCGAGTGCGGGGAGAACGGCAGCGCAAGCTTCCGGCGAGGCAAGAGAAAGCCAGACAGGGCGAATGGAAGCCCTTTCAGCAGAGGTGATGCGAGATGAATGTTGAGCTTGTTCGGATTGTCGACAGCATCGCTCGGGACAAGAACATCGAGAAGGAGGTCGTGTTTGCAGACCTCGAACAGGCGATGGTGTCCGCGGTCCGCAAGGCCCATGGTCCGAACGATGAGGTCGTGGTGAACATCGACCGGCTTAGCGGCGAGATCACTGCGAGCTGCAACAACCAGCCGATCGACATGAAGGAGCTGGGGCGTATCGCGGCTCAGACCGCCAAACAGGTGATGATCCAGAAGATCCGTGAGGCGGAGCGGGGCAGCATCTACGAGGAGTTCCTGGAGCGCAAGGGGACGGTGGTGACGGGTACGGTGTCGCGGTTCGAGGGGGGCGCCCTGATCGTCAACCTGGGTCGGACCGAGGGTTTTTTGCCGCGGAGCGAGCAGATTCCGGGCGAGACTCATCATCCGGGCGAGCGGATCCGGTGCCTGATTCTGGACGTGCGCGAAGCGCCGCACCAGGTCAAGATCGTGCTGAGCCGGTCGCACCCCGATTTCATCAGCCGGCTGTTCGAGCTGGAAGTGCCCGAGGTAGCCGAACGAATCATCGAGATCCGGGCTTTGGCGCGCGAAGCGGGCTATCGCACGAAGATCGCGGTGTCGTCGATTGACAGCAAGGTTGACGCGGTGGGTGCGTGCGTGGGAGTTCGGGGCAGCCGGATCAAGAACATCGTTCTGGAACTGGGGGGCGAGAAGATCGACATTGTTCGCTGGAATGAGTCGTCTCAGATCCTGATCGGGAACGCCCTGAAGCCGGCGGAGGTACAGGAGACCGCCTTGTGTTTCGAGCTTGGCCGGGCAACCGTGGTGGTGGCGGAGGATCAGCTTTCGCTGGCTATCGGCAAGCGCGGTCAGAACGTGAGGCTTGCCGCTCGGCTGACGGGTTGGGACATCGATATCCTTACGCCGGCGGAATACAACAAGAACCTTGACGAGTTGGAGAAGGTGCTGAGCGAGATCGAGGGAGTGGGGGAGGACAAAATCGCGAAGATCCAGGCGTTGGGCATTATCTCCCTAGGAGATGTTGAAGAGGTTGGCGCTGCCCCGCTGGTGAAAGATGTTGGGTTGTCGGAGGAGCTGGCCGCCCAGGTGGTCAGCATTGCCTCGGAGGCGGCCAAGCGGTTGGCCATCGAGACGGCGGCAGCCAAAGCCCTGGCCGTTGAAGCCGCTGCGGAGGCTGCAGCGGCGGGTGAAGCGGCTATGGCCGAGGATGGAACGCAGGCATCCGAATCGACTATGGTTGCCGAGGATGGAACGTCGGCATCCGAATCGACTGGTGGCAACAGTGAGGCACCAGCCGAAGGCTGAGAATCACGGGTCCGGGATGGGATCTTTCCGCCGTTGAGCCGGCCATCCTGTGCAAATTGGCCGGACGGCGGGGGGGGATCCATGAGGCCGGTTCAGGAGGTTGAATTTGTCGGATAAGCTTCGGGTCCACACGCTGAGCAAGGAACTGGGCGTCACCAGCAAGGCGATCATCGAGAAGTGCAAGAGCGAAGGCGTCGAAGGGGTGACGAACCACATGTCCGCGCTCTCGGCCGGCCTGGCGGAGACAATCCGGGAGTGGTTCAGTGCTGCCGGCCACAAGACGGCTGTTGAGGAAGCGGCCCCCGTGGACATCGATGCCGTGCGTATCAAGCGCAAGGGCACCCGGAGGAAGAAGGCAGAGGCTCCGAAGGAGACGGCGGTCGAGGAAGCGGGTGAGCAGGTTGTGGTTGCGGCTGTTGTTGCTGAGCCCGCCCCCCCCACGGCGCCGGCGGAGGTTGTGGTTGTCCCGCCGGTCGTGGAAACACGGGCGGGTGGGGCGGAGCAAGCTCCACCGGCCGTCGTGATCGGCGAGCCGGAGCCTCCGTCATCTCCGCCAGCGGAAGCGCCGCCGGCGGTCCCGGCCGAGGAGCCTGTTGTGGCCAAGCCGGCTGCCCAAGCTCCTGCGGCTGCCCCGCCGAAACCTCCCGAGCCCGTGCGTCCGGCCGGGCCGCAGAATGTGCCCGCCCCTGCCCAAATGCGCGGACCCAAGATTGTCGGTTATGCTCGGCCTGATCCTGTGACGCGCCCCGTTCCGCGGGCACCCAAGGGGCCGGCGGTGGTTCCGGAGCCGTTGGAGTTTGAGGGGGGCGGACACAAACGCGGCAAAGGAGGCAAGGGCCCGGTCTACGACGATGTGCCGGGCAAGAAGGGCCGCCAGCGGCTCAACCCGCGGCGCTCAACCACCTCTCTCTATGAGATTGGCGAGCGTCTTCGGGAATGGAACGACCGTGACCTGCTCGAACGTCAGGAGCGCCTGCAGTCGGCCAGCGGGCGGGGCATCCATCATCGGGCAAGGGAGAAGGCCGCCGAGTCGGCGCCCGCTCGAATCGCCCCGCGCAAGACCAAGGCCGAGGTCACCGAGCCGATCATTCTTCATGAGCTGTGTTCCGCCACGGGCGTGGGGATGGCCCAGATCATGCCGAAGCTGATGCACGATCACAACATGGGGCTCGTGCATCGCAACACGGTGATTCCCACCGAGATCGCCGAGATGGTGATGCTGGATTTCGGGGTCGAGATACAGGTGGTCAAGCCGAAGACGGAGCTCGACAAGCTGATTGAAGAGTTCGCGAGCCGCGAGCGCAAGAACCCGCAGCCTCGTCCTCCGGTTGTAACGATGCTCGGCCACGTTGACCATGGCAAGACGAGCCTGCTTGACGCGATCCGAAAGACCTCGGTAGCGGCGGGTGAGGCGGGCGGCATCACCCAGCACATCGGCGCTTACCGTGTGGAGCGCGGCAACCTGTCGGTAACGTTCCTGGATACGCCGGGTCATGAGGCCTTCACGGCGATGCGGGCGCGAGGGGCCCATCTCACCGACGTCGTTGTTCTTGTCGTTGCCGCCGACGACGGGGTGATGCCGCAGACGGTCGAGGCGATCAACCATGCCAAGGCCGCCAAAGTCACCATCATCGTGGCTTTGAACAAGATCGATCTGCCGGGAGTGGACATCAACAAGATCTACGGCCAGCTTTCCGAGCTTGGGCTGGCGCCCACCGAGTGGGGCGGGGAAATCGACGTTGTGAAGACATCCGCCGTCACCGGCCAGGGCGTCCCGGAGTTGATCGAGCATCTGGGAATGCTCACGGAGTTGTTGAACCTGCGGGCGGACCCCGACGTGCCGGCCACCGGCACGGTCATCGAAGCCCAGATGACTCAGGGAGTCGGTCCCCTTGCTCGCGTATTGATTCGGGAGGGCACGCTCAGGCCGGGGGCTTTCATCGTGTGTGGCAGCGCCGCGGGGCGCGTCCGGGTGATGCGGGACGATCTCGGCAGACAGATTGACGAGGCCCTGCCGGGCTATCCCGTCGAGCTGGCCGGACTGGATGAAGTGCCCAACGCAGGTGAAAACTTCTATCAGGTGGATTCATTGCAGCGGGCCAAGGCGGTGGCCGAGTCGGTCCGGAATCAGCGACGGGCGAATGTTCTGACCCGGGCGCGCAAGCCGCAGACGCTGGAAGAGCTGGTGCGGCAGCGTGAGGGCGAGGCGGTTCCCGAGTTGAACATCATCCTGAAGGCCGATGTTCAGGGTTCCCTGGATGCCCTGAACAAGGCCTTGAGCGAGATTCCGAGCGAGCAGGTGAAGCTCCATTTCCTGCACGCCGGCATCGGGGCGGTGACGGAAAGCGACGTCGTGCTGGCTGCAGCGAGCAATGCGTTGGTAGTCGGCTTCAACGTGGTGGCGGACCCGAGCGCTCAACGGCTCGCCGAGACCGAGGGCGTGGACATCCGGTTGTACCGGGTGATCTACAACCTGATTGACGACGTTCGGAACGCGTTGGAGGGCCTGTTGCCGAAGGAGAGGACCGAAGAGAAGCGCGGCCGGGCCGAGGTGCGCGAGGTTTTCCGCATTTCCCGCGTCGGGGCCGTTGCCGGCTGCATGGTGACCGAGGGGCCGATCCTGCGGTCACACCTGGCGCGGGTGATCCGCGACGGGCAGATTATTGTTCCGACGGCGGACGATCTGAAGCGGGAACGGCACAGGGCGATCGCATCCCTGCGGCGGTTCAAAGATGACGTTCGAGAGGTTCGCGCAGGGATGGAGTGCGGGATCCGGATCGAAAACTTCGATGACATCAAACCCGGGGACGTCATCGAGACGTATGAAATCGTTGAGACGACCCGCAAATTGTAGGCGGGCGGAACCGGCGGACGTGTGGGCGGATCAGCATGGCCTCCGATCGGATGGTGGTGGGGACTCTCAGCCTGAGGCTGGCGATTTTTGACGCTTATTCGCTGAAGGACAAGCGGCGGGTGGTCAACAGCCTGAAAGACCGGTTGAAGGGGCGGTTCAACGTTTCGGTCGCCGAGGTCGGGTCGTTGGATCTCCGGCAACAGGCCGAGCTGGGCGTGGCGATGGTGGCGAACGAGAGCCGGTTTGTGGAGAGCGCCCTGGATAAGATGGTTGACTATGTTCGCCAGGACACATCCGCGGCGCTGGTCGACTATCGGATCGAAGTGTTCTAGTGCGACGGCGGGGTCCGGATGCGGGTACAAGAATTCCGGACCGTGGGGTCGGGCCGTTGTCGGGCGGGGCGGTGATGGGCATGAGAGGTCACAGGCCGGAACGGATTGCGACGATCGTGAGAGCGGTGGTGAGCGACGCGATCGCGACCAAACTGAGCGATCCGCGGATCGCGCCGCTGGCGAGCGTGACCCGCGTGGAGGTGAGCGGCGACCTGGAGTACGCGAAAGTCTGGATCAGCGTGCTAGGGGAGGAGTCCATCCAGCGACGTACGCTGGCGGGTCTTTGTTCGGCGGCGGGGTACGTGCAGCGGCTGGTGGGCAGCGAGTTGTCAATCCGGCACTGTCCGAAGTTGAGTTTTCATCTTGACACCTCGCTTAAGAAGGCGGCGGAGACGATCCGGCTGATCAATGAAGCGGCAGCGGAGGCAAGACGACGGGTCGGCGAGGCGGAATCGTCCGATCCCGAAGACTCCATGGAGGCTTCCTCGGGAGAACAGGCATGAAGCATGGCGGTGATTATGCCAGGCGCCTCAGGCAACTGTTCAACCGGCTGGTGCGCAAGTTCGGCAAACCGACCATTCCGGAACCTCCGGACCCGCTCGAGCAACTGCTGGTGGCGATTCTCGGGAGCAACACGTCTCACTACAAGGGGTTCACGGCGTTCAAGAAACTGCGCGAACAGATGGTCGATCTGAACGAGTTGCGTGTCACGCCCGTCAGCGAGTTGGCGAAGATCATCAGTCCTCTGGTCCCGCAGGCGGAGATGAAGGCTCAGCGTATTGTGGACGCTCTGAATGACATTCGTCGCAGGCATGACACGCTTGACCTTTCCTTCCTGAAGCAGCGAGGTCGGCGCGAAGCTCGCGAATATCTGGAGTCCCTGGAAGGAGTGGACCGTTACGCCGCCGCCAGCGTGGCGTTGTTCAGCCTCGGCGGTCATGCGATACCGGTGGACGAGCTGACCCTCCAAATGTTGCGGAAGGACGAGGTGGTGGATCCCGCTGCGGACCTGCCGGCGGTTCAGAGTTTCCTGGAGCACCATATCGGCGCGTCGGATGCCGCGGTTTTTTCGTTGCTGCTGGATCGTTACGCGGCAAGTCGCGGTCTGCGGCTGTCGGAGGCGCCGGTGGGAGAGCCGGTCGACCGGGTTGCATCTCAAGCGGTTGCGGGGCCAAGCGGGTCCGCTTCCAGTAGATCGGCTGCGGATGCGCGAGATCACGGTTCGCAAGGAGCCGGCAGCAGGCCGATGGCCGGTTCATCGGTCGTCCGGCCTATACGGTCACCCAGGAGAATCAAGCCTTCCCGCTCGTCGCCGACGGCCGGCGAACGCGCCCGGTCGCCGGCAAGTCGAGCGGCCAAGGCCGGCAAGCGGAAATGAGGAGCCGGCCCTCAAGACCGGGATCGAGCCGGTCCTTGCTTGAGTCGAGCACGACCGCCGACCGCCGGCTGCAATGCTTTTCAAGGAGAATGACTCATTGGCACAGGATCACGTTCTCAAGATCGGTATTCCCAAAGGCAGTTTGACGGACTCGACGGTCGATCTTTTTCATCGTGCGGGTTTTGAGCTTTATGTTTCGGGTCGCGACTACTACCCTTCGATTGACGATCCGGAGCTCTCGTGCGTGATGTTCCGGGCCCAGGAGATGAGCCGTTACGTCGAGGACGGCGTGATTGACGCCGGCCTGACGGGCTATGACTGGATCTGCGAAAACGGCAGCGACGTGCGCGAGGTGTGCGAACTGATTTATTCGAAAGCCACGACCCGGCCTGCCCGTTGGGTGCTGGCGGTGCCGAACGAATCCAAAGCTCGCGGGCCCGAAGATCTGGACGGGGGTATTGTGGCGACCGAGCTGGTGAACGTCACGAGGCGATACTTCGAGAAAAGGGGGCTCAACGTTCGCGTCGAGTTCAGTTGGGGGGCGACGGAGGTCAAAGCGCGTCTCGTTGATGGTATTGTCGAGCTGACCGAGACCGGATCATCGTTGCAGGCCAACAACCTCAAGATTGTGGACGAGATTCTTGCTTCGACGACACGATTCATTGCCAATAAGCAGGCTTACGAAGATCCCTGGAAGCGCGAGAAGATCGACGCCCTGGCGCTCTTGCTGAAAGGGGCGATCGAGGCGCGGGCCAAAGTGGGATTGAAACTCAATATTCCGAAGGCGAGCCTGGAAAAGTTGCTGAAGATCCTGCCCGCGGAGTTGTCGCCGACCATTTCGTCTCTGGCTGACGAGCAGTATGCGGCGGTGGAGGTAATCCTTGAGGCGGTTGTCGAGAGGCAATTGGTGCCGCAACTGCAGAAGGTCGGCGGAACGGGGATTGTCGTTTATCCACTGAACAAGGTGATTCCGTAGCCGGCGATCGGTTGCCCGAGTGAAGGCATGTCCTGGTGCGGCGGCGCGTGCGATGAAAGGCGGAACGGCCGCCGAAGATCGCGATGGCGGCGGTGTGATGAAGTCATGAGACGCGTAATGTCGGTAACGTGGGACCGGCGGATGGGCGGATTGCTTCCGGCCCTTGTGGTTCTGGCATGCATGTTGAGCGGCTGCGAAAGCCCGACGCGACCTGTCGGGGGTGCGGTCAGATTGCCGTGGTTGCCGCCGATACAGCCTCCCGCGGGTTTTGATCGCCAGCGGGCTGCGTATTCCTTGGCACAGATACCGGATGATCCGCCCGCTCCGACGGTCGTGGAGGGAAAGCAGACCGAGTTGCCCGAAGCAATGCGGCGTCAGTTATCTGAAGCCCGTGAGCAGCTCAATAAAGGGCGGCACACCGAAGCCTTCGTGTTGCTTGAACAGTTGCTTCGAACTGATGCGGGTGTGGCTGAGGCTCATCGACTGGTTGCCGTCGCCGCCCTGATGGCCGGCAATGATGAGCGCGCGGAGCTGTCGGCCGGCCGTGCGCTGAAGCTGCATCCAGGCGATCTCATCAGTCATTACGTCGTCGGTCGCCTGGCGGAGAAGCGACGTGATACGGCGGGGGCCATTCGTGCCTACCGGACTGCGCTGAAGTGCAAAGCATCGCCGGACGAGGTCCACCACCTCGTTCTGACCCACTACCGACTTGGTCTCCTGCTGGATCAGGAGAGGTACTATTTGGCTGCGGCCGAGCAACTGGGCCTTTTTGAGAAGGGCATTCGCTCGCTGGGGAACAAGGTCGAGGAGAACGCCGAACTCGCTTCCATTGTTCGGCTGCAGCGAGGTGCGGTCGCCATTCGCCTGGCTCGAGCGCACAGTTATCTGGGAGACTATTCGGCGGCGGCGGATGCTTTGAAGATCGCGGTGGCGGAATCGCCGAAGGATCTTGATTTGCGCGCCGACTACGTGCGGATGCTGGCGCACGCCGGTCGTCTGGACGAAGCCATGGCGGAATCTCGCCGACTTGTTGCGGACAGCCAGGGGAACCGGGAGGCGGTTGAACTGCTGCTGGGCCTGCACAGGGCAGCAGGGCGGCCGGAGGCGGGCGTTGCCGCCATGCGGGAGGTTGTGGCCGGGCAGTCGGACAACTTGGACTTGAATCTGCTCTACTGCGAGGCGCTGGTGGATGCCGGGCGATATGGCCAGGCGGCTTCGTTGCTCAAGGAGCTGACCGACCGGTTCCCGAAGTCGTCGGAGGCGAGATGGAGACTGGTTTCCATTCAGAGGCTTCGGCAGGATTGGTCGGGTTGGCTTCTTGCTCTCGCCCAGATGCTGGCGGCGGATCCGGTTGTGTACGAAAAGGCGAACCGGGAGCTTGATCAAGCACCTTTGTCGATCACCAGGCGCATGGCCGACGAGGCCTCTTCCAAGGGGGCAGTGCGACAACTCTTGCCCGCACAGCCTGAAGAGGGCGTGTTGTCGGCGGCGTTGGATTATCTTCTGGGCCACATTTGCGGTCGTCTCGACCGCATCGAAGACGCCCGCATGCTTTTTGACCAATCGGCGGCGCGCCTGCCGGGTTTTTTGCCTGCGATCATGGGTGCGGCCGAGTTGTACATGCACCGCTGTCGTTGGGATGAGGCGATCGCCGTTCTGAAGAAGGCCGCGGAATTGGGTCCACCATCACATCTTATCGAGCGCTTGCTGGGCCAGTGTTACGACGGCCTCGACGAGATGGAGCGGGCGATCGAACACTACAAGGCGGCCATCAAGATCAACGGCGAGGACGTCCGCAGCATGATGCTGTTGGCCGGGTTGCATGAGCGCCGGGAGGAAAGCCGTGAAGCCCAGCGGCAGTATCAGGCGGTGATCAGCGTCGATCCGAACTACATGCCCGGTCGCGAGGCCTACATTCGCAGCCTGATGAGCGCCGGCGGCGGATTCACCTCCGCCGTTGTCGCGGGGCGGGTGGCGCTGGAGTTCGCCGAAATGCAGAGGCGAGGTCCGCGTGATCCTGCGACGATTCGGACCGCCGTCTTGTTGCGATTTCTTCAGGATCGCGATCGCGAGTCTTATGGTAATGCGCTTCGGTCGTTGATTCAGGCATATCCTGAGGACGAACGGATTCGCGAGGATCTGGCGGCCAGCCTGTTGGCCTTTCGGGACTACGAAGCCGCCCGCGAGGTTCTGGCTCAAATGGTTGTCGATTTTCCCCGATCCGGGCAAGCAGGTTGGATGATGGCGATGACCCTGACCCGGTTGCTGGAGTTCGACGCTGCTGCCGCGGAGTACGAGCGGATTCTCGCCATTCATCCCAATCGTACGAGCTATCTTCAGGCTCTGGCGGAGCTGCGAATGACCCAGCAGCGATTTGACGCTGCCATTCCGGTGTATGAGCGACTTCTTGCACTGCAGGGCAAGGAAGGTTTTCCGGGCGTTTATCGCGGCCGACTGATGGAGGCTTATCGCCGACTCGGTCGTCTTGACGATGCGCGCCGGCGTGCGGAGGAGTGGCTTGCCGAAGTGGACCCCAAGGCCAAGACCGCCGCGCCGCTGGTCGCTATCTATCGCTGGTTTGTGCTGGCGGCGGATGAGGCGGCGAAGGATTACGACGCTTACCTGCATCGTTGTCGGGAGTGGCTGAAATCCGAGCCTGAGGATGCCAACACTCGGGCCTGGCTGATCGGCCTGACGACGGATGCACCCGTAGGCACGGTCGGCAGGTTGGGAGGTCACGGCGGGCTGATTGGTGCCGGGCGTCACGATGAGGCCGTCGCGCAGGTGGTAAAGTGGCTTGACAGATCGCCCACGGACGCGCGGTTGATGCGCCTGCTGGCCGACGTCTTCGTGGCTTCACGGCGTTTTGATGAGGCGATAGAGATTCAGCGCAGCCTGGCAGCCGCCACGACGAAGGCTGATGAAAAGCTGGTCTTGCTTTACGGTCTTCAGACCACGTACAGTCGAGCCCGCCGCTACGATGATGCCATTGCGACCGTTCGCGAGTGGATGAATGCCGCCCAGAAGTTGCCGGGGGACGACCGCGGTCTGACCCGCCAGGAGCTGGATGGGGCGGTTTTCGAGCAGCGGCGCACGATCGGCATGCTGATGGCTCAGCAAGGCCGGACGGACGAAGCGATCACCTACCTGACGGGCCTGTTGGAGCAGGAGCCGGACGATTCGCGACGGGTTGAGCTGTTGCGGGGCCTTTCTTACATCTTTCAGCGTCAGGGACGGCACAACCCGGCGGAGCAACACCTTCGTCAAGCCTATCAGCTCATGCCGGCCGACGTGGGTTTGAATAACGATCTGGGGTACACGCTGGCCGAGGCCGGCAAGGACTTGGCCGATGCCGAACGGATGTTGCGACTGGCAGTGGGCGAGAGTCCTCGCCAAGCGGCCTATCTGGACAGTCTGGGTTGGGTTTTCTACAAACAGGGCAAGTTTGAAGATGCGTGCCGCTGGCTGCAATTGGCGGCCGGCCAGGAGCACGGCGAGGATCCGGTGATTCATGATCACCTCGGCGATGCGTGCTGGCGTGCGGGAGAGAAGGCCGCGGCGGCTGATCATTGGCGACAGGCATTGGATTTGTACGAGCGGCAACTGGCCGACGGCGTCACGGAGCGAAACGATACGTTGCTTGCCAGCCTCAGGAGCAAACTGGCCGCTGTGGCTGCGGATCAGGAGCCTGCGGTGGCTCCTCTCGGGCTCATGCAATCCTCGGCACCGACCGAATAGCCTTTTTGGCGACGTCACCCTTGAGTGATGGATGCCTCATGGGGTAAAGTCGAGGGAGCAGGTTGAGCAGGTATTGGGGTATTGAGTCCGAGTCTTGCGAGGGCCTGGCCGGCTCGGGCGGAGCTGGACGGCGGCGGATGAAGGTTTTCTCGCGGATCGGTGCCTGAGATTAGAGGAGACGTTAGATGGCTGGTCATTCTCACTGGGCGCGAATCAAACATAAGAAAGGTGTAACCGACGCCCGAAGAGGGCGTCTGTGGAGCAAACTCGCCCGGATCATCATCGTGGCTGCTCGTGCCGGAGGCGACCCTCGGGAAAACCTGCCCCTGCGTTATGCGATTGAAAAAGCGCGTGAAGCCAACATGCCCAAAGACACCATTGAGAACGCCATCAAGAAGGGCACCGGCGAACTGGGAGGAACGAGTTACGAGAGTGTTCGCTACGAAGGATACGGAGCCGGTGGTGTAGCCATTCTCTGTGAAGCCTTGACGGATAACCGCAACCGGACTGCGCCCGAGATTAAGAAGATCTTCGAGCGGCACGGCGGTTCGCTGGGCAGCGCCGGATGCGTGGCGTGGATATTCAGCAGCAAGGGGCAAGTGACCGTTCCGGTCGGTGCGGCCGACGAGGATAAGATCGCTGAGATCGCCTTGGAGGCCGGAGCTGACGACTACCGGCAATCCGACGATGTCTGGGAAATCACTTGCGAGCCGGCGGCATATGAGCCGTTGCGCGCGGCGTTGGCTGCGGCCGGAATCGCTCCACAATCCTCCGAGTTGTCAATGATCCCGTCGAACACGGTCACCGTCGATGCCGAGAACGGCAGGAAGGTCCTCAGCCTTATCGAGGCGTTGGAGGAACACGACGACATCCAGAACGTTTACTCGAATTTCGAGCTGCCCGACGACGTGATGGCCTCGCTGGGGCAGGGATGACGGCGGTATCGAATTGCGCATCCTGTCGAGGGTCGCCTGGGCGGCTCGCTTCTCGCGAGGGCGGGGCACAGCATGGCGATGCTGACAACCGTTTTCCGGCATGGCCCAGCATGGAGCAAATCCGCGACACGGCGAAGCGACCTGTAGAAACAGGCATTTTAATACGTATCAAATAATAAAAGCCCCCTTAATACACCTTCGTTGTACTTTGCCGCGGCGGATGGAGTACCCGACCGCGGCAGGCCGATCCGGGCGACTTCTATGACAGAGGCCACTTGCGGACGGCGTCGGAGATGGCGGTCAACTGCGGAGCGATGTCTGTTTTTTCTCCCGCGATCTCGATACAGTAGACCTTGCGACCCTTGACCATGACGTTGACAACGTATGTGTAGTCGATGCCGTCGCGCTGGTAGTCGAAGGTCATTTGGACGCCGGGTGTCTCGTCGCCGTGCTTGATCTCCCGGCGATCCGCGAGCCTGTAGCCTCGGAATTCCACGAGGCGCGTCATGATGGCTTTTTCCCAGAAGGCCAGGTCGCCGTTCTCCGGGTTGGTCTCGACCCGCAGGGTGATGGCAGCCCCTTCAGCCGACACCGCTCGGACGCGGGTGTCCCAGATCGGGTCGACTTTGACGAAACCCGGCGGCAACGAGTACCGGCAGCCGCACACTGTTCCGATCAACAGAGCTGCAAGTGCATATCGCATGATTCGCGTCATGGTCGTATCTCCCGTTCGTTTTTTCCCAAACCACATGTCCGTATCAACCTCGAATTCCCAGTACGGTCTCCACGCCGAGTTGGTCCAGCCAGGGAAACGGCGTCTCCGGCCTTCGGATCTTGGCCGGCTGGTCCTGTGCCTGGGTAAACGACACCTCGATGGTGCTGAAGGCGATCAGTTTGTCGAGCTGGGCGATTCGCCCCTTGATACGCTCGATTTCCTCGCGTACGCGATTCAGTTCGCGTTCGACCTCCAGCGTGTCCTTGACGTTTGCTGCCTTCTCGAGGATCGCCACGAGCCGATCTCGCAGGGCCTCGGCGTTCTTGAGCCGCAGTTGCAGATCGGTGTACTCGTCGGTGACATCCTGAGCGGTGACGTTCTTCGAGAGGGTCTGGCCCAGGGCCTTGAGCCTCTCGAGGATGGGGAAGAACTGCTTGGCCGGCACGCGAATGGTGATTGAGTTGGCGCTCATGGCCAGCATGTACCCACCGACCTCGTCGGCCAGTCGCTGGGTCGCCTGGACGGAAGCTTCGATATCGGCTACCGCCATGCCCAGACGGCCGGTGTAGATGAGCATCCGCTGGGCGGCCGGCGCAGCCGAGTCCACGCCCTTGTCGGCGGCCAGGCGGGCCAAGGGCCGCTCCATCGCGACACCAGCGGTCGGGGCATCGTCCGCAGTCGCAGGCGGCTCCGCAAGCTCCTTGGCCGCCCGCATTGCCTGCATTTTGCCGTAGTACGCGCAGCCCAATAAAAGGGGAATCGTAGTTAACCATGTGAATCCGATCAGAGCAAGGATCTGTGGTCGTGACCGCATAAGGCACCTCCCATGAGTAACCGACAAGGCCGGCCCACCCACAGGGCCGGTCTGCATCCTACCCCCGCCCCTGCCCAAGCGACAGTGCATCTTTGTCATCCATGTAGCCCCCGACGACATGGTTTGGTTCCCTGCCTTTTCGTTTCTTGTGGGCATTGCCGGCCGGTAAATGGCTGGGGGCGTCCCTTGTGGCGGCAAGGGGAGGGGATGACGGTCATCTTATCGTTTGAGCAGGACCAGGTACTCGACGTTTCCTTTTTGCCCCTTGATCGGGCTTTCGATCCATCGGGCGACGGCCATACCCTCGGCCTCGATCTCGGCGCAGACACTCTCAAATGCGGCCTTGGATTCGGTCGGGTCGAGTACGCCGTGCCGCAGGTGCCTGCGGTCGGTCTCGTAATGCGGTTTGACCAGGGAGATGATTCTGCCGTTGGGTTTGAGCATTCTGAGGGCCGCCGGCAGTATGCGTTTCTGGGGGGTCCAGGCGACGTCGATGGTCACCAGATCGACGTGTTCGGGCAGCGCGAGGTGCATGGCGTTGGTCCGCTCCAAGACCACGACGCGAGGGTCTGTTCTCAGCTCATAGGCGAGCACGCCGTAGCCGGTGTCGACGGCATAGACTCGGCCTGCACCGCGGCGCAGCAGGCAATCCACGAAGCCCCCGACATTGCTGCCCAGGTCGGCACAGATCCAGCCACGAGGCTCGATGCCGAACGCGCTGAGGGCGGCAGCGAGTTTTTCTCCGCCTCGGCTGACATAAGGTTTGTCGCTGGGCTGAGTCATAGTCCGGCTCAGGCAGATTGACGAGCCTTTCGAGGTTTCGGGGGGTTGGGTGTCAGTTGCGTGCCTCGGTTTCCCAGGATGAAAAGAAGCGCGGGCGACCGATCGATCGCCCGCGGATGATCTTGACCGATCCGGCCCAACGACGGAGACCTTACGCCTTGGCGGCCAAGGCGTTATACTTCTTCTGAAGTCGTGAAATCCGCCGACTGGCGGCATTCTTGTGGAGCGTTCCCTTGGCCGCCGTCTTGCTGATCGACTTCACGGCGGCTTTCAGCGCCTCGGCGGCCTTGGCCTTGTCGCCACCGGCCAGCGCCGCCTCGAATTCCCGCACGTCGACCTTGAGAGCCCGCTTGCGACCCCGGTTCCTGGCCCGTCTCTTGGCGTTTTGTCGAATCCGCTTCTTCGCGGAAAGTGAATGAGCCACTAGTTGAATCTCCTACCTTGTCGCGTCAACTCTTGCTGTGGAGGTTTTCTATGCGTTTCCTAACATCTCCCTTACGGTAGTTATAATCCCATTCTATGAGCTGACCGTAGATTTTCAAGGCCTCCGGGGCGTTGCCGTCAGCTTCGAGAGCGCGGCCCAGCCAGTAGTGAAGTCTCTTGCCGAGATCGTCGTTGGGGATTTCGTAGCTCGCAATGGCTTCCCGGAAGACGTTAGCCGCCTGCTTGTAAAAGCCTTTCTCGAAGAAACAGCGGCCGATGTACAGGCTGCATCGGAACCGATTCTTGGGTTCGTTTCGGGCCTCCTGCAGAACAGGAATGGCATCGTCGTAGCGACCGGCCTCGAAGAGTCTGCGGCCGTATTCAAAGCGGTAGTTCAGCTCGGTCGGGTACTGCTCAACGCGTTCCTTATAGACGGCCAGCTCGACTTTCAGTTGCTTGGCTCTTGCGGCGTGCGCTTGGGGGTCTCCGGCTTCCTCGAGCAGGCGAGCTTTTCGCCTGAGTTGTTTCATATAGATGTCATGGGCCCGCAGTTTGTACCGATACTCGTCGGTTTGCTCATAGGCTTTGAGCAGGATTCTCATGGCCTGGGCTTCCTCTTGGTCCTGCTCGCGGCGGCAAAGCAAATCGACAAGCTCATGGATCAGAGTCCCGTTGGTGGGATCGGCTTCGTAGCGTTGTCGCGCTTGAGCGATCAGGTTGTCAAGGCGGTCGTCGGACTGAACGAGCCGGTCTTTGTCGTGCAGGTCTCGCTGCGAATCCTTGTCCATGATGGAATCGGTGAACGACTCGGCCGACGAATAGCGCCCTTTCAGGATAGTCAGTTTTCCGGCGACATCGCGGAGGGCCACGGCCAATTCACCGTCGTGGGGTTTGAGGGCCCGGAGTTTGGTAAGGGCATCCACGGCGCGGTCCATGGCCTCAATGGCCAGGGGCGGGTCGGTTTCGGCGTTCAGGTCGCCAAGCATTTCATAAGTTTGGCGCAAGGTGATGAAGCGAGCGGGGTTGGGCTTGGGTTCATGAACCACCGCATCGCCCAGGATCTCGCCGATCCACATCGCGGTCTTGTCGAAACGGGCTTGGGCCGCATTCTTGAACAATGCTTCCATGTATCCGATGTTCCGCGGGTCCATGGACAGGAGCCGCTCGGCGTTGAGCATGCATGTCTTGTAGTCTTTCCCCGAGGTCTTATACTTCATCTGGTCGACGAAGCCGACTTTCTTGGGGCCGCGAAACAAGGCTGCCGCCCGACAGGGCTTGTGTCCCTCCTCGACAGCCTCCGGCCAGTGGCCGAGCCCAAGGATGTATAATTCGATGGCATAGTCGTAGTTCTTTTTGCTGACAAGCTCTTGGGCCCTCGTGAAGCATTCCTTGGCCTTGGCGATCTCGTCGGGGCCGAAAGTCGGTCGTGTTGGATTGGCAGCGCTCTTAGCCATAAGTCCTGTGTTTGTCAGGAGATCTTGGCCCGATACGGCGTCGCGCAGCAGGAGCCTTCACGGTGCCACGCCATATCTGGTGCCCAAGGCCGCCCGAGTCCCGCCCGAGCATGAGCTCCGTCGCGCCTTTGGACAGGGCGCTAACGCGTCGTTCACGCTGAGTGTAAGACTGCTAACTGAGATAGTATCACGACCGGCCCACGGGTCAAGGCAAGTCGCCACTGGCGGCTGGCCGTCGCGTGGATGAAGCACTATAATTTGTTTAGATCGCGCTGCGGTGCGCGAGAACAGCCTTGGCGACCTTTGTCACGGTGGCCGATACAGGAAAACGGAGATGCTTGTCGAAACCCTGCCGTCCATGATCGTCCGATATCCTGATCCTCGGTTGCGTCGGAAGTGCGAGCCGATCAGCGTTTTTGACGATTCTCTGGCCGCTCTCGTCGAGAGGATGTTCCAGATCATGCTGAGGGACCGCGGAGTGGGGTTGGCCGCACCGCAGGTCGGTCTTTCGTGCTCGCTCTTTGTAGCCAACCCCACGGGCAATCCCCAGGACAACGCGGTCTACATCAACCCCAAATTGTCTGAGTTGGTCGGGTCGGTGGAGGGAGAGGAGGGGTGCCTGTCGTTCCCGGATGTGAGGGCAAACATCCGACGAGCCAGGCGATGCCGCATCCAGGCCCAGGATTTGGCAGGCAATCCGATCGACCAGATTGGCGAGGATCTTGTTGCCCGTATCTGGCAGCACGAAATGGATCACCTTGACGGTCGGCTGATCGTCGACCACATGAATTTCGCCGACAGGCTGGCCAACAAGAAGTCGTTGAGCGACCTCGAAGCCTCTTACCGCAAGCGGGCCAAGCGGAGGTAGATGGTGTTCTCGCCGGCGCCTGAGGCGCAACTCCGTAACTCCGCATCCGGACACAGTCTTTCTGATCGATATCTTCGTCGGCGCCGAAAACGTCGGGTATCATCAACACAGGAATGTCGCACAACGTCACTGATGTTGCCGGACCGCTATCGTTGGACCGGATGCGCATCATAGGGACGGCGGAGTCCGCAGAGCAGTCGAACCGAGTCGAATGCCGGCAGAGCGGCGGTAGACTGCCGTCGTCGGTCCTCAAGGAACGTTTATCTGGTATTGTATTGGCCGCTGACGATCTGGGTTCAGGACGGTCTGCCGCGGGCACGGTATCGGACACCCAGGGCTTATTTGCCTGTTACCGGCAGGATGATGCGTGACGGATGCTCCCTGCCGCAGAACAGCTGGTTGTGGGCCTTGAGCATCGTACCCATCGGCCAGGCCGGCCAGCCGGTGTTCGGGTTGACATCGAAGCGAGGGTAGTTGCTGCCAGTCACGGCCACTCGAATACGGTGCCCCTTGTTGAAGACCATGCTTGTCGACCACAGATCCACCTCGATTTCGGTCGGCTGACCCGGCTGCAGCAGAGTCAGCCGGTCGAAGCCCTTGCGATAGCGGCAGCGGGCCAGGCCGTCGGCGATGTTCATGCTGCGGCCGTCGGGGTAGACGTCAGTGAGCTTGACCGCGAAATCGGTGTCGATCCGGTCGCTGGCCACGAAGAGCCTGGCGGTCAGTCTCCCGGTTACCTCCAGTGGCTCGGCCAGTGGTTCGCTGGTGAAGGTGACAACGTCCGGTCGTTGCTCAATATCGCGCTGGTCGTATACTCCGGGAGCAACCTTTCGCTTGGTTCCGTATTCGTTCCACGACAGCAAAAGGCATCCGCCTCTGGTCGGGACCGGGTTGAGCGGATCATGGATGAAGGCTACCTGCTCGCTGGTCGTTTCCGGGGCCTTGCGCGACAGGCTGTTGTCAGAATAGAGGTAGAACGGGGTTGGCTTGGCGGGCACGGGCCAGTTATCGGCCGTATGCCACTGGTTGCCTGGCGCATCCTCTTCCCCCACGGCTCCCATGGTGTAGTACTGGACGGCCGGTACCTTTTCCACGCCGGTGTCGATGCCTTTGAGGTGAAAGTCAAACCACTCGTCGGCGCCACAACTGAACGGCGTTTTCAGTGAGTTGGCAGGAAAAGTCAGTTCGCCGATGGGCGAGGCCTTGGCTGCCAGGGGCAGATCGGAATCGCGTTTGGGTCCTCCGTGCCCCCAGGGGCCGATGATCAGCTTCTGTTTGCCCTTGGCCCCTGGTCCGCCGTCGTTATGGCGGCTGACGAAGCCGTCGATTGTGCCTTGGAGAAAGACGTCATACCAGCCGCCGGAATGGACGGCCGGAACCTTGATCCGATGAGATTCGGCGACAGAGTCCAGCTTGCGCCAGTGTCCGTCATAAAAAGGATGCAAGCAGGTGAGCCACAAGTTGTCCGGGTGGAAGCCCGCGCCGGTCAGCCAGCCGTCGACGAGGGCGGCCCGCAATGCGCCGCTGACGTATGAGGCATGGTGATACAGGCTGGGAGCTGCGACCATGATGTATTGGGCGACCAATCCCGGCGGGTCCGTCGGAGCGAGCATACATTGAGTGATGCCCATGGCCGAGGCTCCCTCGGTGCCGATTTTCCCGTTGCACCAGGGCTGGTCCAGGATCCACTTGATCGTGTCGAGACCGTCGCGGTTGTCGCCCCACCCGCAGTCAATGAAGGCCAAGTCCTTGCCCTCAGAATCGAACCGGCCGCGCATATCCTGGATGACCATGACATAACCCCGGTCCGCCTTGGCGCCATATTCACGGTTGAAGCGGGTTCGCCCGTAGGGCGTGCGCACCACCCGGACCGGCCATTGCGGGCCGCCGGTTGCTGGGAGGTAGACATCGGTGGCCAGAAGAGTCCCGTCCGTCATGGGAACCATGGTCGTCAGACTGGCTTTGGGGTCGGCTGCCTGGCCGGAGGCAGCCGCCGCCAACGCGGTGCAAAGACACAATCGGATGGGCAATAGATGTCGACATTGAGGCATATTGGCAACCAAGCCGTTTTTCCGGCCCGTCCTCTCTGCTGGGACTACTGCGGCGGTTCCTGGGCAACAGCGTGGATTCTAGCGGTCCGGGTGAAACCTCACAACGAGTACAGAGGCTGCTGCTGTTCTCGCTGGGTCGGTGGTGCACCGGCGGGCAAGCCGTCAGTGCCACCCGCCCGGCGTGCAGCCGAAAAGGGCGTCAGGGCGTGGCGACACCTGTGAAACCGCTGAAGGCCCAACTTTTCGGTTGGCACCGTGTCTACCGGTTGGCGAGAAGAGTTCAATGTCGTATACTTTGGGAGCAGCAGGGGTGAAGTTGGTCGAGGCGTTGTCAGGTCCGAGCGAGCCCATGATCCAGGCGATGCTCAATTATCTGCGGAGCATATTCACCTCCGAGGCGTATCCGCCTTTTCAGGTATTGCTGGAGATGGCGCTGATCGGCACGGTGGTCTACAGCGTCCTGCGGTTTCTGCATGGAACGCGCGGGGCCCGACTGCTGCAAGGCCTGATCATTCTTCTGGTGGTCGGATTCCTGCTTGTCAACGTGATGGCCGAGTTTCTCGGGCTCGACCGATTGACGGTGTTGTATCAGCCCTTTCTGTTGTCGGTATTGCTGGCAACCCTCGTCGTCTTCCAGCCGGAGCTGCGGCGAGGTCTCATGCGCCTGGGGGAGACCCGTTGGCGTCGGATCAGCCAATCGGAAATCGACCGCGTGGCTGTTCCAGTCGCGGCCGCCTGCACGCAGCTTTCGAAGAACAAGATTGGAGCGTTGATCGCCATTGAAAGAGATGTCGGACTCTCGGCTATTGCGGAAGAGGGGGTGCGCCTCGATGCCCGCTTGTCGGCCGAACTGCTCAATACCATTTTCTGGCCGGGCTCGGCCTTGCACGATCTCGGGGTGGTGATTCAAAACGGGCGGATCGCCGCGGCAGCCTGTGAGTTTCCGCTGGTCGATGCCGAGGGGGTTGACCACTCCATGGGCAGCCGGCATCGGGCGGCGATTGGCCTCAGTCTCGAATCGGACGCCATTGTGGTCGTGGTCAGCGAAGAGACCGGTTCGATCTCAATTGCCGAACGAGGGCGTCTGTATCCCCATATCCGCCCGGCCGATCTTTACGACACCATCTGCCGCCATTTGAGTCATACCCGGGTGCCGCTCGTGCCTCGAGAGGAGGTTGTACCAGAACCCGAGCCGGAACCGGTGCCGAGTCCTGCGGTCTCGGAGGGTAAGGTCGGCGATGAGGTTCCGGTGGGTGAGACGCTCGACCAGGAGGTTGCGGCCGACCCCGCCAAGTCACCGCACCATGAACCGGCGGAGGCCCCTGCATGAAAACCCAGCTCCGCCTCATCGCATCGACGATTGTTCTTACGGTGTTGATCTGGATCTATGCCAATCAGGCCAGCCACAGCACCACGACGCTGCTTGTTCCGGTCAAGCTTGCTCTCGCCGAGACCGGCGGCTCCTGGGCTCTGCGTGTTGCCGACGCCCCGGCGGACCAACCCAATACCCGACAGGTGAAGCTGACTGTCCGCGGCCCCAAGCAGGCGATCCGCATGCTGGAAAGTGAGACTGGCCAGGGGCGTTTTGCATTGACCGTCAAGCTGGCCGAGCAGCTTACCCCGGGCAAGACCAATAGTCGCAATCTCTATGCCGACCTGAGCGGTTCTCCCGATCTGTTGCAACGAGGATTGAATCTCCAGTCGGTTATGCCCGAGGTCATCGAGTTCGAGGTGGATCGTTACATCAGGGTGCCGGTCGAGTTCAAGCCGGAGGCGGGGGCTTTCAAGAGCGCGCTGGTCGGCCAGCCGACCCTTGCGGAGAAGGTCACCGCCCGCGTGCTGGAGAGCAAGGTGGGCAAGGATTTCGCCGTTTATCCGCTGGTCCTGCCGCTGGAAGATGCCATCAGGGAGGCCTTCGACAAGAGGCGAACCGAAGAGGCGGCCGGGCCGCTGAGTCTTCATTTCCCCGTGCAGTTGCAGTCGCTGCGACTCGCGGTTGATGCCGACTTCGAGCCGCCGGTTGTTCACGTGACCGTCGAACTGAAAGACCAGTCGAGCATCGAACGTAAAACGGTCCGCCCTTTGTCGGTGATGGTCAGGACGCAGGATTTCTTCGAGGGCTATGAAATCGAATGGGAAGACAAGACGGGGGCGCAATTCACCCAGTCGATCAACTGCCGTGTGCCGGTGTCCAAGCTGGACGCCTTTCGCCAGATCGAGAGCACCGGCATTCTGGCCTACGTGATCATCGACAGCAGTGACCTGCCCCCGGAACCGACGACTGCCGGACCGACGGCTACCACTGTTCCCGCTCCCACGACCAGCGCGACCTATAGACCCAAGCAGGTGCACTTCGTTTTCCCGCCCGGTTTCGAGGACATCAAGCCCGTTGGCCCGCCTCCGACGGTCAATCTTCGCGTCAACAGGAAGACGACCGACGCAACCGGCCTGCCGACGCCGGCGGCGTCGTGACGGATCGAATCGAGCTGCTCTTGCTCCGTGACAAGTTCCCGCGGACGGATGCCGTACTCTTGGAAGCAGAGCACTGGCGGACAAGCCGCCTATGACGGCGTGTGGAGGACAAGCCGGCGGTGGAAGCCGGCGCCGTGCCAATCCGGCCTGTAAAGCGATATAATCCCAGGCCATGAGCAACGAAGCACTAGAACAGTATGCGTTACGGCTGGCCCGGGATGCCCGGGCAGCCGGTCGAAAACTGGCCCTGACTTCGGGCAAGCAGCGGAACGAAGCCTTGCGGGCGATGGCTGCGGCCCTGCGCGAGCAGACCGATGCCCTGGTGGCGGAGAACGCCAAGGATCTGGCCGCCGCGGAGGCTAACGGCCTGACCTCGGCGATGATCGACCGGCTCAAGCTCGACGCAGGGCGAGTGGCCAAGATGGCCCAGGCGGTCCTGGAGATTGCCGATCAGCCCGATCCGGTGGGTGAGACCATCGAAGGGCGTATGCGCCCCGACGGCTTCAGGGTGGAGAAGCGTCGTGTGCCGCTGGGCGTGGTGGCGATCATCTATGAGGCGCGGCCGAACGTGACTTCCGACGCGGCCGCCTTGTGCATCAAGAGCGCCAACGCCTGCATCCTGCGCGGCGGCAAGGAATCATTTCACTCGAACGTGGCGATCGGCTCGGCGATCTCGTCTGCCTTGGCCAAGGTCGATCTGCCGGCCGAGGCGGTGCAGATCGTCAACACCACCGACCGCAACCTCGTGCCCATCCTGCTCAAGCAGAACGAGAGCATTGACCTGGTTATCCCTCGCGGGGGCGAGTCTCTGATCCGTGCGGTCGTCGAGCAGTCGCGCATTCCGGTCATTAAGCATTACACCGGCAACTGCCATGTATATGTCGACTCCGGCTGCCCGGCCGAGATGGCCGAGAGCGTGGTCCTGAATGCCAAGATCCAGCGACCGGGTGTGTGCAACGCGGCCGAGACGATTCTGTTCCATCGGGACACGGCCGACACGCTGTTGCCTGTGATCGGTAGGAAGCTGATGGATGCGAAGGTCGAGGTGCGCGGCTGCGCCGAAACCTGCAAGCGGCTGGCCGGCTGCAAACCCGCGACCGAGCAGGACTGGTACACTGAATACCTCGACCTGGTCGTTGCGGTGAAGGTTGTGGACTCGCTGCAGGATGCGATCGACCACATTAACCAATACGGCTCACATCATACTGACGCCATTCTCACGCCCGATATTCGCTCGGCAGAGGCTTTTGTTGCCGGAGTGGATTCCGGCAACGTCATGGTTAATTGCTCGACCCGCTTGAGCGATGGGGGGGTATATGGTCTGGGCGCCGAGATCGGTATCAGCACCGACAAGCTCCACGCCCGCGGTCCCATGGGTGCTGCCGACCTGACCACGTACAAGTGGGTGGTGACCGGCAACGGCCACATTCGCCACTGAGAACCAGGAGGCAAGTATGAAAAGAAAAGTACACTCGGCTCTGAGCGTGTTCTTAGCAATCGCTTCGACGTCTTGTGCAAAAGCAGCCGTCGGTCCCGCGGCGGTTCTCCGCGAGGCACCGCTGATCCGCATGCCGGGGGTTCCCAAGCCGGACGCGCCGCAGGGGGGCGCCGTCGATTGCAACAGTCCCTGCCATTGGGACGGCGACACGATGTACATTTTCTCGTCGGAGGGCCGTCCTTTTCGGTCTTCGGGGCCCGATCTGATGCACTTGAACCCGGAGTCCGAACGCAGCACCTACGACAACGAGAAGGGCTACAACGGCGGGCGGTGGATAGAGGCCACGCACAAAGCGGAGGACGGCAAGCTCTACGGCTGGTATCACCGCGAGCCCGGGGGCGTCTGCCCGGGCAACCCCCTGACCGCCCCGGAGATCGGAGCGGTGGTCTCGACCGACAACGGCATGAACTGGCGCGACCTGGGCATCATCCTGAAGGCCCCGGACGACTCGATCTTCTGTGACACGCCCAACAAGTATTTCGCCGGCGGCAACGGCGACTTCTCCGTCATCCTGGACCAACAGGAGGAGTATTTATATTTCTTGGTCAGTACTTATCACAAGGATCCGAAGGAGCAGGGCGTGGCCATCGCAAGGATGCGATACGCCGATCGCGATGGGCCCGTCGGCAAAGTCTTCAAATGGCACCGTGGGCAGTGGAAGGAGCCGGGGTTGGGTGGACGCGTCACACCGATCTTCGGTCCGACGATCGATTGGCACAAACCGCGCGCGAACGTTTTCTGGGGCCCTTCAATCCACTGGAATACGCACCTGGAGCGTTATGTGATGTTGTTGAACCTCGCCCGGGACAAGGACTGGACGCAAGAGGGGATCTACGTCAGCATCAATCGGGACATTGTCAATCCGGAGGGTTGGAGCAAGCCGGAGAAGATTCTGGACGCTGGTCGACTGGAGGCGTCGAAGTGGTATCCGCAGGTGATTGGGACGAATGCCGCCGGTCGTGAGACGGACAAGCTGGCAGGCCGTGTCGCCCGGCTGTTCGTGGCCGGCCGGTCGAGGTGGGAGATCATCTTCCTCAGGCCGGGGGAGGCTCGCCCGGCCGGGGTGATGGAGAATCCGGACAAGGCCGTCCGCACGCCAAGCCCGGCGAAGCCAACGGCCAAGAAGAACACCGTTACAAAGACTGCCCCAAAGAAGAAATGAAGCATTTGTGTTTGGTCGGCAGGACGGGCACCGCTCAAGACCGTTATCTCATGAGAAAGTTGCCAGGCATGCGAAAGCGCTCAACAACTTGGTTTATGGCGACATTTGTTGCAGCGGTACCTGTGATGGCTCAGGCAGCCGCGGTCGCGAGCACCCGGCCGTTTGATGACGCGCCGGCCGGCGACTCGGCCGCCATTCAGAAGCTCCTCGATGCAGCGGCTCCCAAGGGCGGCACGGTGGACCTGGGAGTCGGGCGGTTTCGACTGGATCGACCCATCATCGTTCCTGAGGGCGTATGCCTTCAGGGCACTTGGCAGGGTCCTCATCACGCTCAACTTGCCAAAGGCACGGTGTTCCTCGTCTACGCCGATGTCGGCCGGGAGGATGGCCCGCCGCTGATCACGCTCAGCCCATCAAGTACGGTCAAAGGGATTACCTTCTTTTATCCCGAGCAGCGGATCCCCGGGACCAAGGCCTACCCGTGGACCATCCAGGGACGCGGCATGCACAACAGCGTAATCGACTGTACCTTCGTCAACGCATACCAGGCGATGGATTTTGCCACCCACGCCAATGAATTGCACTATGTTCGCAACTGCTTCGGGTGCCCGCTCAAGGTCGGAATCCGCGTCGACCGCTGCACGGACATTGGGCGGATCGAGAATGTCCATTTCAACCCGCACTATTGGGCCAGAGCCGAAGCTCCCGGCGTACCCCAATGGCCCGATCTCAGCCGCTATCTGTGGGAAAACCTGATTGCATTTGACTTCGCCCGGACCGACTGGGAGTACGTGCTCAACACCTTCTGCTATGGAGCGAAGATCGGCTATCTCTTCCGTCAGACCCGGCACGGCACGGTGAACGGCAACTTCCTTGGCATCGGCGCCGACTGGTGCGAGCGGGCGGTTGTCGTCGAGGCCAGCCAGCCGCCGGGCCTACTCATCACCAACGGCGAGTTCGTCGGCGGAGAAGGCTCGGTGGTGATGATGGATGTGACTGCTTCACACGCGGGCGTCGTTCAACTCAGTAACTGCGCATTCTGGGGCCCGTGCCCGACCGCTGTCCGCGTCGACGGAAAAGGCAGCGTCAGCCTCAGCCAGTGCAACTTCCTCAATCACGGCAAGCCTCGGCAGCAGGGCGATAACGTGACCGTCGAGGCTAACGGGGGACACCTGAACATCAGCAACTCGCGCTTCGGGGTCGACAAGCCGGACATCGTGCTGGGCCGCCAGGTGCGCACCGCGATTCTCTCGGGCAACTGGTTCCTCAAGAGCAAAGAGATCATCAACCATGCCGGCGACGTGGTTCAGGAAAGCCTGAGCGCGGTCGGGGCCTTGTGATGTGAAGGCGCATAAAAAAGAGGATCCAGGCTCGCCGTCACCCGGACCCTCCAAGCCAGGCTGTCCGCCCTCCAGGGCGGAGACCCACAGCCTCTCTTCGGTATTTCGGTTACACGGGGGGGTGAGATAACTTGTTTTTCGAGATTGGGCCGGGTCTGAGCAGAAGAGGGGACGCCTTTGACTGCCGCCCAGGCGAAGCCCGGTAGGGTCGCCATGTGGCAGATCTTCCTGGGAGTGTGCCCACCAAAAGCGGGCGACCAGGTCCGGACCGGCAACACCTGGCCTGGAGCCCACGACCGCACAGTCCGAGACGCGCAAACCACGTTACCAACGGGGTTTGCGAATTGCAGGATATGGGGACTTTGTCGCGGTTTTGACCGGTTTGTGGCCCGTTGCGCGGTGTACAAGGTGCAGCACCGGGCGCGGGATTCCGCCATCGGACTTCTCTGGATCGTGTTTTTTCGGTAAGCCTGGATGAATCGTGACGCGTCTGATATTGTCCGCGGCCGGTGCGAGCGTGCATGGAGGACGGCGGATGAGAACCGGAACGACGCAATCACCCGCGAACGAGGCTTTTTGCCGGAGCGGCGGCTGGCCTTCCACCAGGCCGAGAGCGGCCCGATCATGGAGCAGCTCCGGGCCTGGTGCATCCGGCAGTTCGATGAACGGCTGGTGGAGCCCAACTCAGCGCTCGGCCAGGCCATCACCTACCTGGCCAAGCACTGGCAGAAGCTGACCGTCTTCGCGCGTCAGCCCGGAGCCCTGCTGGATAACGACGTTGTCGAACGGACTCTGAAGCGGGCGATCCTGCATCGAAAAAACGCCCTGTTCTACAGAACCCTGCACGGGGCCCACGTCGGCGACCTGTTCATGAGCCTCATACACACCTGCCAAAGCGACGAAATCGACCCCTTCGACTGCCTGACCGAACTGCGGCACCGCGCCGTAGAGCTCGCCGCCCAGCCCGAACACCGGATACCCAGGAACTACCGGCAAAGTCTCGCCGTTATCGGCGGCGGATGACCACGTCGGAAAAAGTCACGCTATGCAGGCTTCCCGGAAGGACACCAATTGCTGCCACGCCGTTCGCCAATCCCGGCGTGAACGCCGCGATCTGGTAGGCACCCTACGCAGCACTGGGACTGAGAAAAGATTGCAGGGAGAGCAATGAAGTCATCGTCGGTGTCGCCGGAGAGTGAATCCGGTCGGTGCGGGCATGATAACACGTCGTGCCGTTCTCCCGCAGAGCGCGCTCGTGCAGGAAGTATCATCCTCCGAAAACGCCTTTGGCCTTGAGTCCTTGGATGATTGCCGTCACGCTGCCCATAGAGACGATCTCGTCGTTGTCGAAGGTGATTTTGAAGGTCCTCTCCAGCTCCAGGATCAGGGAGAGATGAGCCACGGAGGTCCATCCGGGGACATCAGCGGCCGTGGTCTGCTCGGTGATGGACGCGAGCGTCGTCGCGTCGAGCTTCATGGCACGGGACATGCATTGACGAATCGCTTCGAGCACGGGGAACTCCAAAGAAGTTGTCAGCGATCAGCCGTCAGCCATCGGCCAGAAACATTTTCGAGAGCTGAAAGCTGATCGCTGACCGCTCTCTCTTCAATCCAACCATTGTTTCGGGTCCTTGATCTTCATTGGCACGTACTCTTCGGTGAGATACGTGAGCCGCTTGTTGATCATGGCTTCGACTTCCATCTTAAAGCCGTTCTGCATCATCTTGCGGATTTCCTTTTCCCACTGCTTCTTGCCCTGGAACCAGGGGTACTCGAGGATCTGCTTGGCCCGCTTGATGTCCTTGTCATCCAGACCGATCTTGACGTCGTCCGTGAGGCCGCAGCGTTCGTAGTCAAAGCTGGACACGCCAATGAACTTGGCTTGCGGGACGGCCATGCGTCGGCTTTCATAGGCGAGATTAATGGAGCCCTGCTTGATCACGGAGTAGATGTAATATCCCCAGGGGTCGTTATCGAGCAGGCAGTAGACGGGCAGCTTCAGCTCGTCATGCATGCGTCGCAGCAGCCGTCGCATGCCTCGGGTGGGCTGTCCGCTGCCGTGAGTTATGATGCAGTTGTGCTTTTCGTGGAAGCGGTCCTCGTAGAAGCGCCGCCAGACGGTATCTTTTTCGACATGGAGGATGTACTTGGCGCTGCACTTCTTGAACTGGATCACATCGGGCTCGCAGATACTCGGTACGGCATAACCGGCCGAGCCCATTCGCATACAATCAAGCGTATTGCCGTCGTCCACAAGCGTGATCGGCCCGACCAGGTTGCCGCGGTTGCTGGCATAGACATGCAGTTCCTCGCGAAGCGCGTCGATAGTGACCTCGAGATCCTCAATGATCGGATCGGACTCATCCTGGTCATTAAAGGTTTTCTCCTTACTGCCGGCCACGTCGTGCTTGCAGAGGTAGAACAGACCACGAATTGAGGAAGTCTTTTCCTCGTCGATAAGCTTCTTGCACTGGGCGGCCACCAGCATGGTCTGCATGAACTTCCTGGCCATGGACAGGTCGAAAAACTGGCGGGTCTGGGAGGCGTCGCCCATCTCAAGGATGGCTTTCTTGGGGTTGAAGTTGACGTTCGAGAGGGCCCGGATGGGGATTTCGAGCTTGGGGCTCTTGCGCCTCCTGGCGTTCTCGACGATCATCTCCGCAAGCTCTTCGATCTTGCGGGCCGTTTCCTTCGCTTTGGCTTTTGCGGCGGCACTGGTTCTGCCTCCGGAGCCGCTCGCCGGAACAGTTGATTTAGTTCTGGCCAATCAAACATCCTCCGTGCGTCGACGTCTCTTCACTCGTCCATTTGGGTTGACGCGGATCTTCTGCAGGCGGGGCCGAAGCTCCGAAGGAATCTGCTTCTGCAGGAGCATCGTCCATCAAGCCGGCATGGCTGGTGTTGGGGACTGCACCTTCATCCCTTGCGGCCACGGCGTTGCCACCCATCACGATAAAAGGTATTTCGGCCGCGAGCAGCGGCTGAACGGTCCGACGAAGCCTTTCCGGGGCGTTCGCCCCTGCTCGTTGGGCCTTCATCTCAACCTCCCATGAGGAACACACGGGAGTCATCGAGGTGGTCACATCAGCAATCTTCATACGCCACGATTCCAGCGGTTTCTGGTGCCACAAACCATGACCAGCGGCTTTGCGGAGCTTGAGGCTGACGGGCGACGCGTCGCGTCTCCCGTTGGCGTGGGCCGGAGAGATCCCGGCAGCCGGCTCACCCCGTCGCCTGGAAAAGGGGACCGGGATTGCCCGATGCCTCGTCCTGCTGCTCGACCACCACGGTATTCTCGCCGTACTCGGAATCCCCGCCGACGCGCTTGCCATGTTTGTCGAGCTGGTCATCGGCCTGGGCAGTCGCCTTCTTCGACATAGCCAGGAGGTTCTCGCACAACTCGGTCCTGTTGATTCGTTTGATGGTTGCGCAAGCGTTGACCACCTCGGTGATGTACTTCTCGAAGATGCTTCGTCTCTCGCCCTGGTACTTCATTTTGCGCCGGCGGTTGAGATAGGCGGACAGTTTTCGGCCGCAGTCCTGCAGGGCCAGCTTGATCTCGGCGCGTATCTCATCGTAATCGGCGATGGCCTCCTTGGACTCCGAGGTAAACGGAACCCACACGCTGGCCATATGGACGAGCACCACCATCGGGGCCTGCGGCAAGGCCCCGCTGCTCTGGGACAAGCCGTAACGGCGCCAATCGACGTCAATAACGCTCTTGTACATGCAGCAAGCCGACTGTTGGTAGAGCAACGGGACGCGGTTGGCGAAGCGGATCACCCGGGCCAGCATCTGCGAGCCGGAGCCGTTGCCGTTGCCGGTCTTGAGCTTACCGCCGCGTCTGAAGGCCCTCAGGGCATCGACGGCCACTTCGGAGTCGCCTTCATTTTCGGCCTTCGGGTCGGGTCCCAGCGAGCCGCCGTAGGCCAGTCCCACCTCGATTTGGAAGGGGTTTCCGCGATAGACGGCAGGGGGGCGCGTCGAGGCGGTGAAGAACTCGGCTTTCACGCCTTTGAGCAGGCCGGTCAGGATCTGCTCGGCACCGATGGGTGCCAGGCAGTTGGTCGGCGGCGACATCAGCTTGGTTTTCTGGATTGCCTCGTAAAGCTTCTCGGCTTCCTGGCGGGCGATGCGCTTCGGGTGGGCCCTGGGGCTGAGCCTGGCGGCCTGGCAGATCTCCTCGGCAACCTTCGGCCCGACGCGGCAGAATTCGCTCTGAAGAAAACCGCTGAGCCAGTGAGACTTGGTATCGTGAAGCATTTTGATCAGCAGTCCGAGTTCGACGCCATGTGGGTGGGGTTTGATCTCCTGGGTCTGCGCGGGCATGACGTCGGTGCCGCGGTCGTAAGTGACGGGTTCGCCGACCGGCGGGCGGAAGTGGATCCGGACGTGCGGATTGGCGATGGCGGTTTGCTCGATGTACTCATCGACCGACTGCCGGCCTTTGTTGTATGAACCGGCGAGTTCGATCTCGACCTGAGTACCGGTGTCCCAGTCGACCTTGATGGTTTCATCCTTGACGATGTTGGGCGCGTTCTTCTTTGTGTCGATCTGGATCTCGTAGTAGTGAGCGTCTTTCTTCGGTGAAATCCGCGAGGTGATCTTGACGCTCTTGCCGGTGGTGAGCAGGCCGTACATGCCGGCCGCGGAGATGCCTATGCCCTGTTGGCCGCGGGACATCTTGAGTCGATGGAACTTGGACCCGTAGAGCAGCTTTCCAAACACGTTGGGGATTTGCTGTTTGACGATGCCGGGGCCATTGTCCTTGACGGTCACCCGGAAGCGTTCTTCGGCGGTCTGTGCGATCCGGACTTCGATTTCCGGCAGATGGCCGGCCTCCTCGCATGCATCGAGGGCGTTGTCGACGGCTTCCTTGACGCACATCAGCAGGGCCTTGCGCTTGTTGTCGAAACCCAAGAGGTGCCGGTTTTTGGCGAAGAACTCGGAGACGGAGATGTCTCGCTGCATCTTGGCCATGGACTCGGCCGTGGCGTGTGTTGTCCTGGAACGGGCGGGCTTTCTGTCATCGGTGTCGTCGCGGCCGGACTTCGGGCCGGGCTTGGCGGTCGATCGCGGTGTCGAATGCGCGTCGGCTGCCTTGGCGGCTGATTGGGCCGCAGCAGGAGATGTCGTCCTGTTCCCGTTGCCTTTACCGGCGTTTGCGGGCGACGCAAACGCCATGAGCATCTGTCCGCCGTCCGAATGCTTTTTGTGCTTCACCATAGGGAAGCCGTCCCTGGCTCAGGGTCAATTCTCTCCACAAGCTCTCCCATCCGGCACCATGATATGACGCCGGGCTGTTGATGCAACCACCTACGGGCGTGCCGAGCCTGCCGCCACGTCGTTCTGAAGTGTACATCGGCTGTTGGGGGGCAAGAAGAACACCCACAGTGTAGTCGGCGGGCGTTGCGAAGAGTTTCAACTCAGGGGGAATGGGGATCAAGCCGTTCTCGGCTGGGGTATTCACGCGTGTCTTGCCCACGGAATCTCACGGAGCCGTTCGATCGGGATGGGGGCTCCCGTCGTCACGTCGAAACCGTAGGTTCCTTCGTCCATGCGCCGAAGCACCTGGTCGACTTCCCACAGAAGGCTCGTTTTGCGGTTGATGTTGGTGCGGGAGAGAGCGCACTCCCAGGCGGCCCGTCGCCTGTCTGCGGGGTCTGCCGGGCTGCTTGACAGGCGGGATTGGCAGACGGCTGCCTCTGCTTCGAGTGCAGCAAGCTGTTGGGAGAGGGACGCGCGGCGTTCAAGGAGAATCTGGCGCAATTCATCCAAGATCTCCAATGGCAATGAAGAATCACCGCGCCCTTCAGTGACGCGAGCGGGCACAGGAATGCCGGAGGGAGGCGTATCGGTTCTCCAATCCGCAGATGTTGTATACCCTGTCATTGGCAAGTCCTCCTTCGGCTGATGCTGCCCTCCCCGGGGCCGTCGTGCCAGCGGTAACCGGAGCCGGTCCATGAAGCCATCCTGATCCCGGAATCCGCCAACAGTTCGACAACCCTTGTGGACAGTTGACTCCCCAAAGCCGCGCACGAGGGTTGTCGAACAGACAGGCTCTCCGCAGGTTCCAGATCTGGCATCTGCCGTGCCAATGGTCCAAGCCTCACTTGTTTCTGTAAGTGATTTTGAAACAATAGTTTAAGAAAACGGGAGGCGAGACAGTGTCGGCCATATCTGGCTAGTAAATAGCCACGTAGATCGCTAAACGTCCACGAAGATCGTTATTTATTCATTCTGAGACTGACCTGCGGATCTTGATGTTGAGCTCTGCCATTTTTTTTCGGAGGGTGGTTCGGGTGATTCCCAGGAGCCTTGCGGCTGGGGCCATTTGGCCGTTGGTGCGTGCCAGGCAGGCGCGGATGACCTCCCGCTCGGCGGTCTGAATTACTCGCTCATATAGCTGACCATGGAACTGCTGATGATCGAGTAACCGGGCACACAGTTCTCGAAGATGGGGTTCGCGGGCCTCAGTGTGGGCGTCGGGCTGGGGCTCGAGGGGCGCGGGTGCTCCAGCCCGGGCACAGGCGCGAATGGGCTCCGGCAAGAACCCGATCTGGAACACGGAACCGCGGGCGACAACGAGGGAGGCCTTGATCACATTCTCCAGCTCGCGGACGTTGCCCGGCCAGGGGTAGTTCAGGAACGCGGAGATCACCTCGGGGGAGAACTTCTGCACGTTCGAGCCGATCTGGGGGTTGAATCGACGAACGAAATAGTGGGCCAGCAGGACGGCGTCGACGTCGCGATCCCGCAGAGGGGGCAGGTGGATGGAAGCGACTTTGAGGCGATAAAAAAGGTCCTGGCGGAAGCGTCGTTCGGCGATCATTTGCTCGATGGGTTGGTTTGTAGAGGCGAGGATTCGCACGTCGCAGTGGATCGTTTCGTTCCCGCCAAGTCGCTGGAAGGTGCCATCCTGAAGGACTCGAAGCAGCTTGGCCTGGGTGGAGAGGGGCAGATCGCCGATTTCGTCGAGCAGGAGGGTGCCGGAGTTGCACTGCTCGAACTTGCCGATGCGGCGGACGTCGGCGCCGGTGTAGGCGCCTTTTTCGTTTCCGAAGAGCTCGCTCTCGAGCAGCGTTTCGGGGATGGCGGCGCAGTTGACGGCGAGGAAGGGCCGATCTTTTCGCCGGCTGTGCTGATAGATGGCCCGGGCGACGAGTTCCTTTCCGGTGCCGCTTTCGCCGGTGATGAGTACGTTCACTTCACGAGGGGCAATCAGGCCAATGAGTTTGAAGACTTCGTGGATCGCCGGAGACTGTCCCACGATTCGGTCAACAGGCTGGTCGCGATCGGAGCTTTCGTAAACCGCAGGGACGATCATGTCGTGGCTGATCCGCAGGGCGTTGCTGAGGTGATGGATGAGATCCTCGCGGCGAAGCGGCTTGAGGAGATAATCGATGGCCCCGTGTTTGATGGCCTCAATGGCCTGGTCGCTGCGGGCCCGCTCGGCGATCAGGACGGCACAAAGCCTTGGCCATCGGGCTCGAAGCTGCACGAGCATCGTAAGGCCGGCTCCTTCGGGGGAACCCATATCAAGGAGGGTGACGTCGGGGGGCGACGCCTCGATGGTCTGGAAAGCCTCGTCGAGCGTTTCGACGACCCTCAGGGCGACTGAGAGGTCGGAGCAGGCCGATTCGACCAGCTGCCGGATTTGGGGGTCGGCGTCAACGAGAAGAATGCTTCCAGCCATGACGTCATCCTAACGGTAGCGCGAATGGGATTGAAGGTGTGATGTCGCGGAGTGTTCGGTTCGCCATCGGGGTTGGTGCGGTCACAAGGTCTCCGAGAGGGTATTGGGAGGATGGCCGGATTGAGCCTTGCGAAGGGCAGATTCCTGCCCTAATCTCCGCCGAGAACGGGTGTTGCGGAGTTATCCACGGTGGGTTCGTTCAGCGCGGTCGGGGAGAGGGAGATCAGGGATTTCAGATTTGAGGCTTCGGAAAAACAAGCGAGGGGGAGAGATTCTCCATTTTGACATTTGGGTTTGTTTCGCTGGACGAGCCGCGGGGTTTTCGTGCTGAGCGACCAATCTTTGGTTGTCAAAGAGCGCGCAGTCTGTCCGGGTGCTCGGTGCGGGACGAGAACACACGTGGTGATCCGGAGGTGGTGCGGGTTGCGGAGCAGGTGGGCCGAGCAATTGCTGATGGCCCGATCACCATGACCGATAGCTAAACGAGTTCCACGGTGGTCGGGCCTTTTTCGATCCGGCCGATGATGAGGGCGTCAAGTTGATGGCGGCGGCGGAAGCGACCGACGATGGAGTGGGCGAAGGCCGGTCGGACGATGAGGATGTAGCCTATTCCCATGTTGAAGACCCGGAACATTTCGTCGCGTCTCACGCCGAGGGATTGCAGGTAGCGGAAAACAGGCGGGGGCGTCCAGCTCTTAGTGTTGATCACGGCCTTGAGGCCGTCGGGGATGACGCGGTCGACGTTGCCGGGCAGGCCGCCGCCAGTGATGTGGGCCATGCCGCGGACGACGCGCTTGACCCTATAGTTGTGCAGAAGGTCGAGCACGGGCATAACGTAGATCCGCGTTGGACGGAGGAGCTCGTCGCCGATCGGCCCGCCGATCATCGGCACTACTGAATCATACTTAAGCCGGGCTTCTTTGAAGACCAGCCGCCGGGCGAGAGCGTAGCCGTTGGAATGGAGGCCGGTCGAGGGCAGGCCGATGATCAAGTCGCCGGCCTCGATTTCGGAACCGTCGATGATCTTCTTTCGTTCGACTACGCCGACGGCAAATCCGGCCAGATCGAAGTCGTCGGGTTTGTAGATGTCGGGCAGCTCAGCCGTCTCGCCGCCGATGAGGGAGCAATCTGATTCGCGGCATCCGGCGGCGATTCCGGCCACGATCTGGGCGACACGTTTGGGATCAAGCTTGTTAACAGCCACGTAATCGAGAAAGAAGAGGGGCTCGGCCCCGAGGGTCAGCATGTCGTTGACGTTCATGGCCACCAGGTCAATGCCGACGGTGTCGTAGTGACCGGAGTCGCGGGCCAGCAGAATTTTGCTGCCGACGCCGTCGGTGCAGGCGACGAGGACGGGCTCCTTGTAGTTGCGTTTGAACAGAGCTTCGCAGTAATCGAGGCGGAACAGGCCGGCGAAACCGCCGTGCTTGCCGAACACGCGGGGGCCGTAGGTGCTGCGAACGATGGGCTTGATCAGCTCGACCATGACGTCGTTCGCGTCGATGTCCACGCCGCTGTCTTTGTAAGTGATCGTCTTTTTGCGTTTGCCCATCCCGACAATCTAACGGGCGGGCAGGGGGCAGACAACTCCGACAAGGGCAAGTGAAGGATGAAGACGGCAGGATGAAGGAGGAATCAAGGCCAGGTCCTGTGAGTTCAGTTTCGCGCCCGCTGGGAGGTGGGGCGGCTGATTGCCGGCCGCTGAACGGCGACAGCTTTCTGCCACCGTTATCTTGAGAAGCTCATTCAGCGAGCCGAAGCACGTGATACGAAAGGCCACGTATCGAGCCTGAAGATGCTTGACGCGATTGCCGGATTATCGGCCCTAGCTGCTGGGATAGTCGCGCCGGTCGCGCTGCGGCGCGTCTCTGGTCTGTCTCAAGTCAGGCCTGAGCCCAAGCCGCAGCCGAGGGACGGAGACCGGCTGGAGCTGTCAGCGGGGCACATCCATGAGGAAGGCCGGACTTGCCCACTTTGCGGAGTGGAGATCAGCGGCCAAGACGGATGGGCGTCACCGAGCTGGGTCGCAACCGAGCGTGCCTTGGGAGGGGAGACACAAGGCGGGTTGGTTGATTTGGGCAAGGTGCTGACCGCCGAGGAGGAAGAGAAGCTGGAGAAGCTCAAAGAGCGCGACCGGGAGGTCCGCGCACACGAGCAGGCTCACAAGGCGGCCGGTGGGCAATGCGCGGGCAGCGCCAGCTACAGCTATCAGACCGGCCCGGATGGCCGTCCGTATGCCGTCGGCGGTGAGGTTTCCGTAGACCTCTCGCCGGTGCCGGGTGATCCGCAGGCTACGATCGCCAAGATGCAGCAGATTCGGCGGGCAGCTTTGGCCCCGGCCCAGCCGTCATCTCAGGACCGGCTGGTGGCAGCACAAGCCGGTCGTATTGAAGCCAAGGCACGCGCCGAGCTGGCCGAGAAGAAGACCGAGGGGGCATCCAGTGAGGGGTTGTCCGGCGACGGTGTTGCTGGTCAGGAGAGCAGCACCGAACGCCGCTATACCGACGAAGCAGCCGGCGAAGGCAGCCCGGCAGGGTTTCTACTGGATATTGCCATCTGACTCGCCGCCATTTAGCATTCCATCCACATCACAAAGCCGCGTATTAGCAGAGATCGCCAGGTGATTGTTGTTGAGTCGGACCCAGTTATGTTCAGATGGTTTTGTCTTACGGTGCGGAGGGTGGTTGTTCTCAATTGCGTCGTGTCGGCGCTGGTCGGTTGCGCGCTTCCGGGCCCGGGCCCGGAGCTGTTCCCGGTGACGCCCATGGTCGTTCGAGTCGGGGTCGACGGGAGCGTGGAGCAGGGTTATGACACGACGGGTGACGGCAAAGCCGATTGCAGCGAACGCGTGAATGCGACGGGGGTCGTCGAGGCTATCCGATTTGACGACAACAAGGACGGCTGCCTTGACGATCGCGACGCGTGGGTCGTGCTGGCTGACGTTCCTGAGCAGGAACGGCGTCATCTGATCATGATCCTGGACAGCGTTCCGTTTGCGATGGTGGAGAGTCTGTGGGCCGAAGGTCGTTTTCGCCTGTTTTCGCAGCCGAGTCGGGTCATCAGCCCGTTTCCGGTGATGACCGATTTGTGTCTGTCAGACTTTTTCGGCGTTTCGCCCTGCCCGGGTGTGGAGTCGGAGTACTTCGACGGGGAGCAGCTCAGGAACGGGTACGTCGCCTATGCGAGCAAGGAGAATGTTCCCTGGATGGATCTTGTGGACTGGCATCTGGAGCCGGCGACTCACGTATCGGTCTATCTTGGGGCGAAGAAATGGTACCTGCACGAGCTTCGACAGGTGCAGGAGCACTTTCGGGGGAGCGGCGGACCGCGGGTGATCGCCTACATCGTTGGGACGTCGGCTCTTGGAGCCAGAGTCGGGCGTGACGGGCATCAAGCGGGCTTGATCCAGTTGGACCGTTTTTGCCGGCAACTGGTATTTGAGTCCCGCGGTCGCGTACGGATCAGCCTTCTTTCGGATCACGGTCACCATTATTCGAGCAGCAAGCGAATTCCTCTGAGCAGGCTGCTGGCGGAGTTCGGCTATCGTCCCGGGAGGGGGCTTGAACGTTCCGGCGACGTAGTGGTGCCCGAGTTTGGGATGGTGAGTTGCGCCGTGATTCACACACGAGAGGCGGCGGAAGTTGCACGAGACGTTTTGGGGATCGAGGGCGTGGAACTGACCGCCTATCGCGATGCCTCGGATAATCTTGTCGTTCTGAGCCGGACGGGGCGTGCGCGGATCACGCATTCGGCGGGTCGATTCGCGTACCGGGCCGACTTCGGCGACCCGCTCGATCTCCTGCCGATCTACGCGTCGTTGCGGGCCGAGGGCAAGGTGGACGCTGATGGTTTCGCCGGTGACGGAGTGCTGAAGGAGGCAACGGCGACTCACAGCTACCCCGACGTCGTGCATCGGCTATGGCGGGCTTTCCACGGGTTGGTTCAGCATACTCCTGACGTGCTGGTGTCCACGCAGGACGGCTACCATTGCGGCAGCGCGTTCATGTCGAGCATCGTTCATCTTACGGCCGCGCACGGCAACCTGCGCAGGCCGAGCTCAACGGGTTTCAGCATGTCGATGAATGGTCGCTTACCTGAGATGGTCCGGATGGAGGATTTGCGCGGGGAGCTTGTTCGGCTGGGTGTGCCGCTTGACAGGCTCGAAAGCCGTCACTGAGAACGCTCGCGAACAGGGTGGGCCGGAGCCAAGTCCGCGTGAGGTCGCGGTCGTCGCGGCGACCAAAACCCTGCCCTGCCGGTGGGAAGGTTTCAGCCGGGTTCAAGCCTTGGACGTTCTTACCAACTGCTCCAACTTGGCCATGGCGGCGCCGGAGTCAAGGGTCTGGGCAGCTTTGGCGATGGCGGCCGGCAGGTCGGGGGCCAGACCGGCGACAACCAGGGCGGCGCCGGCGTTGAGTAAGGCGTGTTGGCGACGAGGGCCTTGGTCCCGACCCGAAAGGATGGCAAGGACGGCGTCGGCACTGGCCTGTACGGAATCGATCAACAGGGAATCGAGTGGGGCCATGTCGAAGCCGACATCGGACGGATTGATCGTGAAGGTTCTGACTTGTCCGTTGCGGACCTCGCTGACCTTGGTGTTGCCGGTGATGGTGATATCGCAGAGATATGGATGGTCGGCGACGCCGGTATATCCGGTGACGACCCAGGCGAGGGTTGCCCCGCGGGCGGCGAGCACGCCGGCCAGTGTTTCGGTCATTTCGGGACGGGCGACTCCCATGACTTGCCGTCTGGCCCCCGCGGGATTGGTGAATGGTCCGAGATAGTTAAAGATTGTGCGGATACCCAGTTGTTTGCGGACGGGACCGGCATATCTCATTGCCGGGTGCAAGTTGGGTGCATACAGGAAGGCGATGCCGCAATCCCGCAGGCAGCGTTCGAGGACGGGGACGGGCGCGTCGAGATTCACACCTAAAGCGGCGAACACCTCGGCCGATCCGCTGATGCGGGTGTTTGTTCGATTGCCGTGCTTGGCGACGACAGCGCCGGCGGCAGCGGCGATGATGGCCGCAGTGGATGAGACGTTGAGCGTACTGATTCTGTCGCCGCCGGTGCCGCAGGTATCAATGCAATCGGCATCACATCGGACGCGCGTGACCTTTTCGTTCATCACGTCGGCTGCGCCGGCGATTTCATCGACGGTCTCACCCTTGGAGGCAAGGGCTTTGAGGAAGTCGCCCATTGGTCCGGGCTCGACCCGGCCGGTCATGATGAGTTCGAAGATTTCGCGCATGTGTTCCCGCGACAGGTGGCGACCGGCACTGAGGTGAGCGATGATTTCATGGATCGAGATGGTCATTGTTTTCTCCGTCACAGTCGGAGCCTGCGGGGAAGCAGGCGTTATCAAAGCGGGATGATGGTTGCGCCCTCCGAGGCCGTGGTGGTGTAGACAATCGCGGGCTGCTCGAAGCGTGTGTCGTACTTGTTCTTGACGGCGGCTCGCAAAGCGTGTTCGGAGCCGCTGTCGATCAAGGCGATTGCGCAGCCACCGAAACCGCCGCCGGTCATCCGGGCGCCATAAACCCCGGGTACCTGCCGGGCGATATCGACCAAGGTATCGAGTTCGGTGCAAGACACCTCATAATCATCCTTCAGGGACTGGTGGGATTCGAACATGAGCCGGCCGAAGGTCGCGGCGTCGCCGGCCTTCATGGCTTCGGCGGCCAGCGGCACGCGAGCGATTTCTGTGATGACATGGCGGCATCGCCGGAAGACCACTTCGTCCATGCGGGACCGGTGCTGAAGAAGCATGCCCATGTGGGCATCGCGCAAGGCGATCAGCCTGGGGTCGGATCGCTGGAGGATGGTCAGCCCCTCGCGGCACTGTTTCTGCCGGACGGGGTATTGGCTGGATCCGATGGCGTGCTTCACCTGCGTATTCATAATAACCAGCGTAGTGTTCTCGAAAGGCAGAGGAATCTGCTCGTAGGTTTGTGAGCGGCAATCGAGCATCAGTGCATGGCGGGCTTTCCCGAGGACGCAGATAAACTGGTCCATGATGCCGCATGGCGAATGGGCGTACTCATGCTCGGCCTGGCGAGCCAGCAGGGCCAGGGGGATGGCCTGGATGCGTTGCTCAGCCATTGCCAACAGGGCCAAGGCGGAGCCGACCTCAAGGGCGGCCGAGCTGCTCACGCCGGCGCCCAAGGGGACATCGCTGTGGATGGCGAGGCGGCAGGGTTTGAGGGGGATTCCCTGACGGATGAGCATGGCTGCGACACCGCGGACGTAGTTTGCCCACGCAGGATCGCACGGCGAGCCGGGATTGTCGGCGGGAAACTCGACCGTCTCATTGAACGCGTTGGAATGCACGGCGATGCGGCCGTCGGGCGAGGGGCTTGCGGTGACGTACAAGGCCTGAGACATGGCGATCGGCAGGACGCAGCCGTCGTTGTAATCGGTGTGTTCGCCGATGAGGTTTACCCGACCTGGCGCCCGCACGGCCACGCGTGGGGCCGAACCCGGGTAAAGGCGGGCGTGCAGGTCCTTCAGTTCGCCGGTATTGACCATGCTCATGATCTCCTCAACAATAGGCGGTGCGACTGTAGGGCGTCAGTTCAGGCCTGTCAAGAAACGCCCAGGCGTGTACCCGAAGATGGAGCGGCGAGGTGCCCGCCCTATACTGGGGGCGGTGGAGGCCCAGGGAATTGGTGGACCTGTCATGTTCCGGCCGGTTCTGATAGACACGGACATGGGTGTGGATGATGCCGTGGCGATTGCGCTGGCACTCAGTTCCAGTGAAATCCAAGTAGCGGGTCTGGTCAGCGTGGCGGGCAACGTGTCGATCGAACAGGCGACGGCCAACATCGGGCGTCTGCTCGGCGGTCTGGTGCCGGAGTCGTTGCCTCAGGTGGCCCGTGGTTTGGGGCAGCGAGTTTCGCAGTTGAGAGATGCGACGCACGTGTTCGGCGAGGATGGCCTGGGCGGAATCGAGCTGGCAGTGCCGCCCGATTTTGCGCCGGGCGAATTCCTGGAGCTTTACGAGCGGCTTGCCGAGCAGCATGGCCACTCGCTGACGGTGTTAGCCCTTGGTCCGCTGACCAATCTTGCGGCGGTGTTGCAGGAGAAGCCGGAGGTTTTGGCCAAGGTGGGCCAGATCGTCGTCATGGGCGGGGCTATCTGGTGTCCGGGCAATGTTACCCGCTGGGCTGAGTTCAATTTTTACCGCGACCCGGCGGCGGCCGCGGCGGTGTTATCGGCGGGGTTGCCGCTGACGGTGGTGCCGCTGGATGTGACGCGGCAGGTGGCGATGGATGAATCTCACACCGCTCACCTGTCTCGGGGGGGGACGCGGGCGGGGGACCTGCTGGGCCGCATGATCCGGTTGCCGATGGAACGTGAGACGGCGGATGCGTTGCCAGGCTCGTTCGTTGTGCACGACGCGGTTGCGATGGGCGTACTGCTCTGGCCGAAGCTGTTCATGCGATCGAGGATGGGGCTGGAGGTCATTGTTTCGGGTGAGCAGGCGGGGCGGTGCAAACCGGTGGTAGTCAAGGACAAATCCCGCCAGATCGGCGTGGTCATTTCCGTCAACGTCGGCGAATTCATGGAGAACATGCTGGAGCAGCTCAGCCAGGAGAAGTTTGTGGTTTGAAAGCCGTCAGTTATCAGCGATCAGCTTTCAGCCGAAGAATGCCGGGTAGCGGTTGTCATTTTCTCCTGTGGTCGTGCCACGCGAGCGACGGCCTCGGGCGGCAGTGCGCGCGAGGCATAGAGGTACAGGGCGAGTGGTATCGCCAGCGAGGCCAGGGTGTATACGGCCGATCCCGATACGTGGAGAGCAGCGGATTCCGGCGAGGATAAGGAGTACCGCTCGGGTGTGAAAACCACGTTGATGACGTGGCCGGCGACGTTGCTGACGAAGGCCACGATGAGAAAGGACTTGAGTCGCTGCTGAGCTGAGGCTGGTCTTCTCCCAATCTCGCGGGCGATCCATATGAGCCACCCGCACTGGAGGGCTGTCAGAAGCATCCAACATGCCATTGAGGTCACGATGTTGGCCCAGGAGCCACGGACACTTACTGTGCCGTCAGACAAAGCGACAAGCCACAGCGCCTTTGTCCCCAGGGAGCCGAAGTGCGTGAAGGCTCCTGCGGTCAGCAGGCTGACGAGTACGAGTGGCCAGTCGTTGCTGGGCAAGAAGGCCGCGCGAGACAGAACAAGCGGTGGGTCAGACGCACTGCGACGCAGGGACCTTCGCCGAAGCCGGGTTGAGAGGACGCAGGCGAGCAAGATGGATGGGAGAGACACCTGAGCGGCGAAGTTCCACGCGGGTATGAACTCGATGATTCCTGGCGCGACGAATCCGATGTACGGGCTGGGCGAGACGAGCCTGGAGATGATGTAGATGGAGACAGGCAGCAGCGGCAAGGACTGGACCACGAACAAACCGATGGCGGCCTTGCGGCCCCAGTCGGTCTTTCGCAGCAGCCCGATGATTGCGAAGGGGGCGATCAGGAGCGTCACTACCGGCTGGAACAGGTAGCCGATCGCCCCGCCCATCTCAAAAAGGGGCAATCCGGCCCCTCCGGAACCGACGGCCCACAGCCCGTGCGAGAGCAGTTGGAGAAAAGCGGTCATGCAGGCAGCCGTAAGGTACCAGACCATCAGCCGGGGCCATTCCGGCAGGTAACTGCTCGCCATCTCCTGCCGGTCGAATGGAGCACCGCATTCCGGGCAGCGATTCTCTGTGAGCCCGCGCAGGGAGTAGCCGCAGTGAAGGCATGATGCGTCGGCGAGGGGGTCGTCATGCGGGACGGAATCGGCCTGCAATGATGTCGCAGCCGACACCTCGTCGGCTTTCGCAACATCGGATTGCCCGTGTACTTCCATTGAAGGTATCCGTCTGGCCCGGCCAGTATGCTAAGGGCGGTCAATTCCGTCCGCAATCTGAAATCTCCAATTTGAGATCCCCAGTCCGTCCCAGACGCAACGGTTCAGCAGGCAGGGATCCCGGGAGTATGGCACCCCAACAGACGGGCAGACTAACAGACCAATAGACTAACAGACTCCCCATCCGATCGCGTATCATGTGTGCGATGTTCCACCAGTTGGACGACACCATTGTGGCCGTTTCGTCTCCGGCCGGGACCGGCGTGCGGGGGATCCTACGGCTCAGCGGGCCGGGTGCGTTCGGCTTGGCCGCGGGTGTGTTCACTTGCAACGATGGGCGATCTGTGGCGGAGTTGGCCGGCCATCGTCGGGTCGCCGGCCGATTGTGGATGGAGGCGACGGCCTCAGTGCCCGCGGAGGCATACACGTTTCGTGCGCCCGCCAGCTACACGCGCCAGGACGTGATCGAGCTTCATACCATCGGCTCGCCGGCGGTGCTTGGGGCGGTTTTGGAGCGCTTGACCAGCGCCGGCGCACGGCCGGCCGAGCCCGGCGAGTTCACCGCCCGGGCGTTTTTCTCCGGGGCGATGGACCTGACTCGCGTCGAGGGTGTTGCGGGGATCATCCATGCCCGCAATGACTCGCAGTTGCGTGCTTCGGAGGCACTCCTGCACGGCCGTTTGAGTCGACGCTCCAATGAGCTGCGCGAGCAACTGATCGATCTGCTGGCTCTTATCGAAGCGGAAATCGACTTCTCCGAAGAAGCGGTTGAGTTCGTGGCGCCGCAACGGGTAGCGGAGGTGGTGAGCCGCGTATATGAGGAGCTGGCTTTGCTGATTCATCAGGCCCCCTCCATCGAGCGGCTTGAGACCCTGCCCGAGGTGATGCTCGTGGGCCGGCCCAACGCGGGGAAGAGCACGCTGATGAATGTGCTTACGGGCATGGACCGGGCGATTCAGTCGGCGATGCCCGGTACGACGCGTGACGTGCTCTCGGTTCCGTTGAACGTTCCGGGGGGCGAAGTGATGTTGCTGGATGCGGCGGGCCTGGAGGCGGGCATCGGTGAATCGGCTGATGAAGAGGATCGGCATCCGGACGCGCAGGCACAAGCCACGGCTCGTCGCTTGATGTTGCGAGCCGCCATGCTGATTCCGGTCGTGGACGCGACGGATTCGCCGAGGGAAACGCTTGAATTACTGCGGCGCATTCTGCCGCCGCGACCGATGTGCGTTGCGCTCAGCAAGGCCGATCTGGTCGGGGAGATCGAGTCGGATCGTCTGGCGGCAGAGTTGCAAGGAGCCGCACCGGTCCGGGTTGTCAGCGCGGTCACAGGGCTGGGTCTCGATTTGCTTCGCGAGGAGATCGGGAGGACCCTGTTTGCGGCGGGTGAATCGAGCGAGGCGGATGTTGTGATGCTTTCGGATCGTCAGCGGCAGGCGCTTCGGATCGCCCATGAGGCATTGGGTCGTGCGCGTCACCTGTGCGAGGAGAACAGGGAGGTGATGAACGCTGCCGAGCTGCTCGCGGTTGAGATTCGCGAAGCGATCAACGGGCTGTCGGTGCTGGTGGGGGAGGTGGCAACCGAGGAGCTGCTGGGTCGGATCTTCTCTCGCTTCTGCATCGGCAAGTGAAAATAGTAAAGAGACCCGGTGCAACTGGTCGATATAACGAACGGCGTTGAAACTTGAGGATTTTTTGCAGGAAAATCTCAGGAAACGCCAATGCTCTTTGACAAGCGTTGAGATGTTCGTTTGGGCCTGCTACCAGAAAGGAGATACTTCGGTGGCAAAGAAGAAAGCCAAGAAGGCTGCGAAGAAGGCCAAGAAGCCGGCTCGCAAGAAGAAATAAGCCGAAGCAAGCATCAGCCGCGGCTGGCGCCTGACAGTGCGTGCCGTGAACGGCCCCATCAGTGCGAGGCTGCGGCGGTCGTCTCTTCGCTGAGTACGGAAGAACGACAACACCATGTGGGAAGTACCCCTCGCCACGGCGTGGTACTTCCCATTTTTATGCGCCATGGAAGAATGCTTCGGGCAGTACTGAAAACGGCGTCGACGGACGGAAAGGCGCCGGTTGTGTAAGGCCGGCCGGCGGGGGGACCGTTCTCCGGTGCGTCGGTTGTGCCGTGGCGAACAAGCCGCGAGCCGTTGCGTCCGGATGAGCGGAAGTTTACCGGCCGATCAGTGAATTGCGCTGCTGATTCGCACGTTGGGGGACGGGGTGTTACGATCCTTTGATGGAGGACCGATATATCTGGTCAGCGGGCGGCGTGGTTGTCGATGGTTCCCGTTGATACCGGCCGTGCCGCAAGTCGGGACAAATCGAACGATGGTGCCGCAATCAGGTTTCTCGAAGCGCAAGCGTGGGAACAAGCCCGGGCCGATTCCGCCGCACGTGTGGAGCAACTATCCCGAGGATCGGCTCCTGGACATGCGGTTATGTGACCTTGGGGTGAGTCTGTCGCGGAGGCCGATCAAGCGTTGCATCGAGCGAATCCACCAGGAATTGGAGCAGCGGCAGATTCGTTTTCGGCCTCACTTCTGGCTGGGTGAGGAGTGGTTCACTCCGGACGGGATTCCGGGCGCGGCTATTCCCTTCTATCTGGCTCACCCGAGGCTGGCGCGGCTCGAGCGAAGCCAGATGCTCGAGGCCGAGGGGGGCACTTACAAGTGGTGCATGCGGATTCTTCGCCATGAGGTGGGTCACGCGATCGACCATGCTTATCTGCTGCATCGTCGTCGACGCTGGCAGCAGCTTTTCGGCAAATCATCGCAGCCGTATCCGGAGCGTTACGTTCCCAAGCCGAACAGCAAGCGGTACGTGCTGCATCTCGATCACTGGTATGCGCAGAGTCATCCGGACGAGGATTTTGCCGAGACCTTTGCCGTCTGGCTTCGGCCGAAGGCATGGTGGCGAAAGAGGTACCAGGGCTGGCCGGCGCTCAAGAAGCTGGAGTATGTCGACGAGTTGATGCGGGAGATTGCGGGGAAGCCTCCCGTGGTCACGAGTCGGAAGGTTATCGAGCCTTTGTCGAGGATTCGCAAGACGCTGCGCGAGCACTACGAACAGAAGCGGGCCCGTTACGGAGAAGGGCTGCCGGCCTTTTACGATCGGGACCTTCGCAGGCTCTTCTGTGGAACGGGCGACCACCCGCGGCGTGAGTCGGCGGCTTCGTTTATTCGCCGCCATCGTGCCGAGGTCCGGCGGATCGTGTCGCGGTGGACGCGGGAGTACCAGTACACGTTGGATCTGGTCATGCGAGAGATGATCGCGCGGTGCCAGGAGCTGAATTTGTACGTGCAGGGTCCGGGCGAGCAGGTGAAGATGGATTTTGCCATTCTGCTGACGGTTGAGACGATGAACTACATTCACAGCGGCCGCCGGCGATTGCTGATCATGTGAGCCATGAGGAAGAAGCGCGTTCTGGCCATCATGCACAAGGATCTGGTTCCCCCCGACAGCATCGAGGGGCTGACCGAGGCTGAGGTTGCACCGTTCAAGACGGAATACGACGTCATCGCGGCGTGCCGGTCGTTGGGACATGAGGTGCGGTCGCTGGGCATTCAGAGCGATCTGAGCGTCCTGGGCAAGACGATCGAGGAGTGGAAGCCGCACATTGTCTTCAATCTGCTTGAGGAATTCGACGGCGAGGCGGTGATGGATCATAACGTGGTGAGCTACCTTGAGCTGCTCAAGCTGCCGTATACCGGCTGTTCGCCGCGAGGTCTGATCCTGGCCCGAGACAAGGGGCTGTCGAAGAAGATCCTGAGTTACCATCGCATCCGGGTACCGGCCTTTGCGGTTTTTCCGAGGCGTAAGGCTGTCAAGCGGCCGAGTCGCCTCAAGTTTCCGTTGTTCGTGAAATCGCTGATTGAAGAGGCGTCGTTGGGCATTGCGCAGGCCTCGATCGTCGACGATGACGAGAAGCTCAGAGAACGGGTGGCTTTCATCCACGAGCGGATCGGCACGGACGCGATTGCCGAGCAGTACATTGAAGGGCGGGAGTTTTACGTGAGTGTGCTGGGCAATCGGCGGCTGGAGGTGTTTCCGATCTGGGAGCTCAAGTTCACGAAGGCCGGGAACGGCGTCCCGCTGATCGCGACGGCAAAGGTGAAGTTCGACCTGGAATACCAGAAGAAGCTTGGAGTGGAGACTTCGGAAGCCAAGGATCTCGCGCCCGAAGTGGTCAAGGGGATTTTGAGGCTGTGTAAGCGCATCTACCGCAACCTGGGGCTCAAGGGTTACGCGCGGATCGACATGCGGATGACGGCGGACGGGCAGGTGTATGTATTGGAGGCGAATCCGAACCCCCAGTTGGCACGAGGGGAGGACTTCGCCGAATCAGCCAGGGCGGTGGGCATTTCTTATGAGCGGCTCGTTCAGCGGATCATGAATCTGGGTTTCAGTCGAGCGAGGTAGATTGGCGCCATCGAACGGGGTGAGGCAGGTTGCCGGCTCGTGCGGATGGCGGCCTTGAGGCCGGCCGTTGGATCCAGTTAAGCTCATATGGGGCAATAGACTACGGGCGATCGTGGGGCGAGCAGGGATCGGGTGGCGCTTACGGAGGTGAAAGCCCAGGGGATCGGCCGGACTGCCAAGCGGTGACGCCATAAAAGGGGCCGCTCCGTTGCGGTTTTGCCAGGGGCCTCTGCAGGGCAAGCCCGGTCGGCTCGGCGAATCGGAGTCTCGGCTTTGAAAAGGCCGGCCAAGTCAATAGGGACGTGAACTTAATCTTTCGGCGGTGGAGAATCGATAATCTCGTGAATAGAATGAGTATCGGGCCCTTTCTCTTGGGATCCACGTTTTTCAAGAGTGGTCCGTTGGGATAACACGACATGCCGGTGGAGACTCTGTTGATCAGCGGTCCGCGCGGAGGCGGAAAGAGCACATTGGCCCGTCTTATAGCCAGTCAAGTGCTGGACCGGCCAGCGCACTACCTTCGGACGCGCCGATCGGCCGACGGATACACCAATGCGATCATACCTCTTGACCCGGCCAACGATGGCTTCGCGACGGGTTGGGCTTCCTGTTTTATGGTCGGCTACACTCCCGAGCGCGTGTTTGAGACTTTGCCTGACGGGCTCCGAGAGGTTCGCAAGATCGACCGATACGGATTCGCGATCATAGAGGCTGACGGAGATCCGCCGCTTCGGCATGCATACCCTTACGACTACCGCGTTTTTGTGATGTCGCCGCCAACGGACGTTCACCAAGTGTTTCGGGATACGCGTGAGGCGACCCAAGCGCTGCAGCAGGTGATGCAGGACACGGCAGCGTTTGCATCAGAGATTTTCGGTTTGTTCAATGCGGCCGGTTTTGACGACGGCGTTGGGGTGTCGCACCATGAGCCGGTTGTCATAGATCCTTGCCAGGTTGCGGTCGAACGGCTTGAGATTGCCGAATCGCAGATTCGCGGCTTTCTCAACTCGCCGCTGGGCGTTGAGATCGCGTCGCGTATTCAGCTTCAGCCCGAGTATCACGCTCTCGTCGAGTCGGACGTCGTCGTCATCAACACGGGGGTAGGCAAGGGCGGCGAGGTGATGAAGGAATGCGTCAAACGGATCGAAAAGCTGCTTGCGCGCGTGCGGCATGACGCCCGGCGTTCGAGCATTCTGTATTGGGGCAATTTCCTGGACACGAAGGATTCCACGCAGAAGAAGCTGCTTAAGCGGCTGCGATGCCTATTTGCGATGAAGTCTTGAGGCCTGGCGCGCCGGTATCGGCCGGGACTATGGTTGAGCCGGGGCGACGGGTCTTGTCGCTTTTTGGGAGGCGGCGGGCTCATTCTCGTTGTTACCGGGTGATTTCGTGTCAGCCTCGGTTGCTGACGGTTCCGGCTCGTAAGGCTGGCTGGGTAGAATCTGCGTGCTACCCGAAACCGCGTCCACCATGAGGATCGACTCGACGCGATCCACGACTCGACTCACGAACTTGACCGGACCCCGGCGGGGTTTGAGGATCGTGGCGACCTTGTCACCGAAGACGATGCTTACTCTGCAATTGACCATTCTGTTTACCAGGATGGAGACCTCGCGATCGCCCGAGGGAATGAAGGGGCGCAGGATCTCATCCTTCTTCGCATTGAGCGCGTTGGCTTCCTCTTCGAGCCGGTCGGCCTCGTACATCAGCTCTGTTGCTTTCTCTCTTTGCTGGGGATTAAGGCGCTTCAGTTGGGCGAGCAGAGGCTGAACGGTATTCCGAACCTTGGTTGCCGCCTCGCGTTTTTTCTTAATAATGTCACTCATCTTGGCAACTTCGAGGAGTGCGGGGGGGAAGACACCAACGGCGACCTGCGTAGGAACATCGACATCATTTCCGAGGGCCAGGACTTCGACGCCCTGGCGGGCATAGACGGAGCCGCCAATGATCGGGCCCCTGGGGACCAGGAGTCTGCCCATTGTCCGGATGCGGCAGTTCATGACTTCCTTGGTGACGATGACGTCGCCGGTCGCCTCGATCGCGGCCTCTTCCAGGAACTTGACCTGCAGCTCACCACCGGCGCGAATGAGGGCCTTGCTTTTTCCGGCGACTCCGCCGGCGATGATGACGTGGCTTCCGGCCTCGACGTTGGCTGCTTCGACCATTCCCTTGATGGTTATGCTTTTGGGGGATCGGACGAGGAAGGTTTCCACGACGTTGCCGGTGATCAGGACATCAGAGGGGGCGTCGACGTTTCCGCTCTTGAGATCGACGTCGCCATCGACTTTGACCTGTTCAACGACGGAGACTCCCTGCCGGGTGACCCGGACCATGCCATTGGAGGTGGCGTAGACGGTCTTGCCGTCGTCCGCCAGTTTGACGTTGGCGCCGAGTTCAAAACGCAAGAGGGAAGGCGCGCCGGGAATGGGCTTGCCGTAGACGTCCATGCCCGGCTGGGGCGGGGTCTCGGGAACGTATTCGCCGATTACCTCACCGCTCTTGACGGTGTGAATTCTGCAACTGCGGTTGTCGAATGAGGCATCGCCGGACTTTTCGGAGCCGGCTTGTTGGCGGTCTTCGACCGGCTTGAACGCGGCGGGTTGGCCCGCGACCGGTTTCTTACCCGAGAAGAGGACCAGGGTATCCTGCTTGTTCCGCTTGGCCTCGGCGGCCAGCTTGGCGACGTCCTGAATGCGGGCGGCCCCTTCATCGGTAATGCAGACGCCCAGTTTTTCGAGCGTTTCCTTGACGCGATCGGGTTTGACGTCCTCGAGGGCGGTTTTCCTGAGGTCGATTTCAACGCGCAGTTTGTCCTTGGATACGACAATGTGGGGATGGTTCTGCGCGATTTCCGGCATTGACGTTCTTGCGGGCCTACCCGGGGGCGTCCGTGTCGGCGATGAGTCTGAACGCCTTTGCGAACGCAGCAATCATGGGCTCAAGCACGCAATCTCCGAAGTATGTCTTGTCCGTCTCCATTTCACAGTCGTTTACTCACTATAGCATACGCAGGCACACCAAGGTTCTGCACGTCCCGCGAGCCTCGCCGATCAGTCGGGTACGGCCTTTCATCCGCGGGGCGGACGTCCAGACCCCGGTCAACCGCCGTCTGCCTGCCCGCAGGCGGTCGAGCACGCCGGACACCTCACGGTGCAAACATGTTGGAGGCCGCTTACATGAAGAAGCGGTACTCACACTTCAATTGTGCCGGCGAACCGCCCTTCAACAGGGAGACATAAGTCGGTTTGTCCCGTTTCCGTCTATCGGTTGGGACAAGGGGGGGCTTGAGGCTGGGGTTTGCCGTTGGCCGACGGCCGCACTGGCAGCCAACCGAGCCGGAACCGGCAGCTCTGGGAGATGCGTCCGAATAGATGAGCCCGGTAAAGGGGCGGCAGCAAAAGATTATCTGACGATGGTCTTGAGCCTGCCAATTACTCTTCCGTTGTGGTCCAGGATGTCGAAGGCGAGGGCACCGTTCATGGGGTGTTTGTCCCGGGTGGCCGGGATATTGCGATACACGCAACGGTCTTGGAAGTCGGTGATCCAGACCGGATGGATGGCGCTGCCGTAGGTTCTTGCCAGCGAAGCGATCTGCTCATCCGTGAAGGCTGACATGGCCTGACTGAACGGCGTTCCGAGAGAGGATACCATGTGACAAGACTCCAATTAAGGGGCGGCTTGCCCCAGCGGCCTTGGGCCGCGGCTAACCATACTCGCATGCGGTGGCGTGAAAACCAGGAGCCTATCGACAGGCCGGAAGCCTGTCCCGCGCAGCCGACACAGCCCACTGAGACAGGCTATAAGCCGGCTCTAGAAGTATCGGCGGCTTTGCGGTCAAAGCGTTAAGGCTGGTTGGTTCGCCTGTGAATAGAAATGGGTGTCAGGTATTGGCGATGTCGCAACTTCGGCCGGTCACTGATGTTATGGCGAGCCGATTGAGGATCGGCCGAGTACCCACGCCAAGACGATGACACCGAGCGCGATCCGGTAGATGGCGAACATGGTAAACCTGTGTGTCTGGATGAAGCGCATGAAAGCCGCCACCACAGCCCAAGCGACGACAAATGAGACCGCAAAGCCGACGGCCAACGGCATGAGTTGGTCACTGCTGATCTCGTGCCGATGCTTGTAGAGAGAGAACAACCCAGCGGCGAACATGGTGGGGATAGCGAGGAAGAAGGAGAACTCTGCCGCTGCGGCCGGAGCCATGCCCACACTCAGGGCACCCATGATCGTGGCGCCCGAACGAGAAGTACCCGGAATCAGAGACAGGCACTGGATCAGCCCGATGATGGCGGCCCGCGGCAGCGAGACAGCGCCGGCATCGTTGATCGACGGTGTTTTGATTGCCTTCTGAATGACAAGTATGAGAATTCCCCCCACGATGAGGGCGCAGGCGACGACAGAAGGAACCTTGAGTTTCTCTTCTATGAAGTGATGCGCGAGGTATCCAACGACGATGGCCGGCAGGAAAGCTATGAGCAGCTTGACGGAGAAATGTTCGTACCAGGGCGTGTGGGAGGGATTGAATGTCAGTCGGCAGAGCCGGCGCCAGCAGTAGATCAAGACGGCCAGGATCGAGCCGAGTTGGATGAAGATGTCGAATGCCCCGTTCCAGAAATGGAAATCCGGGTCGCTTGCATGGATACCCAAGAGCGGCATCGTCAGGATCATGTGCCCTGTGCTGGAGACGGGCAGGAATTCGGTCAAGCCCTGGACGACGCCGAGGATGACGGCTCGAAGAATGTCGTTCATGCCAGTTTCTCTAGAGCCTCCGGTGGCCGGAAGCTCAGCTCCATAGACTAAAGTACCTGAAGATGACCTGCCCGACGATGTTGGCGTAGATGCCGGCGGCCAAGTCGTCGAGCAGAATGCCCCAACCTGCGGGCAGCCTTTCCAGTCGTCGGGCCGGCGGCGGCTTGATGACGTCAAAGAGGCGAAAGAGAAAGAACTGGACGGCCAGCACCGTCAGTGCCTGGCGGAGGCTACCCATGGGCAACGCGACGAGCGAGATCCATTGTCCGGCGAACTCGTCGATGACCACGGGTCCCGGGTCGCCGGGTTTGCGGGATCTGGCGGCGAAATAATCGATGGCCCAGGGGCCCCAAGCGACGCAGCCGATGCCGGCCAGCAATGTCAGCAGTACCCAGATGACGTTGAGAACAGCCGGGTCGGTCGCGGACTTGTGGCAGATCGTCCATGCGGCCGTGCCCGCCAGGATTGCTCCGGCAGACCCGAAAGTGCCTGGGGCCAGCGGGGCAAAGCCAAGCCCCAGCCCGGTTACCGCCCATTTACGCATCATGTGGTCGGCCTCGACGTCTCGGAGAGCAGATGGCGGGCGGCGTGGAGATAGGAGAAGCCGGAGAGCACGGTGATGATGACCGTCAGGTAGATGAGCGGCGCTCGGAGGCCGACGGCGAACGCCAGTGATTGTGGATGGCCGACGGTAACCAGAATCCACCCGACGGTCACGGACTGCAGGAACATTTTGGCTTTGCCGTGGATATTTGCGCCGAAGGACGTTCCAGCGGCCTCGGTCACGCCGCGGAGGCTGGTCACCAACAGTTCGCGTCCGAGGATGACGACTACCATCCACATGGCGACATCGGTGACTTTTCGGCCGGCGGAGTCGATGAAGCCGTCGCCGGCCAGAAAGATATAGGCTCCGAGAACGAGGATCTTGTCCACGAACGGATCGATCAGACGACCAAAGGACGTCACCTGATTATGCTTGCGGGCCAAGTAGCCATCAATCACGTCGGTCAAGGCGGCGACGACGAAGAGAGCCAGGGAGAAATCCATAAGCCAGGCCTTGGGGGCCTTAGCGTCGTATTGTTCGAGGCAAATAAAAAAGACGATTGCCAGCAGCAGCCGGCCGATGGTGATCTGATTTGGGAGGTTAATCTTCATGGTTTTTCGTGGTGTTTCCGACGGGATCCAACAGGCTTTCCAGCGTGGGCCTGGATCGTCCCGCCTCACGTCGGCTTGTTCTTCCGGTCTTTCGGTTCGGCAGGATATCGTCGACAGGGCGGGCAATCAAATCGTAACCCTCCGAGGCTTCGCAACGGACCTGAACAAACCGGCCGGGGTGGACTTTGTCGGACAGGACATAGGTGACCGCATCGACATCGGGTGCCTGACCCGCATGGCGGGCGATGTACCGGCCTCTGGCGGCCTTCTCATCCACGAGGACTTCGAGCACGTGGCCTTTGAGGCCGGCGGCGTGGGCGAAGGCGATCTCCTGCTGAGTTTTCATGATTACTTCAACGCGCTGCTGTTTGACTTTTTCGGGGAGTTGTGCTTCGAATCGGCCGGCCGGGGTATCCGGCTCTTGAGAATAGGCGAACACCCCCACGGCCGCAAAACGCATCTGCCTGACAAAGTGGATCAACTCGTCGAATTCCTCTTCGGTCTCGCCTGGAAAACCCGCAATGAGGGTTGTGCGGATGGCGACATCGGGGACGCGACGGCGAAGCTTGTCGAGAAGCGCCTCTATCTGAGCTCGCGTTACCCGGCGGCGCATGGCCTTGAGGATGCGATCGTTGATGTGCTGCAAAGGCAGGTCGACGTATTTGACCACCTTGGAGCATTCTGCAACGGCGTCGATCATGTCGTCGGTGAAAGCCGTGGGGTAAGCGTAGAGCAGGCGAATCCATCGCAGCCCGTCGAGTTTATCGAGTTGCCGAAGCAAGCCGGCCAGACCCGGCCGGTAGTGGAGATCTTTTCCGTAAGCGGTGGTGTCCTGGCCGATGATGTTGAGTTCCGCCGCACCGTCGGAGATCAGTTCCCGGGCTTCGGCAAGGACGACTTGAGGGGGTTTTGATCGCATCGGGCCACGGATGGCCGGGATGTTGCAGAAGCTGCACTTCTGGTTGCAGCCCTCGCTGATCCGCAGGTACGCATAGTGGCGGGGCGTCAGGCGGAGGCGAGCGGTATCCAATGCAACGTGGGGGTGGTACGCGCCCAGGTAGAGATCGGCCTGGCGGCGATGGCCGGCCTTGGCACCCGACCTGCGCCGGGGTTGTGACGGGGGCGCTGCCGGTTTGGTCGTTCCGGCCAGTACCGCGTCAGGGACGTCGTCTCGGCGGTGGACGCTGACGAGGGCGTCGATTTCGGGGAAGGCGTCCAGCAGCGCGTGCCCGTCGCGCTGGACCAGGCAGCCGACCACCACGATGCGGCGGCAACGGCCGGACCGTCTGTAACGCAGCATCTCGGCGATGACTTTGTGGCCTTCGGCCCGCGCGGCTTGGAGGAAACCGCAGGTGTTGATCACAATAATGTCGGCGTCGGCCGGGTCGGCGGCTATGACGGCCCCTCGTTCCGCCAATTGGCCGAGGATCTTCTCAGAATCCACCAGGTTCTTGACGCATCCCAGCGAGACAAGAGCAACTGTTGTTGGCTCAGTCACAAACGGCCCTCAAGCAAGAACGCGGCTGCGACTCGCGCGACCTCTTGATCGATGCCCACAGCATATCTGTCAAGGGGCTGGTGGAAAAGGCCGACGCTTACCGGCCCGGCGTTTTTTGTGGTGCCAAGACTCAGGTACTGTCGCTGCGGCGGTCTCACTGACGGGGCTTGCAGGCGGTGGGCGGAGCCGGTTAACATGATCGTACCCGAGGCACCCCCCAAAGTCCGTCTGGTTCACCCCGGCTGGACGGCACGGCCTCGGGTTTTTTTGCGCTGAAACTGGCGAGGCGGTCTTCGGGTGCGATGATGTCCTGGCGCGGTCGCCGGTTGTGGTGGCGTGGGCGGAACGGGATTCTTGGTATTCGGCAGGTCATTTCGCAAGCACCACGGGCGACTTGCCCGCGTGCGCGAGGGACACGGGCAGGCAAGCTACCGGTGGCACACACTGGCGACGTGTCACGGGGCCTGGAAGATGGGGCCCGTGACAGAAGCGGCGGCACTCCTGGCGGCTGACCCGGTTGTCGTGAACGCAAGCCGAAAGCAGACCGCTGTAGCGGTCTTTCCCGAAGGGCAAACAGGTCGGTCGTTTTACGACCGGTTCACGGTCGGCCGATTCCTCCTTCACGGTGTTACCCCATCAAGCCCGTTTTGGCGGGCAAACCCGCTGAACGGGGTTGATCGCCCAACCTGGACCGGTCGGCATGCCCGCCCAGACTGTCATGTACCCCGGAAGATGGGCGCATCGTGATACCACTCGACGGCGTGTCGTTGCCTGATAGAATACGGTGGTCGTGTTCGTTGGAGTGTCCCAAGCGTGAGACTATCGACAAGGGAGCCGGGTTGCAGATGGGTCGCGGTCGTCTGGCTGGCCGCGATCGTCGGCTGCACGCAACCGGACATTCGTCCGGAGACAGCACTGTTGGAGCGGCCCTACCGGTACTCCGACCGTGATTGGGCCCGCGTGCTTCAGGCTTATGTGCGAAACGGCCTTGTTGATTACGTCGGGTTGGCGGCGCACCCCGAGGATCTGGACCGTTACTACGCGCTGCTGAGCGTGACCGGCCCTGCCAGCACGCCGGATCAGTTTCCCACGCGTGCGGCGGCGACGGCTTACTGGGTTAATGCTTTCAATGCGATGGTGTTGAAGGTGGTCCTGCAGCACTACCCCGCCCGATCCGTGTACGACGTGTCGTTGCCACGGCTGGAGACGGAATACACCTTCCGCGTGGATCGGCGAATCGTGACCCTTGCGGAAGTCGAGCAGGAGATGCTTCGAGCCAGCGATAATGACGTTCGGACGTTGTTTGCAACGAGTCGCGCGGCGGTCAGCACGCCGCTTCTGGGTCAGGAGCCGATCCGCGCTGAGGCGCTCGATCAACAATTGGCGGCGGCGGCGGCGAAGGCTTTGGATGATCCGCGCATCCTGCAAATCGATTCGGCCACTCATTCGATCTATGTCTGGCAACTCATCCTGCGACGTCGGAATGATTTCGAGGATTACTGGCGCAGCCGCCGGCGGGCGTCGACAGGCAAGCTGCTTGACTCGCTTGCGGACATGGCTTCGCCAAGGCGGAGACAGGCTCTGCGGGCCGCGGTTGGGTATTCATTCCGCCCCATCCGGTTCGACGGCACACTGAATGCCGTGGATCAGCCGCGGTTGCAGGTTGTGCCGTGACGGGAAGACGGGGGAGACCGGTGTATGCCAAAGCTCGACCCGGCGGCTGTTGACTTCGTGAGCCACCTAGCCGGCAGCGATGGTTATGCGACGTACCTACGTGATACGTTGCTGAGTCTGTGTGCGGTGGACACGGCGCCCGATTCAGACTTGGCCTCAACCGCATCACGAGAACAGCAGCTTTTTGACCTGATTCAGCGAGAAGTTGAGGGCTTGCGTGATTGCAGCGGGGAAGTGGAACGTCCGCCTATCGACCCCGCGATCGAGTCAGAGCCGGCGTACACCGCGCCGGGATACGCGGCTGATCGGCGGGGGCGGGTGCCGCCGGCTGAACAGGTCTATGCAGGCCGGACGAACCTGGTGGTTATCTTCGACGGGAACCCCGGTACGAACCCACGACCGGTGGTTCAACACGCTCACGTGGACATTGTGCCATTCTGGACGGCACCGCGAGCGGTGGGGCATCGCGTCGTCGGGCGCGGGGCGTGCGACAACAAGGCCCAGGTAGCGGTGCTTCTGGCACAGATGCGCCTGTTGGACGAGTTGCAGCGTCATCTGGGGCGTCAGGGCCGGCGCGGGCGCGTGTACCAGTTTGTCATTGACGAGGAGATTGGCGGAAACGGCTCGCTGTCGCTGGCGATGGACCCGCGGTTTTCGGGTTGCCCAATGATCGTGCACGAGTGTACGGGGCTTGTTCCCTACTGTGCCCACCGGGGGTGTGTGTACTATCGATGCCGGTTGTCGGTCGGCAACGGCACCGAGGGCAACGCGTTGAAAATGGTTCCGTACGTTGTCACGGCGCTGGATGAGGAGGGTCGTCGCTTCCAGGAGGAGACGCGCCATCCGCTGTTCGGGCTCGAGCACGTTCAGGCGAACCCGGGCATCCTGGGTCCTTACGGCAGGACGCCCGGAACGGTCTGTGATCATGTGGCGGTGGTGGTGGCTCTGGGTTCGCAGGCAAGTCCAGAAGAGGCTGCGGTGAGCATCGAGCGATGCCTGGCGGATTCGCTAAGGGCATATTGTCGCAGACATGGCGACAAGACCGTCATACTTGACGCGGCCACCGGCAAGCCGATGCTTGAGAAGCACTTCTCGGTTGAATGCGTCTCTCAGTCAGGGCCGCCTGGGTTTCGCATCGATGTTTTCGGCGTTGGCGGGCACATGGGTGCTTTGTCTGAATGCGACAACGCGATCACCAAGGCAGCGTACATGTTGCGTGGTCTTCTCGATTCGGCGGATATCCCTTTGCGGGATGTGATCGTTCGACTGGCCGATGCGGATGAGGAGGCGGCCGAGGTTGTGCTCGAGGGTGGGCAGGGGTTCACACCCTGTCATCGTATGGAGGACATCGAAGCTCGACTGGCGGCGGCGGCGCGGCGAGGGGCGATGGATTGCAGCGCGGCTTGCGGTTTCCGTTTTGACGAGAGCATGATCGAAATGAGCTTTGACCGGCTGCACAATGATGCCTACGCGGCCGACCCAGGCATCGAGCCGATGCGGGCTCTGCTGGCCGCTCGCGAGGCGGTCGGGTTGCCGCCGGTCGAGGTCGTCGGTTGGCGGACGAGTTGCGACGCCCGGTTGTACCATGCTCGGGGGTATCCCGTGGCCATCTTCGGGGCCGGCCGTCTCGATGTTGCTCATAGCGATCACGAATACGTGGATATCGCCGAGATGCAGCAGGCCCTGGCGATCAGCACGCTGGCTGTGTGGAGCATGATGATGTAGGTCGGGCTTGCCCGACGCTTGGCCGGGCTGTCGTTGGCGTGCAGAGCACGGCCTACTTGGTCAACAGGCCCTTCTGTTGCAGGTAGTCCAGGACCTGGGTGGCGGCCTCTTGCGGGGTCACCTTGTCGTTATGGATGACCAGTTCGGGCTTGAGCGGGGGCTCATAGGGGTCGTCCACGCCGGTAAAGCCCATGCCCTTGCCGGCGGCGAGTGCGTCGCGGGCCTTCTTGTAAAGGCCCTTCGGGTCGCGCTGTTCGCATTTCTCGATCGGGACGTCGACGAAGACCTCGATAAAGGCCAGGCCTGCCTCTTCGTGGATTTTACGGGCCTGGTCGCGGTCCTTGCGGTAAGGGCTGATGAAGCTGGTGAGTATGATGCAGCCGGCGTCGGCGAAGAGCTTGGCGACCTCGCCGATGCGGCGGATGTTCTCCTCGCGGTCGGCGGCGGAGAACCCCAGATTCTTATTCAGGCCGTGGCGGATGTTGTCGCCGTCGGCCACGTAGGCCAAGTGGCCTCGCTCGACGAGGGCGTGTTCGACCGTGAAGGCGATGGTGCTCTTGCCGGAGCCGCTGAGGCCGGTAAACCAGATGGTCGCGCCTTTCTGCCCGAGGAGCTTTTCGCGGTCGGCCCGACTGACGTGACCTTCATGCCAAGTGATGTTTGTTGCCTTGATCTCCGTCATTTGTATCCCTTTGCAGAACCCGTCGTTTCTCACTCAGTGTTGAAACGAGTGGGGTAGTATAAGAATCTGCCAGCCTGGGCTCAACCGGTCGGCAGGAGTAGGATGTCGCCTTGTCGCGGGAAGGGAATCCGGCCATAATTCCCGGCCATGAGTGAAGCATCCCGATTGAAGATTGTGGTGACCGAGCGGGCCAGCGAGGCGGCGATGGCCCGGCTGGCGGCCGTCGGCGACGTCGTTGTGCTTCCCAAATGCGATGAAGCCAGTCTGATTGAGGCGGCTGCAACGGCGGACGCAATGGTTGTGCGGACGTACTCGTTGATCAACGCGAAGGTGATCGAGGCGGCAAAGGCGGGTGGACGGCTGAAGGTCATTGGTCGGGGCGGAGTGGGTCTGGACAATATCGACCTGAAGGCGGCGCTGGATGCCGGCATCAAGGTGGTTTACACGCCAGCCGCTTCGACGCACGCGGTTGCCGATCTGGTGGTGGGGCTGATTATTGCGCTGCAGCGGCGGGTGGTGGAGAACGATAAGGGGATGCGGGGCGGCGAGTTCGATTCCATCCGGTCAGTCAGGCCCAGGGCCAAGGAGCTTCGCCACCAGACGGTGGGCGTGATCGGCATGGGTCGGATTGGGACGGCCGTGGGTTTTCGACTGGCCAACGGTTTCGGGACTCGGATCATCTATCATGACATCCGCGAGATCGGATGGCTGCCGTTTCCGGCCGAGAGCAAGAGCAGCCACGAGGCGGTGTATGCTGAGGCCGACGTGGTTACCCTGCACGTGCCGCTCACGAAGTTGACGCGAGGAATGATTGATGCTGATGCACTGGCGTCGTTCAAGCAGGGCTCATACCTGGTCAACGCTGCTCGCGGGCCGGTTGTGGTGGCAAGGGCGCTGGCCGAAGCTTTGGAATCGGGGCATCTGGCCGGAGCGGCGGTCGACGTGCACGATCCTGAGCCGCCGCCGGCGGATTACCCGCTTCTGGCAGCGCCCAATTGCGTGTTGACCGCGCACATTGGAGCCCGCAGCCCCGAGGGCTTGGCGGCCATGGACGACGTGGTCGACGATGTCATTGCGGTTCTGCAGGGCAAGGAGCCGAACTGGCCCGCCGGCCCAGAGTTGATTGAGTAAGGCGCGGTCGGAGCCACCAAAGGAGGCGGAGACCTGGCGTCCCGGCTGAATAATGCGGCAGGCCTCGGTCGCTGCGGCGACCTCGACGCCGCCGTACCGACCGGGCCGGAGTGGATCGGGTGAGATGCGCGTCGGGTGCGATGCTCACGGCTTTGCGTGTGCATGTTCGCTCGAATCGGTCGATATTCGTAGGAGCGGCTTGCGGCCGTGAGGCTTGATGAGCCGGGGCTCACTGCCCTGCTGTTTCATGGAAGACCGGCGGCATAAAGCCGCCGGCTCGTCAAGCGAAGGATGGTTTTTGGGCATTGGGATGTGATTCTATGTCAACATATCTTGTCACCGGCGGCGGGGGCTTCATCGGATCGCACATCGTTCATCGGCTGGCGGCCGACGGGCAGAGGGTCCGCGTTCTGGACAACTTCTCGACCGGCAAGCGGGCCAACCTGGCCGCGGTGAGCAAGGATATCGAGATTATCGAGGGCGATCTTCGATCGATGGACGATTGTCGCAAGGCCTGCGAAGGCGTTGAGATCATCTTTCACGAGGGGGCCTTGCCGTCGGTGCCCAAGTCGGTGGCCGACCCGCGGTCCTCGCACGACTGCAACATCAACGGCACGTTCAATATTCTGATGGCGGCCCGTGATTGCGGCTGCCGCCGGGTGATCTACGCCGCCAGCAGCAGCGCCTACGGCGACCAGGTGGAGTCTCCCAAGCGTGAATCGATGCGGCCGGCCCCGCTGAGCCCGTATGCGGTCAATAAGCTGGTGGGGGAGTACTACCTGAAGGCCTTTCATTTGTGTTACGGCCTGGAGACGATCTCGCTGCGGTATTTCAACGTGTTCGGCCCGCGGCAGGATCCCAAGAGCCAGTACGCAGCGGCCATTCCGGCGTTTGTGACGGCGATTCTCAATGACAAGCCGCCGACGATCCATGGTGACGGCGAGCAGACCCGCGATTTCACGTACATCGACAACGTGGTTCACGCGAACATGCTGGCGGCTCAGGCTCCCAGGCTCAGTGGCGAGGTGATCAACATTGCCTGTGCCGAGAGCGTGAGCGTCAACCGGACGATCCGGCTGATCAACGAGTTGCTCGGCAAGGATGTCAAGCCGATCTACACCGATGTTCGTCCGGGCGACGTGAAGCACTCGCTGGCCGACATCAGCCTGGCCCGCAAGATCATCGGCTTCGAGCCGGTGGTGAAGTTCGACGAGGGGTTGCGGCGGGCGATTGAGTGGTATCGGGGGAACCTGTGAAGAGAAGGATGAAGGCTGAAGGATGAATCGAGACAGAAGCCATTAGCGGCGATTCGGCATTCATCGCTTGTCATCCATCATCTCCCGCGTCACTAATCGCCGCTTGCTCACTGCCACGGTGGTCGGTATCGCGAGAGCAGTCTGGTGCGACGTAAAACCCGAAAAGCCAGTGGCACGCGTCGGCCTGACATCTGGCTGCCGTTCTGGCGGCGACGAGGGGTCGGGCTGGTTTTTCTACTGGTTCTGGCGACGGTCATCCTGTTTGAGCGGTTCGGCCTGTTTGGCGGGCCCGGTGGGCGCGAGCAGCCTGCCGCGATCATCGCCGGCACGGACCACGACCGCTACAACAATCGCACTTTCACCTGCATCAAGGTCATCGACGGCGACACGTTATATATTGATGCCCCCGACGGCAACAAGTCGTATACGTCCGTTCGACTGATCGGCGTGGACACACCCGAGGTCGATGAGAGCCTTGGGCGGCCGACTTATTTCGGGGCTGAGGCCTCGGCGTTCACCCGCTCGCAGGCGGAGGGCAAACCGGTCAGAATCGTGTTGAAGGAAAAGGAGACTCGCGACCGGTTTCGCCGGCTGCTGGCGTACGTGTACCTAGGCGACGGTACGACGATGCTTAACGAGGAGATCATTGCCCAGGGCTACGGTTACGCTTACACGACGTATCCGCACCCGTGGACGCCGCGGTTCATCGATCTTGAAAGACGGGCCCGCAAGCAGAAACGGGGCTTGTGGAAGGAAGTCACAACGGAACGGATGCCACAGTGGCGGCGGAAGCTCGAAGAGCCGAGGTAGGACAGTACCAATCGGTTCAGCGTTTCCGTTTCCGCGAAATGAAGTAGGCCTGCCATTCAGCGACAACGTGGTTCAGGTCATACTGCGTGCCGCACTCCGGGCACATGTGCGTTTCGGGCAGGTGTTTCAGGCAGTAACCGCAGATCAGGCAAAGGCTGTTGTCGTACTCCACCGCTGACCTTTCGATTCGGCGCACCTCTGTACGCGCCAGGAATTCCAGGAGCAGCGCCACTGCCGCGAGTGCACAGAGAGCCACAACCACGCAGCCGGACGAGAACGTTGGCCATTGCCCCGGCAAGACGATGACGAACAAAGCCAAACCACCGGCGAGGATTTCGAGACTTCGGTACCTTTCAAGCACCCTTTCTATGACCCACGGACCCGGACGGTCCGTCGGGCCGGCGAGAATGGACGGTTGGCCCCGCAGGGCTGAGCGTGAGTTTCCCGTCGGCGTGTGCATGTCAGAGAATTGTGACGGCATGGCACATTCGTACAATTGCGTTGCCGTGCAGTCAAGCTGATCTGCCGACACCGGCCTGTCGGTAGGGGGCACTTACAATAGAGTGTGTCCGGCCGCGCGGTCGGCGAGGTATTCCGACCATGTGCGCTTCACCTGCTCGATCTCGTAGGGGCTGCCGCACTCGGGGCAGCGGTGCTGCGCCGGAAGCCCTTTAAGGTTGTACCCGCAGTGGAGGCAAAGGCGACAGTCATTGGCTCCAGCTTCGCGAAGCAGAACGACAATTTCCTTCCTGCTCCATGGTAGAATCAGGAAGCAGATCACGAAAACGCCGCCCACGATGTAGACGGCGTAGTGAGCGTGCTGCACCGGGTCGACATGAAGGAAATACAGAAGATTCAGCAAGAAGAACAGGAAGACCAATAAGGCGCCTGCAACCATTTGCGGCCTGTTCTCGAGCCTCTTGATCACCGGCGGCGGCACGGGCGCGCCCTTGGGCCCGGACTTCGGAAGGAACATCACCTTCGCCGAGCGCACGATAAAGAGCCGGAAGAAGAGGCTGATCACTCGGCCGATGTATCTCAAGCGGCTGGGCATGGTCGAATGCTCGTGCTTGCTTTGCCTGGTATTTTGGTATTGAGGCAAAGGCGCCGCGACGGCGTCAGACGCCACAACCGATTATGTGCGGGTTTGCTTGCATCCGCAAGCAGGCGGGCGGCTTGCTCCAAGAGGCTTCCCGGATCGGAATGCACGTGGCGGAGGATTGGCAGATTGCACGGTTGGCCGGCAGGTCATCGCTGATGTCCGGCGGGAGCGGGGAGAGGGCGGCAACTCCCGCGTACTTCCGCCACGGGAAGAAACCGCGTTGGAGCGTTCGTGTTTTGACTTTTCCCCCCGGATTTGTTCAGATGATGTGCGGACTCGTCTTCGGTATTGCGCGTCCAGAGAGTGTTTGTCCCGGGCCGATTGACAAGTCTGACGTGGTTTCTTGCGCGTTCGTATCCGGAGCATGGGCAGGCTCATGGCACATACCGGCTTGGTACTCTCGGAACGGTACGAAGATCATGACACCGGTCCGCACCATCCGGAGGCGCCTGAGCGGGTGCGGACCATTCGCTTGCGGATGCGGGAAAGCGGTCTGGCGGATGCGGCTTTGCTCATCGACCCCAGGCCGGCCGACCCTTCGGTGATCGATCCCGTTCATCCTCCCGAATACGTGTCCAGGCTCCGGCACGCCTGCGAGATGCGGGCGGGCTTTATCGACACGCCCGAGTGTCCCGTCTGCGACGAAACGTATGAGATTGCGCTGATGGCCGTGGGGGGATTGCTGCAGGCGGTCGACGCGGTGATGGAGGGACGTATTCGCAATGCTTTCTGCGCGGTTCGGCCGCCGGGTCATCACGCGGAGCGGCGCCGGGCGATGGGTTTCTGCTATCTCAATAACATCGCGATTGCCGCGGAGTACTTGCGATCTCATCATGGTTTGTCGCGCGTGGCTATCGTCGATTTTGACGTGCACCACGGCAACGGGACGCAGCACCAGTTTGAGCGCGACCCGAACGTGTTCTTCTGCAGCATTCACCAGGATCCGAATACGCTTTATCCGGGATCGGGCTTTGAATGGGAAAGGGGACAGGGCGACGCCGTCGGCACGACGCTCAACGTTCCGATGGCCGCGGGCAGCGGCGATGCGGAGTACAAACGGGCTTTTGAGGAGGTGATTCTTCCGGCGGTCGCTGATTTCAAGCCGGAGTTCATCCTGGTTTCGGCTGGTTTTGACGGTCATCGGGGGGATCCGCTCGCATATATTCAGCTCAGCACCGCATGCTATCACTGGATGACGCACCGCCTGGTCGAGTTGGCGGGCGAGGTTGCGCGACATCGCCTGGTCAGCACCCTGGAGGGGGGCTACAACCTGGATGCGCTGGCCGACTCGACGCAGGCGCATGTTGAAGCGTTGATGAATGGGTGAACACTTCCCGGGATCGGCGCGATTTGATGCAAAGCGCGCTGGGATTTCGGCGGTAGCCGGCTCTGGCGGCGATCACTGACGGGCGATTGCCGAGAGCCTCGTTCAGGCCACCACATCGACGCCGCCGCCGGCGGGACCTGAGACAGGCGCGGCCGCTCCGGCCGATCCGCCGCCGGCGTAGACGTCCACCGCCAGTTGCTGCGACACGGCGACCATTTGGGTGCTTTGAAGGCTGAACTGGGAGGATGAGTATATGAAGGTGCCGCCGGCCTGCGAGGCCTGTTGTTGCTGGAGGAGGCTCAACATGAGGCCGAGTAGACCCTTCTTCTCATCGTCGTCGTCGCTTTGCATGTATTCGAGCATCAGAAGGAGGAGCATCGCCCCAAGAATCTGATTATCCGCGAGCACGGGACCGTAGGTGCTGACGAAGGACTCGACGCCGGCGGATATGGATGTCTGCGAGATGGCGACGGCCGACTGGCCGGCCGAGACGGACGCTCCAGCGATGGGCCCGCCGGCCTTGGCTGCTTGGCCGCCGTCAACGCCGCCCAACTGGGCTGGTTGTGTGCACTGCGGCGGCTGAGTGGGCAGACTTCCGCCGTAACCACTGATTGGTGAAACCGCGCTCATCGTTCCTCCTCCGGGACTGGCGCTCTCCGCATTTCCCCCGCTTGGAGGGGCATGGGGCAGACGGCGTACCGGCCCGACAGGGGGGAAACAACTATGCCGTAGGTACGTGTAAGTATTGCACTGTCAAAAGGTTGCGAAGGGCGATCGGGCCGTAGGGTTTATGTCGTTTATGACGATGCGCTTGTGTTGGGGGCTGTTCACAGGCGCTTGAGACACTGCAACATGCCGAGGAGCATGTGGTTAGCGCGGGGAGGATTGCACAACGCGGCGAAGAGGAGAATGACGGCGGTACGCGTGCTTGCCGGTATGCTGCGGTTTCGAGATGATCAGGTCGGCCCTGCGGCGGGCGTTGGCAGGACGGACGAGGAGGCATAGCGGGGGTGGCAAGGATGACCGACGGGCGCGAGCAAGGGAATCGGGGCAGCCTCACGGTCGTCGTGGGCTGCATGTTCAGCGGCAAGAGCGAGTTTCTGGTTTCGCAGCTCGAGGAAGCTGCCCGACGGGGCCGGGCGACCGCCGCCTTCAAGCACAGTTCCGATAACCGCTACTGTCATCGCGACATTGCGTCGCATACAGGCCGACGCTTCAGGGCGATGGCCGTGCCGGAGGCGTCGCGAATTGCAGATCTGGCCAAGGTGGCCGAGGTGGTGGCGATCGACGAGGGGCAGTTTTTTGCCGAAGATCTGGTCGACGTCTGCCGAGAGCTGGTCGTCGCCGGCAAGGAGGTTCTTGTGGCGGGGCTGGATCTGGACTCGTGGGGCCTGCCGTTCGGACCGATGCCAGGGCTTGCAGGAACAGCCGATCGCGTCATTCGTCTTCAGGCGGTCTGCGCAAGATGTGGCAGGCCCGCGGATCACACTCAGCGAGTAGCCCCGATCACGGGCCAGAAAATGGTTGGCGGCGCTGACTGCTATGAGCCGCGGTGCGCCGCTTGTTTTGAGGCTCCGCCCATCGAAAAGCGATGTTGACATCACGGTTCAGTTGAAGGCAACGTTTTGATTGAGAGGCTCGGGGCGGAACGGCCAGAGTGTCCGGCGAGCCAGGCGGATACGTTGCCGGACAACGCGGAATCGCCGTGGTGAGTGACGGCGGCGTTGATCGCCCCCGGTACCCATCTTCTCGGATCAGCCGATTGCCACACGAGGCTGCCGAACGACGCCGGAGTCGGGCGTCGCCGGTTCGGACGATGGTCTTGGATGCTGGCTGGTTCTTTGCCGAGCGATCTGCTCCTCGATGCTTGTGATGATGTCTCGGAGGCGCTCCTCTTTGATACCGGCAGGCGTTTGTCGGGCCACGATCTCATCCGCCGCCAGTAGTCGCTCGATCTTTCGATTGGCCAGGATCACAGTCGAGTGGTTCTTGTCGCCCATGAAGCGCCCGATTTCGGGGAAACTCATGCGGGTGTGCTTGCGGGCGAGATACATGGCGATGTTGCGAGCCAGGGCAAGGGTGCGCGTCTTGCGCGAGGTGTGAAGGTCGGCGGGCGTCAGGCCGAAGTACGTGGCCACGATGTGGTCTATGTCATCGAGGCCGAGGGCTCGTTGCGTGCGGGCCAAATGGTCGGCGAGCGCGTGCCGGGCAAGGGAAAGGGTAATCGGTTGATGTGCCACGCGACTGAACATGATCAGCTTGAGCAGGGCGCCTTCGAGTTCCCGGACGTTGGCTTGAAGATGTTCGGCGATGTATGCGATGACTTCCTGCGGAACGGGTTGTGAGGTCGCGACGCGGGCGCGGCGGTTGAGGATTTCGCAGCGCATGCGGTAATCCGGCACGTCGATCCGCACGACCATCCCCGCGACGAAGCGATTGACGAGTTGCTCGCTGAATTGCCCGATCAGCTTGGGATGCGAGTCGCTGGCCAAGACGACCTGTTTGCGATGCCCGTCGATGGCGTTGAAGGTGTGGAGGAACTCCTCCTGAGTCGCCTTTTTGTTGGCGAGGAAGTGGACGTCATCGATGATCAGGACGTCCACGTTGCGGTACTGCTGCCGGAAGGCCTCGATCCGCTTGGTCTGCAGCGCATGAATGAAGCCGTTGGTGAAGTCATCTCCGGTTACGCAGAGCCACCGGCAATCCGGATGATGCTCAGCCAAGTGGTTGGCTAACGCATGCATCAAGTGGGTCTTGCCCACACCGCAGCCGCCATGGACAAAGACGGGGCTGTATGCGGCCGGGTCGCGATCGGCGATCCGTTTGACCACGGAGAAAGCCAGTTCATTTGACGGACCGACGACGAGAGAGTCGAAACGGCCGCGCAGGCGGGACAAGGGGGTAGTTGGTTCGTGACGATGGCGGCGAGCCACGCGGTCGGGGTTCTTGGCGATGAAGTCGGCCTGTGAGTTGAGTTGTCGCTTTCTGAGGGCGTGCAACAGGTTCGGGTCGACGACGAAAGAAAGCTGCAAGTCCTGGCCGGTGGCCCGGCGGGCCGCGTCGCTGATGGTGTCCGCGAAATGTCTTTCAATCCAGCCACATATGAACGCGTTGGGAGTGCTGATTTTCAAATGACCGTCGGTCATGGTGAACTGCGTGGCATTCTTGAACCACACCTTGTAACGCTGAGGACCGACCTCCTGGGCGATCGTGCTTTGAATCAAAGCAACGCTGTCCATGCGCGGAGTAATCACTGGCGACTCCTTCCTTGCTTGAGAGAGTAGAGCGAGGTTACCGTCTCAACTGTCGCTGATGTTGGCGACGATCCACGGCGCCTCAGGATCGTCGCGGAATTGAAACTCAGCGGGGCGTAACTTATACAGCGTTCTTCACGAAATCAATACGGAAAAATGCCCCACGCAAAGGCCGGTGCGCCAAGTGTTCGGTCATACCGAGACTTGCGACGAGAAAAAAACTTATCCACGCGTTTGGGGCACAGAATGTGGAAAAGCCGTGGGTAGTTGCATAACTCGCGTTGGTTTATGAACCAGCGTTTTTCAGCGGTCTGGGGGTTTGTTGGCGGGACTGAGGATTCGCACCCATGCGGATCGTCGCGATGTTTCCACAAAGGCAAATCGCGCATACAGCCGTCGGGCCGGCGAATTCTCGGCATCCACAGCCAGCGTCAATCTGAGGGCCGCGCGATTGCGTGCGGTTCGCACCGCATGCTCGAGGAGCGTGGACGCGTAACCTTTGCCGCGATAGCCGGGTCGCAATCCCATATACACGACCTCAAGAGCGGCCTGCTCCGGCACTTCAGAGAGCAGGAGAGTACCGACCGGCCTGCCGTCTGCAACACCGACGAACCAAGTGCGAGGATTGAACACGCCGGTGCAGCGGTGAGTGGCCATGACGTCCTCAATGTCTCTTTTTCCGCTGATACCTGCGCAATCCAGGCTGCCTTCGTAAGTGTCTTGAACGGTTTGCGCGAAAAGCTGGTGGGTTTCGGGAGAATAGGTAATCCAAGACAGGGCAGGGGACGGCTTTTCGACGACGAGCGGTTCGGTGGACTCGCGCTCCATGTAGATCAGCTCAGCAAGACGTTGAAACCCCGCTTGTTCATACGCGTTTCGCTCAAGGGCAGCGTCGAGCGGAATGATGGCTTGCAGGAAAGAAATGCCGCGGTTGCGTGCCTCATCAGCAGCTTTGCGCAGAAGACTGACAAGCGTTTCAGCGGCTTGGGGATCGGGCAGCCAACCAGGGAGGTAGACCGCCGACGATCGGCCGGGCGAATCGATGCACAAGCAGCTATAGAGGATATTCCTTTCGTGGCGTGCGATCAGGCAGTGTTTGAGCGACAGGCCGCGTCTTTCGGCGTGGTTGACCAGTGTTTTGACCCGACGGTCGATCTCTGCCGGGGACAACTTCGGATGGTAAACGAGCCGCTGAAGCCCGCGCTGAAGCTCACGATCTGTTGCGGGTGTGGAGATGACCATAAACCTGTTAGCCTCCGCCGCCCGAGAGCTTACCGAAAATTGACGAGGCGGCCAACGGGCCTTGACGGGGTCGGCGGGTCCTCAGCGAGGCGGGTTTGCGGATAAGAAGGTGCCCCGCGGCAAGCGCGAGGAGTAGCCTTCCACGTCCAAGTCGCATCGCGGGACGACGACAACAGTCCAGGGGCTTGCCAGTCGAAACCCGGGTCTGATGCGCGAACCAGGGTAGATTTGCCGTTCGAGAACGCGGAGTCTGTCACCCTCTTTCCAGACATGCTGGATGATGATCCCGCAGTCATCTCGCGGCGTGGGGCCAAGACCGGCAATCAGAATCATCTCGGTTCGGAAATCAACGGGAACCTCGCACAAGGGTATCTGGGCGAGTGTGGCCGGATCACGAACAACCAACCGAACTGCCTTTGTGAGGCGGGAATACGTCCCTGATGCCTGCCAGAGGATGGGTAATTCCTCGGTGCCTGCCGGGACGGTGGTAGGACTTGCCGTGTCGAGGCGACAACCTAACAGCGTCGTCGCACCAACAAGCGCTGCAATCATGCCATGCGATGTCGAATGGGAATGAAAGTTTCTTCGCATGGCATGCGATCATACCATGGTTGCGGCAGAGTTTCGCGGTCGAACGGTGAGGATCGGCCATGGCGGTTTTCTGTCTCCAGCGAGGGAACCGCCTGATGATGGCAGCCCAATCCTCTGGTTTTGGCTTTGCTGGTCGCGGCCCGCCATCGAACAGGCGACTCGGAGCACGACGTGGTCACGTCGGTCGCGGACGGCCGAATTGGGCTGCAAAGGCGTCGAAATCGTCCTGCAGAATCTCGGGGATCTGGACCAAGCCGGCGGTCACCGCGCTTGCGAGGTCTGCCAGGTCTTCGAAAGTATTCACGCCATTCGCTGCAAGGAACTGTTCGAGAGCCTCGGCTTCCTGGTCGTCCAAGTCAGGGAGGGCTATGTCGGGCGGCAAGTAGAAGCCGAGCTTGGCCAACTCGTCGGTAAGCGTGGGCAGTTGAGTGACAAGAATCTGCAATTCGGCTGAGTTGAGGGCGCCGATGTTCTTCACGGGATCGGTCAGCTTGGTCAGCGTTGACAGCACTGTTCCGCGATCCCCATTGCTGTTGACGGTGGGTGGCGAGCAACCGGCTAACGGCAAGAACATCATGGCACCGATGCAGGAACCGACCAGACGCGTGCGGGATCTCATTGCACTCTCCTTGTCGATTATCGGCCCAGGGCAAATGCCTTGGCGCCGGGGGTTGGATCGGTTCTCGAAGCATGCGTGTTTAGTCCCGCTCGTGTTTGTCCGCCTGGTGACCGTCCCGCGGAGTTGTCATTCCGGCCTGACGGGAGGATGACGGCGTTTTCCGAGGCGGGGGACCGCCGCAGCGATAAGACATTAAGTGGGGCCGATAAGCGCGGACGGCCGTCTTTTCCCAGGTGCCGGCAGGGCCTATAGTGTCCATGAGGTTAACCCGAGAATCGCCCGGCCTTTGCCTTGGGATCGAGATCATGATGGACGACCGACAACTGGATATCGTTTTTGCCGCACCTCACCCCGACGACCTGGAAATCGGCTGTGGAGGCACGATTGCTTCGCTGGCGGACAAAGGCTATCAGGTGGGAATGGTTCATTTGACCAATGGCGAGCCGACGCCGAACGGGTCGCCCGAACGCCGATCGCAGGAGGCCGTGAAAGCGGCAGAAGTGCTGGGGGCGGCGGTGTGCGAGATCCTGCCGCTGACAAACCGCGAACTCATGGATGGGCCGCCGGCCCGCTATGCGCTGGCAACAATCTTGCGACGATATCGCCCGCGGATCCTGGTCGGCCTGGCAGGGCGGACGACCGCGGCTTCTCCCGACCACTATCAGGCACAGCTAATAGTTGAGGCGGCGCGCTTCTACTCACAGCTCACCAAGTGGGATGACCGTTTTGGCCACACATCCCCGCACCGGATCGATCATCTCGTCTATCGCCCGATCCCGTCGGCCGCAGAGCGGATGCACTTTCATGGGCAGTTCGTGGTGGATATCACGGACACACTGGAACGTAAGCTTGAGGCGATTCGTTGTTACCGTTCGCAGTTCGACGGCCAGCGATTTGATCGACTCCGACATTACGTAACCAGCGTGGCAGGCGCGGAGGGCGGCCAAGCCGGCTACCGGTACGGGGAGCTGTACTGTCTGCCTCGCCCGGTGGGCGTCAAGGACATGATTGCCATGCTGGGTTCGTGGGAGATTCCGCCGCCGTTCTCCCCATATTCCAGTGGGTAACCATCTGGCGCGGGTTTTCCGCCCGGTCCGGATAGAGGCGGAAGAACCTCGGTTGCGGCCGGCGGGCTTAGCCGTTGTTCAAGGATTTCGGGAGAAGTAGTCCCAGACCATGAACGCTTTGCCCTTGGTGGCGAGTTCTCCGGGCGTATAGACGGCCCCGCCGCCGACGCCTTTGATGATCTTACCCGCCGGGTCGGGAACTCTCTTGGCGTGGTAGTCGCCATAGAGGACGTTGAACCCATTGAGGTGATATCCCCTGTACCCGCCGAAATAGGCATCGGTGAGCAGCGCGTGCATGCTGTGCTTACCTCGAAGATACTGGGGAAAGTGTCCGAGGAACTCGAGAGCCTGCTGGTGGTCGAGCTCGGTGGGATCCGTCATGTAGGAGTAATAGGGCCCGCCGATCATCGCCTCGACCGGGTACATCTTGGCTCCGGCGTCCGTGGGAGACTTTCCTGCGGCGATGGGCAAAGCATAGGTGTAGGCACCGATGGGAGAATTGGCTGCGTTGTGCGAGTCAACGTACTGGGGATCGGAGGCAGCCGGGTGCTGGTATCTTTGCAGGAAGACAGCCATGCCGCGGTCGCCATCCGCATCGGCATCAGTGTTGCTGGGACAATAGAATACTTCGGGATTGCCGCCGACGTATTTGCGATAAAGGAGGCCGTTGTTGACCTTGATCCAGTCACTTCGGTTGGGGTCTCCCAACGTGTAATACTTGCCTTCGGCGAGCGTGTACCTAAAACGCCCCACCATGGGGAGCATGTGGCGATTCTCGGCGGCATAAGCCGCAAAGCCGATTCCCTGCTGGTGGAGATTGGACAAACACACCGACTGCCTGGCCTTTTCCTTCGCCTTGCTGAGAGAAGGGAGCAGTACGGCGATCAGAAGGGCGATGATGGCCACAACGACTAGGACCTCAATAAGGGTAAAGCCGAGCCGAGAAGGTGCAATCGTACTATTGGTCATCCGACAAAGACGCTTCATGATGGGGGCCCTCACCTCGCTGTTCTTGCGTTGCCAGCCGTTCCAAACCGACAGGCACCGACGGAACACTCGCCAACCACAAGTATTTTAACGTGTCAACGGAGCCAAGTCAACCTTGTCGACAAAATATCCGGGGGGCATTTCATCCGGTAGACCTCCAACGAGGTCGGCCAGCCTATATATGCGATCTCCGGTGGGGCAGCTCGCAGCCTGGCGATGAGCACGTTGGGGGCCTTTAGACAGCAAAAATAGAAATAAATAAGTGAGAATCGTATTCCCTCGTGACTCAGATTTCGGACTGTGCCTGGCGCAGGAACCTTGGGTGTGCAGCTTGAGCCGTTTCGGCGTCCGGGGTCTGCAACACGTGCGGAAGCGGCTGCATACCCGGGCACTGTCACGGACCCTCTGTCAGGGGGGTGGCAGACGGGTTTCCAGTGCCCCCCGCCTGAACCCGCAGGAACCTTTCGGGTGGTTTGAGGCGCCCAGTGGTACCCAGGCGTCATGCGCGGCTCTTGCGGGCGGGAATGCACGTTTCGAGGGTTGGTTGGCTGCGGCGCTTGTGGAGACCTCAGAAATCCAAGGCGGCCTTCAGCCGTAACCAGAACGCGCGCGCAGAATGCGCACCAGTCGCGACGGAAGAGACTAAGGCGGACCGCCTTTTTGCGGGCCGCAACCCAAGCGGAGCGCGATCCAAAAAGATGCGTGCAAACCCCACCGCTTTCTGGCCGTAAGGCTTTAGCCAGGTAAGCGAAGAGTCATGGGTGAAGGAGCGCCTTCGGTGCCGCCGGTGAAAAAAGTTACATGGCCGTTACAGGAAAACGAAACCACGGGTGGGCGCTTTCGTCTAAACTGCTGTACGGGCAGGACGCTGCCAGGGCGGCTAAGCCGGCGGTTTAGTGGCAGAGCAGTCTACCTGCGTACCGACGTAGGGACCTGCCGATCATGGCGACCCTGACGTCATGTCATCGTGACGAGTTAAGCAACCCCCGGTGCATTGGGGTGTAGGAATGAATGACGCTTCTCCTGTCGTGTAGATTGTCAGGCCGGTCAAGATTCGAGGGAATGAAAATGCAAACCAGTTCCCAGCCGCGATCGATCCGTATCCTTTTTTGGAGCCTCGCCGTGTTTGTTGCCGCTCTTATCCTGCCGACTGCCTATGCGGCAGGTGGGTCGGCGGCTGTCGGAGTTGCCAGCCGTCCTGCAGACACGCAGGTCTTCACCGAGCAGAGCATCTATATCCCGTATGAGAAACTGCGGGAGGTTTTCGAGAAGCAAGGGCGAGGTGTGTTTCTTCCCTACGAGGAGTTCGAGAAGCTTTGGCGGGCCGCCCGCGCAGGCACAAAACCACCCCCAGAGGTGGGACCGCCCGTGGATGCGTTGATCACAGAGGCTTCGCATGACGCGGTGGTGACAAAGGATGTTGTAAGAGTGACGGCCAGCCTCAAGATTGAGTTGCTGAAGAAAGGGTGGAGGGAGGTGCCGCTGCATCTTGCCACATCGGCGATAACAGGAGCCACGATCGGCGGCAAGCCGGCGCGGATCATCTTCCAGCCGGAGGCAGGGTACAAGCTGTTGCTCGACAAGGCGGAGGATGGTTCAGAGACGGTCGACGTCAAGCTCGAATACGTTCAAGCCTACAGCAAGGCGCCCGGCCAGAACAGCGTTCGTTTCATGTGCCCGCAGGCGCCGGTCAGCAGATGGACGATCCGCATCCCGGAGCCGGGCATCAAGGTGAATATCGAGCCGCTGATCGCTGCGACGGAAGTACCCGGCGGGGGTTCCGGTACGGCGACGCAGCCGAGTGAGACGGTCGTCCTCGCGTTTGTGGGGGCGGCGTCGTCCGTTCGGCTGGATTGGACGCCGAAGGCCGAGGGGGCAACGGGCCTGGAGGCCCTGGTCAGTGTAAAAGGAGAGCAGCAGGTACTTATCGAGGAGGGCGTCACCCGGTCCCGGGCGGCGCTGACCTATGAGATCAGTCGTGCCGAACTCAGCCAACTGGTAATTGCGGTTCCGGCCGAGCAGAAGATTGTCAACGTTCTGGATGCGAACGTGCGTCAATGGACGGTCAAGGATGCCGATGGCAAACAGCACATCACCGTTCAGCTTTTTGAGGCGGCGCGAGCTTCCCAGCGTGTCATGGTTGAGCTCGAACATTTCCGGGGCGAGGCCGATCGCAGCGAGGTGGGCATAGCAGTGGTTGAGGCCGTCGGCGTGGGGCGTCAACAGGGCATTGTAGTGGTCCAAGTCGCTTCCGGACTTCGAGCGGAGACGACACGACATACGGGCGTGCTCCAAATCGATGCCGGGGAACTGCCGTCTGCGCTTGCGAAGACGCCGTGGAGTTTTGCGTACCGGTATGGGGCGGTGCCTTTCGACCTGCGTATTCAGATCGAGAAGATTCAGCCTCGGATCACGACTGACTCGCTTGTCGAGGTTCTGCTGGAGCCGGACAAGCTGAGCATCGAGGTATTCGCCGTGTACGCCATCGAGCAGGCGGGTGTTTTCCAGCTTGAGATGACGGTTCCGGCCGATTTTGAGATCAGGCACGTTGCCGGCCGTGAGGCTCCCGGGATTGCTCCGGTGCAGGTCGACACGCATGATCGGCAGGGAGACGACAAGACCAGGCTGGTGATGAACCTCTCGCGTAAGGCGATGGGGCGTGCGGGTCTGGGTGTTCGGTTGGAGAGGGTGCTGACGGAGCCCGATCTGCTTGCACCGACGGGCAAGCCCGCGGCCCTGGCGATACCGCTGCCTCGCGTGGCCGGCAAAGCCATTGAGCGAAGCATCGGGCGAATGATCATTCACGCGCCGGAGGGACTTCGGGTCAATCCGGGAGCCACGGAAGGCCTGCGGCCCGCGTCTTTTGGTGAGGCCGTGCAGGGCATGGGAACGCCCAGCGAGAAGCGGTTTGCCGGGGCGAGGCCCGTTCTGGCGTTCATCTTCGGGCAGGAGCCCGCCGCGCTGACGCTGCTGGCCGAGCGGCGTAAGCCTCAGGTGACTGCTCGCCAACTGCTGACGGCGTCGGTGGATTCGGGAGTGGTCAAGTACGAAGCCGCTTTCTTCTACGACATCTTATACAGCGGGGTCAAATCGCTGCGGATCGATCTTCCGGCCGATCTGGCCCCGGACGTACGGAACAACTCGCCGGGGATACGCGACAAGGTGATCGAACCGCCGCCGAAGGACCTTCGCGAGCACCACGTCGCCTGGAGTTTCACGGGGGAGACCGAATTCCTTGGCGCGGTCGCGATTCGTCTGACGTGGGAGAGGAAGATCGACAAGCTTGACCTCGGCAAGAGCGTGGAAGTGGCGGTCCCTCAGCTCAGACCGGCAGAGGTTGACCGGCATTGGGGTCAGATCGTCCTGATCAAGGCCGAGAGCATTGACGTCCAGGAAACCGGCGAGCCCACGGGCGTCCGACCCATCGACCCGCAGCACGACCTGATGCCTGGGGCGAGCGTTCCGAACGCGGCAAGGGCTTTCGAGTTTCATGATGACTGGCGGCTTCGCATCCAAGTGACGCGCTACAAGTTGGAAGAAGTCAAACGCACGAGTATCGAGCGTGCATTGATACAGATGGTCGTGACCAGAGGCGGTCAGACGACGGTGCAGGCGCTCTATAGAATCCGCAGCGCGCACCAGCGGCTCGCGGTGGTCCTGCCCGGCGGGGTGGAGTTCGACAGCGAGCCGCTTCGGATCAACGGTCGTCGGGTTCCGTTGGAGCGGGGCGACAAGGATGAGTTTTTTGTGCCGCTCGTCGGCCTCAATCCGGAGCAGCCGTTCCTGCTTGAACTGCGATACCGGATTGCGGGGGCCGGTCGGCGGCTGTCTCCGCCGGCCTTCCCGTCGGAACCGGCAGTGCAGAAGGTATATCTGTGCGTATTTCTCCCTCCGGAATGGACGTACCTGGGTTCAACCGGTCCGTGGACGGATGAAATGGACTGGACATGGCGGCCGGTGTTTGATCGGCAACCGTCGGCGAGTTGCACGAATACGCAGTTGGTTTCCTGGGTTGACGAAGGGGTTTCCACTGCGGCGGGCCCGGTGGATACGTTCCAGACCGACGGACGCATGTACCTGTTCTCATCCCTTTGTCCGGCGGCGCCGCCGGCGGGAGCGCTGCATCTCATCACGATGGACGAAGACTGGCTCGCATTCCTGGTGTTGGCGATCGTCCTGGTGCCCGGCGTGGTGCTGCTATGGACAAGGGCGTCGGTTCGGTGGACGGCCTGCGGCGTCTTTGTGGTCTTGCTGATCGCAATAGGGATCTTCTTCCCGACGCTGAGTCGACAAATCGTTGACGGAAAACTTGTGGCGGCGGTCGTGATCGTGCTGACCATCTGGTGCCTGCATTACTTCATTCGTGTTCGACCATATGATCCGGTCCTGATTGCCCGTCGCCAGGCCCGCGAGCAGATGAAGTTGGCCCGGCTGGGGATGCAAGCGGCGGCGGCAGGAGCAGGAGCAGGAGTCTCACCGGCTGCTCCGGGGCCAAACGCGGGCTCGCCGAGCGAGACAAATGCTGCGAACAAAGAGGTGAGGGAAGGAGACTCAAGCCATGCGTAAGACACTCCTTCCACTCCTGGCCGCGGTCGCTATACCGCACTTGAGCGGCTCCGCGGCAAGCGGGATCGGCTTGACGCGGACCGGCGATGCAATGACCGCTCGCGAGCTGTACGTTCCATATGAAGATCTCAATGTTATTCTTGAAGGTCAGCCCCGGCGCGTGCTCCTGTCGCGAGAGGAATATGCGCAGTTGAAGAAGGCGGCCGTCGCCGAGGCGGAGGCTCGGCCCGGGCACGACGCGGCCATTCTTGCGGCCGATTATCGCGTGGAAGTCCAAGCCGGGCGTGCGGCGATCACAGGCGAGCTTTCGATCGAGGTGCTCGTGCCGGGCATTCATGCCTTGGCCCTGGATCTGGCGGGGGTGGGGCTGCGCAAGGCGGAACTTGATGGCGGCAACGCCGCGATCGGTCGCTCGGATGACGGTCATCTCGACTTGTTCGTGAGCGGCAAAGGCCTCCATAGCCTGCGGCTTGAGCTTGTTGCGCCGCTGGAGACGACGGCGGCGACGCAGGTGCTCAACTACCGTTTGCCGACGCCGGCGGCCACGAGAGTGCGACTGACCGTTCCGGGTGACGTGGAGGTCAAGGCGGGTGCGGAAACCATCAGCCGCGAGGTTGAGCAGGACGGCAGCGCCACCCGTTTCGAACTCGTTCCCCGGCAGGGGGACGTGTCGCTGGTCGTGACACTGAACAGCAAGCTGCTTCGGCAAGAACGCGTGGTTGTCGCTCGCAGTGTCATAGTGGCTGAAGTGACGCAAGTCTATGAGCGGTTGCACGCGACCTTCTCCATGACGGCTCTCCACAAGGCCGTTGATGCGTTCGAATTCCGGTTGCCGGCGGGTTTCGAGGTGACTTATGTCCAGTCGCCGCAGATGGCGCGGTGGAGCGTTGATTCGAGCGGCGGTGATCGCATTCTTCGTATTCATTTGCGCGAGCAGACGGCCGGGCTTGTGGTCTTGAGCCTTTCGGCGATTCGGGCCGCCCCCAAGCTTGACGCATGGTCCATGCCCAGGTTGATTCCGCTCGACGTTGAGGGACAGGTATCTGTTGTCGGCCTGGTGCTTGAGGATCGTCTGCAACCCCGGTCCCTGAAGACGGACGGCCTGATTCCCGTGGATACGCTTGTGTTGACACGGGCTTTGCCGGCCTCGGTGTTTCAGGCGGAGCCGGGATCGCCTCGCGTGCGACCCATTATTGCGGGGTATGCTCCGCAGCGCGATTTCAGCATCTTGGCCGAGTTTCACAAACCCGAGGCCGAGATGTTCGTCACCACGAATCTTCTGCTGACCCTGACGGACAAGGGGCACGAGATGCGCGGCGGCTTTGCCATTCTGCCCAAAGAGGAGAAGCGCTTCAGCTTGGATTTCGCGGTCCCGGAAGGGTGGGATGTCACCACCGTCACGGATGCCGAGAACAAGACACTGCCGATCGAGCGTTTTGACCGCCCGAAAGGCGGTACACGAGTTCACGTCAGGCTCCCGCAGGGGGTGGCACCGCTGCAGGAGTATCGAATCTATTTTCAGGCCTCACACCAGCCGGCCGGGTGGCTGGCCCTCTGGACGACAAGAGAAACGGCGTTTCCGATCTTCGGTGTTCTGGGAGCCTCTCGTGAAAGTGGCGCGCTGGCCGTGGCGGTTAAGGATGACATTGCCGTGAGGCCGAGCGAGACCGAACGGATTGAACCGCTCGACGAGCATGAAAAGGAGAAATACGGCCTGGGGGGCGTACCGACCCAGTTGGCTTTCCGTTTTGAGGGAGCTGATTACCGGATGACACTGGCCGTCGAGCGGGTGAAGCCCAGACTGACGGCGCGAAGCATATCATCATTTGTTGTCACACCTGACTTTCTGATCGCTCACTATGAAGTCTTCTATGAAATCCAGGAGGCCGCCACCCGCGAGCTGGCCCTGCTGCTGCCGAAGAGCATGCCTGAATCGTTGGTCATTCGTGGACTCGGTCCTGCCCGCCTGAAGGAATACTCAAGCCAGTTGGACGGCGATTACAGGCGCTGGCAGATTTTGTTGGCCGAGCCCGGCCGAGGGAGCGTTCGTCTGGCCGTGGATTGCCGGCAGCCTTTGACCGAAGAGGGCACAAGCACGCTGTCTCTGCCGGTGGTGAAGGCCGAAGGAGTGTCATATCAGTCGGGCCTCGTATCCGTGGAAGGAAGCGCGGAATTGAACGTCGAGGTCAAGACGGACCTTGGCAAGGCCGACGTGGGTGAACTCGTTGACGCTGAGTATCAGCCCGGGAAGCGGTTGCTCGGCGTTTATCGTTTTGTTGGAGATCAACCCGCGATCACCGTGAACGTGTCGCGGGATGTCGCTTATATGCTGCCGGCGGTCATTGTCCAGCGAGCCGAGCTGGCGACGCTGCTTGACGCGGGTGGCCTGGCCCAGACGGCGGCCCGCTATGCGCTGCGTACCAAGGCGCCGTTCGTGCAGCTTGAACTGCCTTCCGGTTCAAAGCTGTGGTCGGTTGAAGTCGACGGTCTGCCAGCCGCGCCGCAACGAGAGGGCGAGTCGTTGATGATCAGTCTGCCGGCCAAGGCGGGCGGCACATTGCGCGATTTGCGCGTCGTTTATGAAACACAGATCGAGGGCGTAGCATTATTCGGCAATCTCGAGGTGTCAGCTCCCAGGCTTCGTCTGCGAGGTGAAGAAGAGGCGACTGCGATTGACGTTCCCGCTGCCGACCTCCTGTGGCGATTGTACACGCCCAGCGGCTATGAGGTTCTCTCAACAGCCGGAACCGTCGTCACCGAGCAGGTAACGCCATCGAGTCTCGCTTTAAGCAACGTCGCCCAGTGGTTGTTCAAGACCGGCGGTGGTGTGAACTGGTTCTACGGATCGTCTGGACTGGCCCGTGCTCGTGCAATGGCGAAAGTCGGCATGAGGCTGAAATATGGCGAACTTAATGCCGTTTCGCAGGAGGAGGACAAACGCCCTGTTTGGGGTGTTTCTATGCAACCACGCGAAGCTGCCATTGAACCGCGACAGCCTGCGCCGCCACCCCCGCCACCGGCTGTCCAGACCGCAGGCAGCCCTGGTCAGCCACGGCCATCGGTGGCGTTGGCGCCGCAAGCGGCATCGACCACAAAGCCGCCGCTCAAGCCACAGCAGGCCGGCATTGGCTGGGCGCTGTCGGGCGTTCGCAGTTTGAGAATTGAGCTGCAGCGAGGCGGCAAAGAGATTGTGTTCCACAGTCTTGGCGAGGAGCCGAAGCTTGTGGTGGGTGTCGCCCATACGCGGCGATCAAGCTCCCTGGCGTGGGCACTGGCGGGCCTTGTGATTCTGGTCGGTCTGGCAAGAGTGAATTGGTCGGTGAAGTCTCGCGCAACCATGGTGGTTGCGATCATCGGGGTTGCCACGATTCTTCCGCTGATTGCCGGATCGGCGGCTCTGGCCCAGGTCCTGAACCCGGCCTGTTACGCCGGGTTCGCACTGATTCCGCTCTATGTCGCCATCTCGGTGGTTCGCCGACTGGCCGTCCGGTTTCGTCCCAACTCCGCAGTCTCGAACTTGGTTGCCACGGCCGCAGCCACGCTCTTGGTCATGCTGGTCTTGTGTCCGGCGGCCCATGCTGAAATGAGCAATGACCACATGATTCGCTCGCTGGTCGAGCGGCTGCAACCGCCGGCGCCGGCCGGCGTGCCGGCCGATGCGGTTATCGTGCCCTATGACCCCAAGACGGGTACGGGTATCCGGGATGCCGCCCAGTTGCTTGTGCCGTACGACCAGTTCGTCGAGTTGTGGAACCAGGCTCACCCGGATCGGCAGATCGAGGCGATCAAGCCGCCGAAATCTTACGGTCTTGCGGGGGCGACCTACATGGCGACGCTGCAGGGCGATGAGTACTTGCTTGTCGAAGGGGTCATGGAGATCGAGGTATACACCGACGAGATGGTTTCGATTCCGCTGGGGCTCGAAGGGGGGGTGCTTGCCGGCGCAACGCTGGACGGCAGGACGGCCCGGCTGAGCATCGCCACGGTGAGCGCAGATCAGCCCTCGCAAGCGGTTCAAGTCCCCGCGAAAGGCAAGCGCCCGCCGAGGGGGAGCGTCTTTTTACTGCATGTCACCGGGAAAGGGCGTCACCGTCTCGAATTGAGTGTACGGATGCGCCTTGATCGTCCCGGCGGCTGGCGGGTAGCCCAAGGGCAACTGCCTGCGGCTCCTGCGACGGCGCTCAGCCTCGTCATCCCACAGGCACAAACCGAACTCCGCATTGGCCAGGTTGCGGACCGGCGGACGCTCGTCACCAGCGGTCCCGGCGAGGTCCTTAATACCGCACTCAATGCTGATGGTAAGTTTGACGTGAGCTGGCGGCCCAAGGTCGGGGAAGCGGCCATCGATCGGAGCCTGACAGTTGAATCCTCGGCGCGATTCGACGTCCAAGAGGACGGTTTGATGCTGGATTGGACGTTGCGGTTGTCATTTCGCCGCGGCGAGCGGGAGTTTTTCCGTTTCGGGTTGCCGACCGACTATATCGTGCTTCAGGTGACCGGCAGCAACGTGCGCGGCTGGGAAACTCGCGATGTCGACGGCCGCCGGGAGATCGAAGTGACCCTGCTGAAGCCGGCCAAGGATCGCGATGAAATCGCTGTTCACCTCTGGCATCGGGGGAAAGTGGGAGACGAGTCGTTTTCGACCTTTGAATTGCCCATGGTGAGCGTGCCGGATGCGATTCTTCACCAGGGTTCGGTGGCCATTCGCCGGAGCCCGCTGTTGAATCTGAGGACCATCGAGGTATCCGGCGTGGCTCGCACCGATCTGACGGACACCTCAGCCTCGCGACCGGCCGACAATACAAGCCCGCTGGGGATCCGGCCGTACCAGGCCTATCGATTCGCGGCAACACCGTTTGTGATTCGCCTGGAGGCCACGCCTGTAAGTGCTCGTGTCACGGCTCGGTTTCAAACCATCCTTCGGGTTGCGGAACGAGAGCGGATGCTCGAGTCACGAGTAATTCTCAAGGTGGAAGACCGACCGCTTTACCAGGTTCGCATCGCCTTGCCGGCGGATCTGAAGGTCGATCGGGTCACGGCCCCGGGGGTCTTCGAATGGGCGATCGCGCAGCAAGCCGGCGGACCCTTGTTGAACATCTACCTGGCCGGCGGGCAGCGTGGGGACGTTCCGATCACGCTCACCGGTACGCTCGGCAAGCCGGGTCCGGTTGAGCAGGTACCCTTGCCTAGACTGGCGGTTCAGGACGTTGCCGAGCAGGAGGGCGACATTGTCGTTCAGGGCGATCCGGCGTACCGCATCGAGGCGGAGGATCTGGTTGATTGCGAGTCGGTCCTGCTCACGCGCGTTTTCGGCTGGCTGACGGATGCTCAACGTGCGCCGGCTCAGCTTGCGGTTCACTACCGTGGGGACAAGTACAAAGGCTCGGTGCGCGTGACACAAAGGCAGCCGGACGTTTCATGCCACACAGTCAGCAGCGTTCGGGTGACCAGCCGGGCGATCGAGGAGACGGTCCTTCTGGACTTCAACGTTCGCGATGCCGGGATCAGGGAACTCAGTTTTCTCCTGCCGGCACAGATGAAGGATGCCCGTATCAGCGTGCCCCAACTGCGTCTGAAGACCATTCAGCCGACCTCCGACGGAACGGGTGCGCCGATACGCGTGCGTCTGGAGTTGCAGGACAGGCTCATGGGGCAGGTGCGGGTGCTGATCGAGAACGATCGGCTTCTGACGGCAGCGGTTCAGAGCGTGCCGATTCCGGTGGTCGAGACGGGACGCACGGTTCGCCGATATGTCGTGCTTGAAAGTGCCGGGCGAAGCGAGGTCGTCATCGAGTCCTCGCCGGGGCTCGACGCCCTGACGCGCGAGCAACAGGAGTGGAGATGGCTCAGTTCGGTTCTTGGCGGGAAGGTGACGCAGGCTTATCTGGTACAGCCCGAAGCCCAGCAGCCCGCGCTGAAATTCCGCACGCAGGAGCGGGCCGTCGTCGAAACGGCCGGGGCATCGATCGGCCTGGCCGAGACGTTAATGGTCGTCGACGCACAGGGCACATATCGGGCGGGCCAGATCCTCAGGGTGAACAACGCCACGGAGCAGTATCTGGAGATTCTCATGCCGGATGGGGCGGTGCTCTGGACCGCGCGAGTCGCGGGCGAGCCGGTGAAACCCACGCAGGTGCCCGACCGGACCAAGGCCCGTCATGTACGCATTCCCCTGATCAAGACAGCCACCGGCGACCTCGACTATGAGGTTGTTCTCAAGTACGGCGGCCGGCTTGGCCCCATCGGGATAACCGGCTCGGTGACGTTTCCGGTGATTGAGACGGTGAACATCGAGGTAGCCCTGAGCCAAGTTCGCTTATATCTTCCGGAAACTCATCGGTGGTTTCGCTTCGGCGGGACGATGCGGCAGGCGGGCGACGAGGTCGAGCTCGCGGCCGACTACGTGACGTATCAGACCAGGAAGGCCCGCCAACTGGCAGAGGCGCTGAGCTCGGCCGACGATTACGCCAAGGTCCGGGCGGCCGAGAACGTGAGAGTTCTCGGAGGGCAGATGCAGGAGTTCCAGAGTTTCAACAGCGCGATTGTCCAAGAGGGCAGGCTACGAAAAGAGCTCCTCTCGAACGCCATGGTCATCTCGCAGGCTGGTGAGCAGGTCAAAGAACTTGCCAAGGTACTGGAACAAGGGGCTGTGACGGACAACCGCGGGGATCTGAACGATTACTTCGCCGGCCAGGCGAACACCCGATCAAGCAATGTGGTCATGGAGCTGGGCACCAATTTCGAAACAGGAGACGCCTCAGCGGCAACACTTCAACCGGGCGGGGACGACGGGTTCAGCCATGATTGGTTCGTCGCCAACGGCCTGGTGAGCCCCGCGCCGCAATCCATCATCTGGGATGCTCCAGCAACCGCTCCTGCTGAGGTGCAAGACCTCGCCGGCATTCAGGGTGTCGCGAATCTCTATTTCAGCGTGAGGCAGGAAGGGGCTAAGGCCAGGCAACCTGCGGTTCCGCAGGTGATTCAGGAGGCGCAGATGGAGGATCTTCGCCAGAGCCTCGATAGGGTCCAGGTATCCGCGAGGGAAAGAAAGAAGGAAGACGTTCTCGATGGGAAAGGCGACACTCTGACGCGTTACCAGGACGTTGTGCGTGAGCGGGCATCGGTGTCGCAACGCCGCTCGAGTATGTCGTATGGCCATGGTGTGGAGCTGGGCCACAGGAGCACGATAACGCTTGACGCGATGGATGATGCCGACGGTGATGATGCAAAGGATCGTAGCCGATACCGCGGCACCATGGGCGGCATGGGCATGGGAGGCATGGGCGGAGGGATGGAGGGGATGGGCGCCGGATATGGCGCGTACGCCGGAGGGGGCGATGTAATGACGGGCGGTGCAGGTGCCGGTGTCCTGACCGCAAGAGTACCTGGCGGGTTCTCGGCGAAAGGACTGGCCAGCCTCGATGTGGATATCCCGGTCCGCGGCCAAGTCTACTTCTTTACCACTCCCCAAGGCAAAGCGGAGATCACTGCCCGGGCGGTCTCACGCGGCTTCCTGAGCAATCTTAGGTATCTTGTCGTGGTGCTGGTACTCGCCGGCGCGGCCCTGGCATGCTATCGCGCGTTGGCGCAGAAGGCGTTCACCTGCTGCACCAGTCGGCGCGGGGCCGTGGTCACGATCGTTTTGGGGCTAATCGCCGTGATCGTGGGGTTCCTACCCGTGGTTGGACTGCTCGCCGTGGCGGTGGGTCTTATTGTGTTGATCCGAGCGCGGGGCAAAGTTGCAGCGGGCCCGCTGCAGGCCACATGATTCATTGAGAGCGGAACGATGGTAGCCGGCTTGTCGTCCGCGTTTTTGTGGGGGGGTCAGACCTTGATGAAGATCCGCCTTCTATAGAGCGGCGCGGTGAGCAGTAGCCAGAGCAGAACGTAGGTGATCGCCCAGAGCAGGGAGGCATTGAAGGGGCCGGCCCAGGAGGCGAAGATGGTTTGGTAGAGCCAGGTTCTCAGGCTGATCTCGCTGCCGTCGGCCAAGTGCCATTTGTATGTCATCATGAGCCGTCCGAAGATGCCGGAAACGAAATAGACGGCGATCGCATTCGTGCCGAATACCAGGAACGGCCATGCCCACCGGCGGTATCTCTTCACGTCGACCAGCCAGAAGGAGACAGCCAGAGACTGAAGGGCCAGCCCGCCGGTGAAGAGTACGTATGAACTGGTCCATATCTTCTTATTGATCGGCACGCTGTAGTTCATAAAGTAGCCGACCGCGATGGCGGCACTGGCCGCCAGAAACAGGCCGGCGGCCGTGTCGCGCTTGTCACGGCTGCTGTGCAGCCAGTTGCCGGCCAGGACACCCAGAAGGCACGTGGCTATGGCTGGGATGGTGCTTAATACCCCCTCGGGGTCGGGGCGCTCGCCATAGAGGTGATTGCCCAGGCGGAACATGCGAAGGTCGACCCATTCGTGGAGCAGACCTTCCGGACGATCGGGCGGAAGAAGCTCTGCGCGAAAATCGCCCGGCGGCAAGGCATATCTCAGCAGGGCCCAGTATCCGACAACGAGAACTGCGGTCCAGATGGCCCGACCTCGGACGCCTGAGTACATCACGATGATCGAGCTGAAGAAGTAGCACAAGGCGATGCGCTGCAAGACGCCTGGAACGCGAATCCTGGATTCCTTGAAGGCGTCAAAGCAGGTCGCGAAGGTTGCAATCGCGCCGATCGTCAGAAGCCAGCCGGCCACCATGCGCATCTGTGGCCACGTGCCGCGAGGCCAGCAGAAGGGGCCTCTGTCAGCGAACATCAGAGCCAGGCCGACGATGACTGCGACAAACGGTCCCATGATTTTCCAGCCCGAGGGCTTGGCCAACGCGTCCCAGGCAGGAAAGCAGGTGAGATAGCCATTAAGGATCAAGCCGAGCACGAAAAGAATGATGGTTCGACGGACAACCTGCCCGAACAAAGCCGGCCGGCCGGCCCCTTGAGCGATTCGCCGGTCAAACGAGAAGGTCATCGCCACGCCGACGATAAACACGAAGAAGGGGAACACCAGGTCGGTCGGCGTCCAGCCATTCCAGTCCGCATGCCGCAGCGGCGCGTAAACGTGTGACCCCGAGCCTGGATTATTGACCAGGATCATTCCCGCGATGGTGATTCCTCGAAAGACGTCCAAGCTGACAAGACGGCCCTGTTGTTGGGGCACGGATAATCCGGAAAGCGTCGGGGCGGTTGTTTCAGCCATGGGGCACCGTCCCCAATAATCACCGGGAAAAGGCTTCAGTGCAAGGTGCGGGACCGGACGATTCAGCGGGCCGGGTTGTCTTCGGCCCTTCCGAGCCATGCCGGCGCAGGCGACGGACCCGCCCGGAGCAGGGCGGGGCCTATTTGTGCCGAAGAAGAGCACTGATAATGAAGAAGAACACACTTGCCAGGACGATGACGGCGCCGGTACCTACGTTGGCCAGGTAGTCTGAGAAGGAAGCCAGCGTCCCGGCCACGCCGCTGAGTAAGCCGAAGGCTATTGCCCACCAGAACATTCCACCGGCGCTTCGTGCGAGGTTGCGGGCGGTTGCGGCGGGAATGACCAGCAGGGCAGTGACCAGGAGGATTCCCGCGGTCCGGATGGACACCGTCACGACCAAGGCCAAGAGGAGAGTAAACAAGTAATCATAGAGCCGCACGCGGATGCCGCGGCTATGGGCCAACTCGTCGTTCAGGCCGACGAGAATCAGCCTGTTGAATCCGGCGATCATGAACACGAGGACGGCGATTCCCAACAGGAGGCTCAGTCCGAGGTCTGCGCTGTCGAGGTTCAGGATATCGCCGTAGAGATACCGTTGGAACTGCGTCGTCCGGGCGCCGCTTCGGGTGACGATGGCGATGCCGAGGGCCACCACGGCGCTGAAGAACACGCCGATGACCGTATCGTTCGACAGATCGGTGGTACGGCGTACGTAGGCGATTCCGAGGCCGACGATCAGGCCGAATAGCACCAGCGTCATGCGCGGATCGGCCGCAGAAAAGGATTCGTGCAGCAGCAGGCCGATAGCCACGCCGGCAAACGCGGAGTGCGAAATCGCGTCGGAGAAGAAAGCCATTCGGAAGTTGACCACTTTGACGCCCACGGCGGCACAAACCGGAGCCAAGAGCAGGCATTCCAGCAGAGCATATCGCATGAACTGATATTCGCCCCACTTTGTGGGCAGGATACGACGGAGCGCCTCGTCAATCGCCGGCAGGATAACGCTGCTCCAGAGGTCGATAGTGGCCAACGCCGTACTCATTTGCCGCAACTGCCCCCGTGATGATGCGTGTGGCCGTGAGAGTGCCCCTCGTGCTCGCCGGTATGGGCGTAGAGGGCGACTTCCTGCTGGTAGAGAGCTTTTAGATTCTCTGCCGTGAGTGTCTCGACAGTTCTTCCGCTGCATTTCACCGTTTTGTTGAGACACAGAACATACTGGGCATGCCGCGTGACGATGCTCAGGTCGTGGCTGACCAGCAGCATGGTGTAACGAGAATCACGTTGCAGGGAGGCCAGGAGGTCGCAGAACAGTTCCTCGCCGGTCACGTCCACGCCTGATACGGGTTCATCGAGCAGCAGGATTTCCGGTTCGTCGGACAGGGCCATGGCCAGGAGCACTCGCTGCAATTCGCCGCCCGAAAGCCTTCCAAGCGGCTGGTCGGCCCAGTCCTTGCCGCCGACGCGATCCAGCCAGGTCTGGGCCAATTGGCGAGCCTGCCTGTGGTGTCCGAGCCAGACGGGAGTGCGTTGAAGGCCTGCGCACATGAAATCCATGACGGTCATCGGGATTCCGCGATCGAAGTCCAAGCGTTGCGGAACGTAGCCCACCCGCAACGGCTTGCCATTCCTGCTTGCACCCCACTCGATGCGACCGGTATAGGGCACCAAGCCGAGAATGGCCCGCAGCAGCGTAGTCTTGCCGGCTCCGTTGGGACCGATGATCGCATTGATCTGCCCGACGGCAGGCTCGAAGGTGATATGTTCCAGGATCGGTCGCGCACCGAGCGTGACGCCGACGTTCGTCAAGCGTAGTGCGAAGGTGGGCGCCGCGTTGTCGGGAACCGCGTTCAAGGTCATGATCCAAGGGCCTTTACCAGCACTTCAAGGTTTGCTTCCATGACCTCTTCATAAGACCGTTCTGTTGGATCGACGTCAAGGCTGTTGAAGGGGTTGAGCGGGAAGGCGGGTACGCCGGCGTCACGGCTGATGGTGCGGGCGACCGCATCCGAATAGGCGGGCTCAAAGAACACGGCCGCCGCTCCCGTCCGGCGTATGGCATCGATGACCTCCGTCATCTCCGCCGCGGAAGGGGGCCTTGATGGATCGAGCGTCAATGTGGCAACGACCTCGAGGTCAAGATCCTTTGCCAGGTAAGCGAAAGCGTCGTGGAAAGTCACAATCCGGCGGTTGGCGAAGCGAACAGATGCTTCCCGCAGTCGCCGGTGAAGGGCCTGGATGCGGGCAACGTAGGCTTCGGCATTGGCCTGATAGCGAGCGGCGTATTGGGGGTCTGCCTCGGAGAGCCGGTGAGCCAGGTTTCGGATCTGCCGTATGGCTTGAATGGGCGAGACCCATACGTGAGGGTTCGGTTCACCGGCGGCATGTTCCTCATCGTAATGGTCGTCAGTCTCCGGGGCAGGGGCGGTTGCCGCACCCTGGTGGTGATTGTCGTGCTCGTGTTCGTTCCGGTTGGGTGCGGCTTGACGGTCCGTCGCCGGTCTTGAAGCAGCCGTTTCTGCCGAGTGGTGCTTGTGATGGTGCGAGGTCCGGCTTTGCAGGATCTCACAGTCGTCGGAAATGGTGATAAGCCTGGCTTTGGGATTGGCTTTCTGCAACGTATCCAGAAACGATTCAAGCCCGAGTCCATTGGCAACAATCAAGTCGGCTTGCGACACGGCCTTGAGATCTGCGGGGGTCACAACATAGTTGTGGGGGCATCCGACAGCGGTGGATACGAGCAGGCGGATATCGACACCCGGGGTGTCGCCGACGACGTTGCGGGTGAACACGTAGTTGGGCAGGAAGGTGCAGACGACCTTGAGCCTGGCTGCCTGTTGGGAGTCGCGTCCGCTGGGCAAGAAAACGACGGCAACCACTATGGCCAGTATGACCGCAATCAGGAGGATGGTTCGCCAGTGCGCGCCCGATGCAGGTTTCATTCTCGTTCCTCTCAGGTGCTTGCGAACGATGCCAACACGGTTTGGCCTCAGGGCCTACGGGTTTCACCCCTTTCCATATCATAGGCGCGCGTATTACAGTGTCAACTGGCTCGTGATAAAGGACTTGCAGGCGGCCGGTTAATGAAGGCCTTCCCCGCAAGAAGTCCTGCGTCCCGCGCACGTGTCTTCGTGGGAGGGTTTCGCGGGTTGCACCCGCCGAGCGGAGTTGGCCTCAATGAAGGTGGTCGTGCTGTTCACAGTGGGGGCAGACGAAACCCTGATTGTCGGTCTTGCCCCGTTGAGTCTGGGCTATCTCTGCCGGGTAGGCGAAATGGCAGCAGGTGCACACGACGGCCTCGAAGTCGGGCGTATGGGCCTTGAGCCAGTCGGCGAGGAGCTGCGGAAGCACGCCCCGGCCCCGGCAAAAAGGGCAGACGGCATGAAACCGCTGAAGAATGGCGTCGCGGATAAACGTGGACTTGTCGGGGATATCGTTCAGGATCTCGGCCAGATGCTGATCGACACGGAAGGAAACGACGGTCTGTTTGGATTGGTCTGGCATAAGAGCAACTCACTTCCCGCTATTGGCGTTGCAGGGGTTATTTTCCGTTATCATAGCAGAAGCGCCCGGATTGTGCCCGGGGGACAACCCTGACGGGGCATTGCGGCGGCGTAGCAGGAAAGCACAATGCCCAAGGAACCGGACCTGTTCGAGATGTACCGCTGGGTGCTGATGATCATCTGCGGCGTCTACACGTTGGCCTGCCTGGGGCAGACGTTGGTCGGCTGGCTGGACTATTTCAGCCAGTCGAGGCGGACACAGGTTCTCGGCCACTATGCGGTGGTGTTGCTTCTGAGGGCAAGGTTGCGACGCTTTGCGCGTGACCTGTGGCAGATCGGGGTACTGTTGGCGATCTTTGTTGGGCTGGTCTATGCTCATCGCGGCTTTTGAGACCTTACGGCCTGAGAGACCTGTGTTTGACGCGCGTGTTTATGATGGCCGCACTCTTTGGTTTGCGGCTCGCAAGGCGGCTTGTGTCCCGAGTTGACGGGGGTAGCGGGAATCATGAGCGAACAGCAAGGCAAATCGGCTGCAATTGACGACCTGCCGGTTGACGAACTGGTCGCCTACGGTCGGACACTCGGGATGCACCTGAACGCGAACGCCGGAAGGGGGGAGCTGCTGCGTCTGGTGCGCGAGCGGCAAGCGCTCCTGGCAGAGTTGGAGCACGAGGTCCTGTTGGACATCGTCGTCTGGGCACGCCGGCCGGTGCGCCAATCAGCCAGCAAAGAGGAGCTTGCCAAGGAAATCGCCTCCGTCAAGCGGGTTGATTTTCAGGGCCTGAGCGACAGGGGTCTGGTGGCCCTGGCCAGACTGCGAGGCGTGCCCGTCTCGCCCAAGCAGCCGCGGAAAGAACTCGAGAAAGCCGTTCGCGCGAGCGAACCCTTTTGGGACAAGATCACGCGCAAGCGACGGCGGCTGATCGGGTCGCTCATCAGTCACCTGCTTGACGATGCGGAGCCTGAATCGAAAGAGGCCTATCGTTTTCTTCCAGAAGAGAGCGGTCATACCTCGCTCAAGGAGCGGATCGCCGAGCAAGGGGTGGTGAGCGGCCTGGCTCGGACTATTCGGGGCGTGGCAGACGATTACGTTCGTCAAAAGATGGACGAGATCGAAGCCAGGATCGATCGCAAGCTCGATGAGATCGACCGGCGTCTTGCGGAATGGCGGGACCGTGAGATCGCCAACCGCCTCAAGATCATCAAGATCACGCTGGTGGCGTCGATTCTTGTGGCGCTGATGAGCTACGGCTATACTCTGCTCAAGTCGAATATCAAACCTGTTCCCGCCGGCGTGGAGGGGATCCCCGTGAGCGCGCCTGCGGGGGGTGCTTTAACAAGGCCGGCTGAGGCGGATTGACTGATATGTACGAGCGGTTGGACAAGGGGCTGGAGCGGGTCATAAAAGTCGCCCACGAGATTGCGCGGGAGTATGAGCAGGAGTACGTGGGCACGGAACATCTGCTTCTAGCGATCGCCCGAGAGAGGGAAGGGCTCTCGGGTCAAGTGCTGGCGGAGGTGGGTGCCAGTGAGGAGAAAACCAAGGCCGCCGTGGACAGGCTGATCAAGAACAGCCTTGAGGATACATGGGTTTTCGGGCGTTTGCCGGGTACGCCCCACTTTCGCAATGTGATGGCCAAGGCGATTCAAGAGGCCCGCAATTTCGGCAGCAAGGAAGTCTCCACCGAGCACTTATTGATCGGGCTGCTGCTCGAAAAGGGCTCCGTGGGCTACGAGGCCCTTAAGTCGCTGGGGCTGACGCCCAAGCTGATCCGCGACAAGATCCGAAGACTCATGGCCGAGGGGGCCGTGGACTGATCTGCCGGCTTGTGCCTCGCCATGTCCCCAGTTTCCCTGCAGGCATCATTCGGTTCGGATGGCAGGACGACAGAACTCGGTCTGGAAAGCTGCTGAAGGACCGCACTTGCGCACCACCAACGTCTGTCCTGCCGGCCGGGCTTGATGCCGCCTCGCTCCTCCTGTGCCGCCGGGCAGTTCTGCTGTGCGTGGTCTAGTTTCAAGAGCCGACCTATAAGTGTTTGAGGATGTGCGTATGAGAATCTTTGCGGACGGCGGATAGAAGAAGGAGGTTGACGATGTCGCGCTTGGCTGAACTGAAGTGCGAGGCATGCCGTAGAGACGAGCCGTGCGTCACCAGGGCGGAAAGCCTTGATCTGTTGAAAGCAATCCCCGACTGGCGGATCATCGAATGTGACGGCTTGCAGCGGCTGGAGCGTGTTTACACCTTCTCTAACTTCGCTCGGGCGGTTGATTTCACCGACCAGGTGGCGTCCCTGGCGGAGGAGGTCGGCCATCACCCTGCGATTCTGACGGAATGGGGCCGGGTGACGGTGCACTGGTGGACGCACAAGATCAAGGGCCTGCACCGGAACGATTTCATCATGGCGGCGAGAACTGACGAGGTCTATGCTGGGCACGTCCGGTGAGGGCTACGGGGCGACTTTGACAATCACCTTGCGCACGGGTTCCGGCTTTTCCACCGCCAGGCCGGGCATGTGAATGTCTTGCAGGGTAAAGACGGCGAACATGCCCTCTTCGACGTCGAAGAAATCGCCGCGGGTGTTGAAGAAGACCAGATCCGTCTCAGGGTTGTAAGGTTCTCTGATCGAAGCACCGTTCATTCGGGCATATCCCATTCGCTCGCGGCCTCGTACCACATACTGAACATCCCAGTACTTGTGGTGGGCTTCCCACTTGCCCTGGTTCGCAGGCTTGGTCTGATTATCGCAGACAAAGGCGAAGAGCCGGTCGCCGTCGATCGGATATCGGCCGGCCGGCAGCGTCGCGAGATCGGGACGCCGAAGGAAATCGATCGCCTTGGGCAACAGGGGATGAATGGTCTTATACAAATCCGCGTTCTTGAGAGAATCAACAATCATGATCGAGTGCCTCTTGTCAAAAGCTGACGCGGGGCTATTCTAAGCGGTTCTTATCCGTTTGTGAATTGTTGCCGGACAAGTTGGTTGAAATCGGCCGCAAGCCCGGCTTGATCGATCCCGACGAGGCGTCCGTCCTGGGCCAGGGTCCGGCCTGCTACAATGACGCGCTTGGGGCGGGAAGGCTGACAGAGAAGAAGAGCTCCCAAGGCATCTTGAGCCGCGCCGCCGGCCATCGCGATGTCAGTGGCATCGTACAAAACCAAGTCGGCAGCGCAAGCGGGCTCGATTCGGCCCAGTTTGGGCCGTCCCAGGACCGCCGCACCTCCGGCCGTCGCGAGGCGAAATGCATCCGCGGGACTCATGGCGCCCGCCCCGTTGACCACTCGCTGAAGCAGGAGGGCCTGCCGGGCCTCGGCCAGCAGGTTGCCGGCGTCGTTGCTGCTGCTGCCATCGACAGCCAAGCCTACCTTAATGCCGGCATCGAGCATCTTGCAAACCGGCGCGATGCCGCTGCCCAAACGCATGTTCGAGCAGGGGCAATGGGCCACGCCGGTCGAGGTTTCTGCGAGCAGGCGTATCTCGGCTTCGTCCACATGAACGCAGTGGGCCAGGTAGACGTTCGGTCCCAGCCACCGGTGTTGCCTCAGGTACTCCAGCGGCCTTACGCCAAACCGATCCAGGCAATACCGCTCCTCATCGAGCGTCTCGGCGATGTGCGTGTGAAGCAGAACGTCGCGCTCGGCCGCTAGATCCCTGGTCTGGTCGAGCAACGCCGGCGTGATGTTGAACGGCGCGCACGGGGCCAGGTCGATCCGGCGCATGGCCAGCGGCGAAGGGTCGTGGTAAAGCTCGATAACTCGTACCGAGTCGGCCAGGACATGCTCGTCGGTTTCCACGCACTCATCGGGTGGCAACCCTCCCGCCGATCGTCCGAGTGTCATGCTGCCCCGGCAGAAATGAATGCGAATGCCCAGGGTCTCGGCGGCTCTCAACACCGCCTCAGCGGCGACATCGCTGGCCGGTGGGAACAGATACATGTGATCGGAGGTCGTCGTGCAGCCGTTGAGAATCAACTCCGCGATGGTGATCAGAGCGGCCAGGTGCAGGGCGTCATAGGTCAGATGCTGCCAGCGCGGATACAGCCCGACGAGCCAGTCGAACAGGCAAGCGTTTTGTACGTGCGGGGCGCAACGGGTCAGTGACTGGAAAAGGTGGTGGTGGGTGTTGATCAGCCCGGGAATGACCAGGCAGTCACGGCCGTCGATGACGGTGAGGTCGTTGGCGCGGGCCGTACCGGCTTGCGAGATACCGCCGGACTGTATGGACAGCGCGTACTCGATGTCAGCCTCACTGACGTAGCCGAGGTGAAGCAGTTCCTGGCCGATGACGCCGTGGCTTTGGCCTTGGATTTGCAGGGCTTCCTGGATCTGTTCCTGGGTGACTTTGCCGGTCGCCAACAGGATTGTCCCGAGCGGCCGTCCCTTGAGTTCCGGAGGCGGTTGGTTCGTCGGCCGGCCGTTTGTTTCAGTCACGTGATCGGTCGGTCCCACCCCCGTGATAACGCCGTCGCAGAACTCGACGGAATGGTCTGACAGGACGACCGGATCATTTCCGCGGCAGGTGATGATCGTTGCGTGGTCGATTCGTGTTCGCATCGGCTGACAGTGTAGCCCGAGACGGTGATCTCACAAGCCCGGCCGACGGGCATAGAGACGGTAGGGTGGGTTTCGTCCACCGATCACGTCGAGCGACCGGAACGTCTGCGGCGTCCATTGCCGTTTTGCGGCTCGATCATCGAAATGTGCAGAAGGTTGATGATCATCCAATCCCGAGCGATGGCGTCGGCAGAACGGGGAGTGGCCATCGGGTGCGAGGACTCGATTCGGGCCAAGCCGACGAGAAGATGGCGCTCGGCAACAACGACCTGGTCCGGATGGCGAACGAGCACACACCGGCCGTCCGACAGGCCGATCCGCAGAGGTTCAAAGGGTTGTCTCCTCAGAAGCTTGGTGATCCCCCAGGCGCGCACAGCGCCGCATTGTATGAGTGTTTCTTTCCGCGAGCAAACTCGTCAAGGCGGGTTCTGCTCGCCGATGACCGTTCGGCGAATGTCACCGGCCGGAAGAGGAGGCGTTCAACCCCGCGCGCCGACGACGCCTCCGCCGGCGCGACAAGGTCCTGGCGACAACTGGTGGCATGAACACCGCCGCCGCAGGCGAGGCAAGTGGTATGGCTTGAACAACTCATCGCCGATCGGTGGCCCGGCTCGGTGACTGGAGTTGTCACTATTATTCCCCATGATGATGGCGATGATTCGGGTCGTGTCGGCACGGCGCAAACTAAAGCCGTGTGGTATTCCGGCGGCAGGAGAATCGCCCTATTGGCAGGGGCAGACCGGGACGAGGTAGAATAATGATTTTGCGAGGTGAGCGGAAACCGCCGGATGCTGAAACCGGCGCTGCGCCGTTTGGGAGACAGACGCTGATGGCCCAAGTGTTTTGCATAGCTGCGAAGAGTTCGCCACCGTTGCCGACAAGGACGTATCCTCAGACAGTGTGGGTTGGGTTTCAGGTCCGACCGGCCAGATGCCGGTCCCGCACCGGGGCTGCGGGTTTCAGAGGAGACAGGCTTGCCCGGGCGTGGGCGTGGCGGCGCGGGTTCACGTTGCTGGAGGTTCTAATTGTCGTAGCGGTGGTGGCGCTGCTGGCGGCGATTCTGGTGCCGGCGCTGTCGGGAGCGAGGGATCAAGCCCGCAGCCTGGCTTGTCGTTCGAACATGAAGCAGCTCATGAACGGCGTGTCATTCTATGTGGCGGACTACCACGTATTGCCGGGTACGCACAGTCTTTTCTTTTTTCAAGCTCTTTTCGGCGCGGCCTGGCCCCGGCCGTCGGGGGTGACCTGGGACGGAGCCAGGGACCGGCTGGTGGGGCTGACGTTCAAAGCCGCTTATGCCGAACCGCACCATCTGGATCCGGAGTTCATTGCCGACGTACCCCGGAAGGGCACGATCTTCCGGTACACGAAGGAGGAGCGGATCTACACGTGCCCTTCAGACAGGCCCGGCAAGGCCGAGGACACGGCCCTCGGCGGGGGAGGCAACGGCCGGCTCGGGTATTCGCTCAACGCTTACATCGGTTACAAGGCGCCTGAGCACCTGCAGAGCTTTACGTACGTCGCGGCATCGCCGGACAACCGCTTGCCGGGCGGTCAGAAAAGGCGCTCGTTTGCGGCCGGGCAGCGGGTGGTCTTTTCGCCCGGGGCCTTCATGGTGCTGTTCGAGGAACACCCTTTTTACCACATGAACACGAGTTTCCCAGAGGGGAACTTCAACTGCCTGGACCGGATCGCCACCCGGCATCTGCTCAAGGGCGGGGCCAAGGGCGGAACGCCCGAGGGGCGGACGAGCGTGGTGTTCCTCGACGGCCATGCCGAAAGCCGCCTGTACCCGGCCAAGACGATGGGGCGGGAGCTGTTTGCCGAGTTCGGCCAGCCGTACGTCTGGCGAGAGTCGGGACCGCCGGACACGACGAACATGACGGCCTTTATCACAAGGTTACGCGGGCCGTGCCCGTGGTGACAGGCCACTAGGCCCTGATCAAGCATACTCCGGCGAGGTTTTCTCGCTTTGTTCGTAAAAA